>Ga0210074_1000515_pt1 | contig 13515 bp, 24 predicted proteins | sample China_Galinas_Co_FD_184860 | JGI IMG/M metagenome (GOLD analysis project Ga0210074, IMG submission 184860) | Wetland microbial communities from San Francisco Bay, California, USA, that impact long-term carbon sequestration -... | ecosystem: Environmental > Aquatic > Marine > Wetlands ... | reverse complement strand
AACGCATGGCTGCAGCGGTCGAGGCCTATCAACACGAGTTGGCGAAACTGCGAACCGGCCGCGCCTCGCTGGCGGTGGTGGATGGAATTCAGGTCGACTACTACGGCGTCCAGACCCCGCTCAACCAGGTCGCGACGCTGTCGGTCCCAGATCCCTCGACAATCACCATTGCGCCGTGGGAACCGAAGGTGCTGGCGGAGGTTGAAAAGGCGATTCTGCGCTCCAACCTCGGCCTCACGCCCAACAACGACGGCCGGGTCATTCGCCTCAATATCCCGGCCCTCACCGAGGATCGCCGCAAGGCGCTCGTCAAGGTTGCCCACGAGGTCGCCGAGGGCTCCCGCAACTCGGTCCGTCAGGTCCGGCGCGATGGCAACGATCGCTTCAAACAGATGGAGAAGGACAAAGAGATCTCCGAGGACCAGATGCACGACGGTCACGAGCAGGTTCAAAAGTTGACCGATACCTATATCGACAAGATCAACTCGATCCTCAAGAAGAAGGAGACCGAGATCCTCGAAGTCTGACCCTTCAAGTTCCGAGTTTTGAGTCATGAGTTATGAGTGATGAGCTCCCACCGATCCTCCGCGTCCGGTCACGATGGCCCTTCTCAAAGCGCCGTTTCAGATAATTCAAAATTCAAAATTCAAAATTCAAAATTGTGTTTCGTGTGCGTCGGCGCTGGGCAGGGTTCCCGATTCGGCAGCGACAAGCTGGCACAGGCACTCGGAGAGCGAACGGTTTTTGAGTCGGCCCTCGGTGCTTTGGTGACGGCGATCCCGGCGGCCCCGCTGGTCGTGGTGGTCGCGCCGGACCGGCTGCAGGAGTGGCGCAATCTACTTCGCCCGGATTTCCCCGAAGCGTTGTTTGTGGGTGGTGGCGCGCGGCGCCAAGATTCGGTCCGCGCAGGTGTGGACGCTGCAATAGGCCTCGGCTCCGAGGTGGTGGCGATCCACGACGCCGCCAGACCATTGGTGGATCCCCGCGATGTCTTGAGCGTGGTCAACGGACTCGGCGGGGCGGACGGCGCCATCCTGACGGCGCGGGTTCCCGACACGGTCAAACGGGTCGCTACCGACGGTCTGGTGGCCGAGACAGTGGATCGAGAAGGCCTCCGTCTGGCGCTCACGCCCCAGGTCTTTCGGGTTGCCTGCCTGCAGCAGGCGTGGGATGCGACCGGCGGCGAGAGCGAGTGGACGGATGAGTCGATCCTGCTCGAAAACGCCGGTATGCGGGTTCGCAGCGTGGTCGCGCACCATCCAAACCCGAAGGTGACGACACCGTCGGATCTCCGGGGAATCCGGATCCTCGCGGAGGTGACCGGGTGACCCGGTTGCGGATCGGCCAGGGCCTCGATATTCACCGGTTTGAAGACGGCGGACCGCTGATTCTGTGCGGCCGCCGCATGGAGGGCGAACCGGGCCTGGATGGACACTCGGATGCGGATGTCGCGCTCCACGCGGTGGCAGATGCCATTCTCGGGGCCGTTGCGGACGGGGACATCGGAGAGCACTTCCCCGCCGGTGATCCGGCATGGCGCGGGATGGATTCGTCGATATTCGTATCCGGTGCGCTCGAAAGGGCGGCGGCGGCAGGATACGCGCTGGTCAACTGTGATCTGACCATTGTCGGAGAGCGGCCTCGAATCGCGCCCCACCGGTCAGAACTTCGGTCTTCGCTCGCGGCCATCCTCGATGTCGAGGTGGACGTCGTCTCGGTGAAAGCGACGACCACCGACGGCCTCGGTTTCTTGGGACGGGGCGAGGGGCTGGGGGCGGTCGCAATCGTGTTGATGGAGAGGACGGGTGACGATGAGTGAAGGGCTTTGGACGGTCGGCTACCACGCGGTGCTCGCGGTTCTGGAAAGTGATCGACCGGTGGACGCCCTGTGGCTGCAGCAGGATCGTCGTGACCGGAGGGCGCAGAAGATCATCGCCGCAGCCAGGCGGCGGGGAGTTCGCTTCGACGTCGTGCCGAGAGCTCGCCTCGACCGGGTGGCGGACGGCGTGGTCCACAATGGCTGCGCGGTGCGCTCGGCACCGGTGGATTTTGTGGGCCTCGACGATCTGATCGCGGCCCAGGATGTACCGGCACGGATCGTGCTCCTCGACGACGTGGAAGACCCGCACAACCTGGGGGCCGTGATCCGCACCGCTGCGGCCCTCGCAGTGGACGGTCTGGTGATTGCCGGTCCCTCGGCTCCGCCCCTCGGAGGCGCGGTTGCCAAGGCCGCCGCCGGTCTCCTCGGTCGGGTGCCGGTGGCTCGGGTGAAGGTAGCCGCGGACGCCCTCTCCCGACTTCGCGACGCGGGTTACTGGGCGTTTGGTGCGGACGCTGCCGGTACCGCACTTTCCAAGGTGAGCCCGAGCGCGAGGTGGGTGCTGTGCCTCGGCGCCGAAGGGCGGGGGATTCGTGCCAAGACGAAGTCCCAAATCGATGAGTTTGTGGCGATCCCGATGGCTGAAGGCGTGGATTCGCTCAATCTTTCGGTGTCCGCGGGCATTCTGTTGTGGGAGTTGAGCCGTTCGTAGGGGCTGGATGCTGGCTGGGATCGGTTGCCGGGATGGGCGAAGATTCCGGCAGGGATATTGCTAGGAAACGCTTGCGTGGAACACTTTCTTGTGTTATCGTCCCTCACCCACTGCCCAAAGGCAGAGGTGTGTTCTTTGCAATTTTACGGGAAACGGGAGTCGCACAGCAGCTGGCGTAGCTCAACGGTAGAGCAGCTGATTTGTAATCAGCAGGTTGCGGGTTCGATTCCCATCGCCAGCTCCATTGGCGAAGCGATTTGAGGAGGCAGGCGTGGCCGAGTGGTTAAAGGCAGCAGACTGTAAATCTGCCGGCGTTATGCCTACGGTGGTTCGAACCCATCCGCCTGCACCATTGAATTCTGAGAATTCGAGTGGCAGCGAAAACCGATCGTCGCGGGAGTAACTCAGTGGTAGAGTCTCGGCCTTCCAAGCCGTTGGTCGCGGGTTCGAGTCCCGTCTCCCGCTCCAGAACACAGGGAGATCCGCCCACGTAGCTCAGTGGTAGAGCACGTCCTTGGTAAGGACGGGGTCACCAGTTCAAGTCTGGTCGTGGGCTCCATCGACACGATCTATAAACCGGGCGGGCACGTCACCTCGCGAGCCCCGAAAGCCCAAAAATACAAGAGGGAGGCAGGAATGGCCAAGCAGAAGTTCGAGCGGACGAAGCCGCACGTGAACATCGGGACCATCGGTCACGTGGACCATGGGAAGACGACGTTGACGGCGGCGATCACGAAGACACTGGCAGCGAAGGGGCTGGCCGACTTCACGCCGTTTGACGCGATCGACAAGGCGCCGGAAGAGAAGGCGCGGGGGATCACGATCAACACGGCGCACGTGGAGTACCAGTCGGATGCGCGGCACTATGCGCACGTGGACTGTCCCGGGCACGCCGACTACGTGAAGAACATGATCACGGGGGCGGCGCAGATGGACGGAGCGGTGCTGGTGGTGTCGGCGGCGGACGGACCGATGCCGCAGACGCGGGAGCACATCCTGCTGGCGCGTCAGGTGGGCGTGCCGTTCATCATCGTCTACATGAACAAGGTGGACATGGTGGACGACGAAGAGCTTTTGGACCTCGTGGAGCTGGAGGTGCGGGAGCTGTTGTCGGAGTACGACTTCCCGGGTGACGACATTCCGGTGATTCGCGGATCGGCGTTGAAGGCCGGCGAGAGCGACGACCCGGATTCGGATGAATGCAAGTCGATCTGGGAGCTGTTGGCGGCGATGGACTCCTACATTCCGCAGCCGGAGCGCGACATCGACAAGCCGTTCCTGATGCCGATCGAGGACGTGTTCACGATTTCAGGCCGGGGCACCGTGGTGACGGGCCGGATCGAGCGCGGCAAGGTGAAGGTCGGCGAGGAGATGGAGATCGTAGGGATCCGGCCGACGATGAAGAAGGTGGTGACGGGCGTTGAGATGTTCCGCAAGCTGCTGGACAGCGGCGAGGCGGGAGACAACGTCGGGCTGCTGGTGCGCGGCACGGAGCGCAAGGACGTGGAGCGCGGCCAGGTGGTGGCGAAGCCCGGTTCGATCACGCCGCACAACAAATTCCGCGCCGAGGTGTACGTGTTGACGAAGGAAGAGGGAGGCCGGCACACGCCGTTCTTCCGCGGCTACCGGCCGCAGTTCTTCTTCCGGACGACGGACATCACCGGATCGGTGAACCTGGACGAGGGCGTCGAGATGGTGATTCCGGGTGACAACACGAACCTGGAAGTGGAGCTGATCCAGCCGATCGCGATGGAGAAGGGCCTGCGCTTCGCCATCCGAGAGGGCGGCCGCACCGTCGGGGCCGGTTCCATTACGGACATCCTGGAGTAGAAGATGGCGAGCGACAAGATCCGCATCCGTCTGAAGGCGTACGACTATCGCCTGCTGGACCAATCGGCAACCGAAATCGTGGACACGGCACAGCGGACCGGGGCGCGCATTGCGGGCCCGATCCCGTTGCCGACCCACATCCAACGATTCACGGTTTTGCGGTCACCTCACGTGGACAAGAAGTCGCGTGAGCAGTTCGAGATCCGCACCCACAAGAGGTTGCTGGACATCCTCGAGCCGACCCAGCAGACCATTGACGCTTTGATGAAGCTCGAGCTGCCCGCGGGCGTCGATGTGGAAATCAAGGCGTACGGGGCGAGGTGAGTCATGGTACGCGGCATTCTCGGCAAAAAGGTCGGCATGACCCAGATCTTCGATGACGAGGGGCGCGTCGTCCCGGTGACCGTCATCGAGGCCGGGCCGTGCGTGATAGTGCAACGGAAGTCGTTGGGAAAAGACGGTTACGAGGCGGTGCAGATCGGGCTGGTTGAATCCAGTCTGCGGCGCAACGTTCCCAAGCCGGTAACCGGCCATTTCGCCGCGGCCGGAGTTCCCCCGACGCGCTATGTGGCGGAGGTCCCGGTGGACACCGAAGACGAGGCCAAGCCCGGCGACGCCGTGTTGGCCGACATCTTTTCCGTCGACGACACGGTGCACGTGGTCGGAAAATCCAAGGGGCGTGGTTTTCAAGGTGTGATCAAGCGCCACGGTTTCGGAGGCGGACGCGCCACCCACGGCTCGATGTTCCATCGGGCGCCGGGTTCGATCGGTCGTTCGGCGTGGCCGTCGCGGGTCTTCCCGGGGCAGAAGATGCCCGGACAGACCGGCAACAAGCGCATTACCGTGAAAAACGCCACGGTGGTCAAGGTGGATGCTGAACGGAACCTGATCTTCCTCAAGGGTGGAGTTCCAGGGGCCCGTAACAGCTACATCCGAATCGTCAAGGCCTCGTGAGGGGATGGGTGCTGTCATGAAGATCGAAGTCAAAAACTGGGACAACGAGGTGGTCGGTTCGGTCGACCTCCCCGATGAGGTCTTTGCCCGCGAGGTCAACCAACACCTCGTGTGGGAGGTTGTGCGCGCCTACCTTGCAAGCCGTCGTCGCGGAACGGCCAAGACCAAGGAGCGCTCCGCGGTTGCGGGCACCCGCGCCAAACCCTGGAAACAGAAGCACACGGGTCGTGCCCGCGCGGGCACCAGACAGTCTCCGCTGTGGAGATCGGGTGGGACCGTGTTCGGTCCGCGCCCGCGATCCTACGTGCAGAAGGTCAACAAGAAGGCCCGCAAGGCCGCCCTCAGCGGTGTGCTTTCGCAGCGCCTGGCGGAAGGCCGGCTGCTGGTTCTGCGCTCACTCGACCTCGATGCGCCGAAAACCAAGGACTTTCTCAAGCGGCTCGACGGGCTCGGTGTCGGGGGCGAAAAAGTGCTGCTCGTGGATGGTCTCGAAAACCTCAACCTCCACCTCGCCAGCCGCAACCGGCCCGAAATCAAGATGCTCGATGCCGGATCGTTGAACGCCTACGAGGTGCTCAACCACCGCTGGATCGTGGCCACTGAGCCGGCTCTGAGGTCGATCGCAGAGGTGTTGTCATGAAGGCGCGTGAGATCATTCTGCGGCCGATCATCACCGAAAAAACCACCTTCATGCAGGAGCGTGAAAACACGGTGTGTTTCGAGGTCGATCGAAGGGCCAACAAAATCCAGGTCCGCAAGGCCGTCGAGGAACTCTTCGACGTCAAGGTGACCGGCGTCCACATGGTCAACCGCAAGGGCAAACCGACCATGCGGTACGGGCGCACCGTCAGCCACCGGCCGGCGGTTCGCAAGGCCTACGTACAACTGGCGGAGGGCTCGAAGACGCTCGAGTTCTTCGAAGGAATCTGAGGAGTCTGTTATGGCGATCCGGTCGTATAAACCGACGTCTCCTGGACGACGCTTCGTCACCAGTTCCGATTTCAAGGAGCTGACGACCAACCGTCCCGAGAAGAAGCTCACCGAGGGCAAGAAGCGCTCATCCGGGCGCAACAACGAGGGCCACATCACGTCCCGCCATCGCGGTCGTGGCCATAAACAGCTCTACCGCATCATCGACTTCCGGCGTGAAAAGGTCGACGTGCCGGCCCGGGTGGCGACCATCGAGTACGACCCCAACCGCACCGCCAATATCGCCCTGCTGCACTACGCCGACGGCGAGAAACGCTACATCCTGGCGCCCATCGGGCTCCTGGTGGGCGACACGGTGGTCGCCGGAACCAAGGTCGATGTTCGACCGGCCAACGCCATGCCGATCGGTAACATCCCGCTCGGCACCCTGGTCCATAACGTCGAGCTCAAGCCCGGCAAGGGCGGTCAGATGGTGCGGTCGGCGGGGACCTCGGCCCAGATCATGGCGAAAGAGGGCAAATACACGACCTTGCGCATGCCGTCGGGTGAGATGCGAATGGTGTTGTCGTCGTGCATGGCCACCATCGGCCAGGTCGGCAACAGCGAACACTCGAACCTGTCGCTCGGTAAGGCCGGTCGCAAGCGGTGGCTGGGCGTCAGGCCCCAGACCCGCGGTACCGCGATGAACCCGGTGGACCACCCGCACGGCGGTGGCGAGGGCCGCAACAAGGGGCGCCATCCCGTTTCGCCGTGGGGTTGGCCCACCAAGGGCGCCAAGACCCGCAGCAAAAAGGCGGCGTCGAACCGACTCATCGTGGCGCGCCGGAAGAAGAAGTAGGGGGGCGAGATGTCACGTTCAATCCGCAAAGGACCTTTCGTGGACGAGCACCTGGCCAAGAAGGTCGAGGGCGTCACCGGTGCCGGCGACCGCCGGGTCATCAAGACCTGGTCGCGCCGTTCCACCGTCACCCCGCTCATGGTCGGGATGACGATCGCCGTTCACAACGGCCACAAGTTCGTCCCGGTGTTCATCACCGAGAACATGGTCGGACACAAACTCGGCGAGTTCGCCCCGACCCGGACCTTCCGTGGCCACTCGGGCCGCAAGGAAAAGGGCGCACGGTAGGGGGAGATGATGGATTCACGAGCTCAACTCCGGTATTATCGCTCGTCGCCGCAGAAGGTGCGGTTGGTGGTGGACTTGGTGCGCGGCCAGGCGGTGGAGCCGGCCCTCACGTCCCTCCAGCTCTGCCCCAAGTATGCGGCGAAAGATGTCGCCAAGCTGGTGAAGTCAGCGCTTGCCAACCTCGAGCAGGCGCAGCCAGGAGTCGATGTCGATCGGGTTTTTATCAGCAAGATCACCGTTGACGACGGGCCGCGTTTGCGCCGTGGTCGGCCGGCCTCCAAGTGGGTTCAGATGCACCGGATCTACAAACGGATGTGCCACGTCACCGTCGAGTTGTCGGTGCGGGGATCGTAGGGAGGATTATGGGACAGAAAACGCATCCGTACGGTTTCCGCCTCGGATACAACAACACCTGGCGGTCTCGTTGGTACGCCGATGGTAAGGACTATGCGAATCTCCTGCATGAGGACCTTCAACTCCGCCAGGAGTTGATGGACCGGCTCGAGAACGCTGCTGTCAGCGCCATCGACATCGAGCGCACCGCGTCCAAGCTGCGCGTCAACATCCTTTCTGGACGCCCCGGTATCATCATCGGCCGCAAGGGCGCCGAGGTGGACAAGCTGCGCGACGATCTGATGCGTCGTTACGGCCAGGACATCCACATCAATATTCAGGAGATCCAGCGGCCGGAGATCGACGCGCATCTGATCGCCGCCAACGTCGCGCGTCAGCTCGAGAGGCGAATCGCGTTCCGCCGCGCCATGCGGAGAGCGATCGAGAATGCCCTTCGTTTCGGCGCCCAGGGGATCAAGATTCGTTGCGCGGGGCGTCTCAACGGCGCCGAAATCGCGCGTTCCGAGTGGTACCAGCAGGGTCGGTTGCCGCTGCACACCCTCAAGGCGGATATCGATTACGGGTTCAAGACCTCGTTCACCACCTACGGCGTGATCGGGGTCAAAGTGTGGGTCTATCGCGGTGAGCGCCACCGGGCCCGCGGCCCGCGTCCTCGTCTGTAAGGAGTTACGCCATGTTGATGCCGAAGAAGGTCAAATACAGAAAGCAGCAGCGGGGCAAGAACCGCGGCATCGCCACTCGCGGTGCGAAGGTGTCGTTCGGCGACTACGCCTTGCAGGCTGTCGAGCGTGGTTGGCTCACGGCTCGGCAGATCGAGGCCGCCCGTATTGCGATGACCCGTCACGTCAAACGCGGCGGCAAGATCTGGATTCGCATTTTTCCGGACAAGCCCATCACAAAAAAGCCCCTCGAAACCCGGATGGGTAAGGGCAAGGGTCCCCCGGAGGAATGGGTGGCCGTGATCAGGCCGGCGAGAATTCTCTATGAAATGGAAGGTGTCAACGAAACCGTCGCCCGCGAGGCGATGCGTCTGGCGGCCCACAAGCTGCCGATCAAGACTCGTTTCGTGACCAGGAAAGAACAGCTATGAAGGCGAAGGAAATCCGTGACCGGTCGGACGACGAGCTCCGCAAGACTCTGGGCGATCTCGAAGAGCAGCTCTTCAAGCTTCGCTTTCAGAAGTCCACGGGGCAGATCGAAAACCCCATCAAGATTCGAGAGGTTCGCAAGGACATCGCTCGGGTGCTGACGGTCATCAACGAGCGTCAGACCGAGGGGGGTGCATGATGAGCAGTAGCGAAAAGGCTTCGAACAAGACCACCAAGGTCGGGTTGGTGACATCCAACGGCGCCGACAAATCGGTGGTGGTGAAGGTCGAGAACCTGGTCATGCATCCGCTGTACCAGAAGTTCATTCGCACGACCTCCAAGTTCATGGCGCACGACGAGGAAAACACCTGTAACGAAGGCGACCGGGTGCTCATCGAAGAGTGCCGGCCGCTCTCCAAGCGCAAACGCTGGCGTGTCCGCAAGGTCATCGAGCGGGCGCAGTAGCGGGGAGGCTTGCAATGATTCAGATGGGTACCCTGCTGACGGTCGCCGATAATTCGGGCGCCCGCAAATTGTTTGCCATCCGCCAACTCGGCGGGTCGTCCGCTCCGCGCTACGCGGGGCTCGGCGACATCATCGTCTGCTCCGTCAAGGAAGCGGCGCCGGAGTCCGATGTCAAAAAGGGCTCGGTCGTCAAGGCGGTGATCGTTCGCACCCGTTCGCGCGCCCGCCGCCGCGACGGCACGTACATCAAGTTCGACGAGAACGCGGCCGTCCTGGTCACTCCCGAAAAGGACCCGATCGGCACCCGCGTCTTCGGTCCGGTTGCCCGGGAGCTTCGTGAACAGCGGTTCATGAAGATCGTATCCCTGGCGCCTGAAGTCCTGTAGGAGCGAATGATGAAGATCAAAAAAGGTGACACCGTCGAGGTCGTGGCCGGCAAGGACAGCGGCAAACAGGGCCGCGTGCTGGTCGTCGACAGAGACCGTGAGCGGCTGGTGATCGAAGGCGTCAATATGATCAAGCGCCACACCCGGCCCAACCCGCAGAAAAACGTCAAAGGTGGGATCGTGGAGCGCGAGGCCCCGATTCACGTGTCCAACGTGATGGTGCTGTCCCCGGACAGCGGCCAACGTTCCAAGATCGGATATCGAATTCTCGACGACGGACGAAAGGTCCGCGTCGCCAAGGTCGACGGCGCGATTCTCGACCGTTAGGAGGGACGATGGCGCGCTTGATGAAGAAATACCGTGATGAGGTCTTCCCGCAGCTCCAGAAGGACTTCGGGTTGACGAACCCCATGCAGGTGCCGAAGATCACCAAGATCACCTGCAATATCGGCGTCGGCGAGGCCAGTCGCAACGCCAAGCTGCTCGACGTCGCCATGGAGCAGCTCGTCAAGATCACCGGTCAGCTGCCGGAGATGCGGCGGGCGCGGAAATCCATCGCGGCGTTCAAGCTGCGTGAAGGCATGCCGGTGGGGGCTCGGGTGACTCTCCGTAGGGAACGCATGTATGAGTTCCTGGATCGGCTGATCTCGATCGGACTGCCTCGGGTGCGCGACTTTCGTGGGATCTCGACCAAGGCCTTTGACGGCCGCGGCAACTACACCCTTGGTATTCGCGACATCCTGGTGTTCCCAGAAGTCGACTATCAGAAGCTCGAGACGACAATGGGCATGAACATCACCATAACCACAACGGCCCCGACCGATGACCAGGCGCGTGCGCTTCTGGCCGGTATGGGGATGCCGTTCAAGAGTCGATAGGAGGCACCGTGGCACGCAAGGCGATGATCGCAAAAAGCCTGAAGAAGCCGAAGTTCAAGGTCCGTCAACGCAACCGCTGCCAGGTGTGCGGTCGTCCCCGGGGCTTCATGCGCAAGTTCCGGTTGTGCCGGATTTGCTTCCGCAAGCTGGCCCTCGAGGGTTTTCTCCCCGGGGTCACCAAGGCGAGTTGGTGAGGATGAGATCATGAGCATGACAGACCCGATTGCCGATTTGTTGACCCATATCCGGAACGCAACGACGGTGCGCCACGACCGCACCGACGTTCCGGCTTCGAAGATGAAGCTCGAGGTCGCGAAGATCCTCAAGCAGGAAGGCTTCATCCGCACCTTCAAGGTGATCGAGGAGGGTCCACAGGGAACCATCCGAATCTATTTGAAGTACGCGGAGGACGGCGAACCCGTGATTCACGGTATCCAGCGGGTTTCGCGGCCCGGCTGCAGGATCTACCGGGGAGTCGGCGAACTGCCGAGGGTTCGCAATGGTCTCGGAGTTGCGGTGATCTCGACCAATCGGGGCGTTCTCACCGACGAGCAGGCGCGAGGCCTGAGCGTCGGCGGCGAAGTCCTGTGCGAGATCTGGTAGGGGGACGAAATGTCACGGATAGGGAAAATGCCGATTCCGGTGCCGAACGGGGTCCAGATCAAGGTCGCCGACGGCGTGGTTCAAGTGAAAGGCCCGAAGGGCCAACTCGAGGTCGGACTGCTGCCCGGTGTCACCGCCTCGATCGAGGATGGAACACTGACGGTCAGCCGCGACAACGAAGAGGCCCAGACCCGTTCGTTCCACGGTCTGGTGCGCTCGCTGTTGGCGAACGCCGCCGCCGGCGTGTCCGAAGGCTGGTCGAAGGAACTCGAAATCGTCGGTATCGGCTACCGGGCCGAGAGCAAGGGCTCGAGTGTCATATTCAACCTCGGCTACTCGCACCCGATCGATTTTGCGGTTCCCGCCGGCATCGAAATCGAGGTCGACGCCAAGGCCAACAGGGTCAAGGTCACGGGTTTTGATCGTCAGCAGGTGGGCCAGATTGCCGCGAACATTCGTGCGTTGCGGCCGCCTGAGCCCTACAAGGGCAAGGGCATCCGTTACGCGAACGAGCGGATTCGCACCAAGGCCGGAAAACAGGGAGCGACAGCATGAGCCGGGTCAAAGATCGTAAGCAGCGTCGGGTCAAGATCAAACGCCGCTTCCGCGCTGCCGTGCGCGGCACTGCGGAGCGTCCGCGTTTGTCTGTGTATCGCAGTCTCCGCCACGTCTATGCCCAGGTCATCGACGACGACAAGGGCGTCACCCTGGTGGCGGCGTCGACACTGGAGAAAGCGGCGGCCGGCGACCTCAAGGCGACCGGCAACCGCGAAGCGGGCACTTTTCTCGGCAAGCTCATCGCGGAGAGGGCCAAAGAGGCGGGAGTGGAGTCGGTGGTTTTCGACCGCAGCGGTTTCCGATACCACGGGGTGGTCCAATCCATCGCGAATGGCGCCCGCGAAGCGGGACTGAAGTTCTAGGGGTTGATGAATATGATGAACCGAGAGTCCGAATTTGCAGAATCAGTCGTTCACATCAACCGGGTCGCCAAGGTTGTGAAGGGCGGCAAAAACTTCTCCTTCTCCGCCGTGGTGGTCGCCGGTGACGGCTCGGGTAAGGTCGGCTACGGCACCGGCAAGGCCCGTGAAGTGCCGCCCGCGATCCAGAAGGCAAGCGAGCAGGCGCGCAAGGAGATGATCAGCATACCGCTGGTGGGCGGCACCGTGCCCCATCTGGTGTGGGGTCGTTGGGGAGCCACCAGGGTCCTGCTGCGTCCCGCGTCGCCCGGTACCGGCGTGATCGCCGGCGGCGGGGTGCGTGCGGTGATGGAGTCGGCCGGTGTGGCTGATGTGTTGACCAAAATCGTCGGGAGCCGGAATCCTTTCAACGTCGTCCGCGCGACCTTTGACGCGATCGACCGGTTGATGACCAAAAGCCAGGTCCAACGTCTGCGCGGGGTTGATGTGGAAGCCGATGCAGAGAACGCGCAGCCCGAGGCGATACCCGAGGCCGCAGAGGCCGCAGAGGCCGCCGAGGCTGAGGTGCCCGAGAAGGGTGAGAACTGATGACCGCAGAAAAGAAAGACCCGAAGACCGCCGAAGAAAAGGCGTCGGCGAAAAAAACGCCGAAGAAGGCGGCGCCGAAAAAGGAAACCGCCAAGAAGGCTGCGCCAAAGAAGGCCGCCGCCAAGAAACCGGCAGCCAAGAAGGAGACGGTGAAGAAGTCCGCTCCAAAGAAGGAAGCCGCGAAAAAGGCCGCGCCGAAGAAGGCCGCCGAAGAGAAGACCGTCGCGAAAAAAAGTCCGGCCAAGAAGGCTGCGCCGAAAACGACCGCCGCCGCGGCGGCACCGGCCGCGCCCAAGAGCGCCGCCAAGAAAAGTGGGAAATCCGGCCGGATGCTCAAGATCACCCAGGTCAAGAGCCAGATCGGGTTCGCCGGGAAACAGAAAAAGGTCCTTGCCGGTCTCGGGCTTGGACGTATCGGCCGAACCGTGACCCGCCACGACGATGAATGCATCCGCGGCATGGTGGCCAAGGTGACGCACCTGGTCACGGTCGAGAAAGTGGAGGGCTGAGTCATGGAACTGCATGATCTGCATCCCGCACCCGGAGCCAAGCGTCCGCGCAAGCGTGTCGGGCGCGGGCCCGGTTCGGGCAATGGCAAGACCGCGGGCAAGGGACACAAGGGCCAGAAGTCCCGCAGCGGTTACTCGCGCCGTTTCGGTTTCGAGGGCGGCCAGATGCCGCTCGTCCGGAGAATCCCCAAACGCGGTTTCACCAACATCTTCAGAGTCGAGTTTCAGGTCGTCAATCTTCGTGACCTGGAGCGGGTATTTGCGGACGGGGACACCGTGACCGCTGAAACTCTGGTGGCAAAGGGCCTCGCGCGCGGCGGCAAGCGGCCGGTCAAGGTGCTCGGTGACGGTGAGAT
>Ga0210074_1000514_pt1 | contig 13529 bp, 9 predicted proteins | sample China_Galinas_Co_FD_184860 | JGI IMG/M metagenome (GOLD analysis project Ga0210074, IMG submission 184860) | Wetland microbial communities from San Francisco Bay, California, USA, that impact long-term carbon sequestration -... | ecosystem: Environmental > Aquatic > Marine > Wetlands ... | reverse complement strand
GATTTTTATTTTGAACCTGGATGGAATCTTAGCACCCGGCACGGCGGGGGAATACTGTGAATTCTTGCAGATTTTCCGAATCTTTTGATGCCCCGGTGTTGGACACCGGGGCGCTTTCCTGGGGGGTAACTGCCGGCTCAGGCGGCCAGCTGTCTCAACACAAAATTGAGAATACCGCCGTTGCGGTAGTATTCCACTTCCTTGGGCGTATCCAGACGGCTCCTGGCCTTGAACTGCTTGCGGCTTCCGTCGGCGGCCGTCGCGGTCACAGTCACCACTTTTGCCGAACCATCACCGAGGCCTTCGATATCGTAGGTTTCGGTGCCGTCCAGCCCGAGGCTGTCGGCGTTTTCGCCTTCCATGAAATTCAACGGCAAAACGCCCATGCCGATCAGGTTGGAGCGGTGAATACGCTCGAAACTGACGGTGATGACGGCTTTCACGCCGAGCAGTTGCGTGCCTTTGGCCGCCCAGTCACGCGAAGAACCCGTGCCGTATTCAGAACCTGCCAGCACGATCAGCGGCGTGTTTTGCTGCTGGTAGCGCATGGAAGCGTCGAATATGGTCATCTGTTCCCCGCCGGGCTGGAACGTGGTCCAGCCGCCTTCGGTGCCCGGGGCCAGTTGGTTGCGCAGGCGGACATTGGCAAAGGTGCCGCGCATCATGACCTCGTGGTTGCCACGGCGGGAACCATAGGAATTGAACTCTGACCTCGGCACACCTTTCGATTTCAGGTAGTCGCCCGCCGGAGAATTCTCGGCGATGGCACCCGCTGGCGAGATATGATCGGTGGTGATGGAATCGCCCAGCCTGGCCAGGCAGCGTGCGCCGTGGATGTCATTGACCGCTTCGACCTGCATGCCCATGCCTTCGAAATAGGGCGGGTTGCGGATATAGGTCGAGTCTTCCTGCCAGTCGAACATCTCGCCGACCGGTGAATCGACCGCCTGCCAGCGCTCGTCACCCTCGAACACGCTGCTGTAGCTCTGCTTGAACATGTCAGCGTTGACGCTGTCGAGAATAACCTGTTGAATCTCGTGACCGGTGGGCCAGATATCACGCAGGTAGACCGGATTTCCGTCCCGGTCATCGCCCAGCGATTCGGTCGTGATGTCCACGTTCATGTTTCCGGCGATCGCATAAGCCACGACCAATGGGGGTGAGGCGAGGTAGTTCATCTTGACGTTGGCGTGAATACGGCCTTCGAAATTCCGGTTGCCCGAAAGTACCGCGCAGGCCACCAGGTCGTTCTGGCGAATCGCGTCGCCGATCGGTTCCGGCAACGGGCCGGAATTGCCGATACAGGTCGTGCAGCCATAACCGACCACGTAAAAGCCCATGGCTTCGAGGTCGTCCATCAGGCCGGCTTTGTTGAGGTAATCGGTGACCACGCGGGAACCGGGGCCGAGCGAAGTCTTGACCCAGGGCTTCACCTTCAAGCCCCTGGCCGCGGCATTCCTGGCCAGCAGGCCGGCGCCGAGCATCACCGCGGGGTTGGATGTATTGGTGCACGACGTGATGGCCGCAATGACCACCGCGCCGTCTTCCAATTCGAACTTTTCGCCTTTGTATTCCACCGGCGCCTTGCCGCTGCCGGCGCGGCCTTCCGTGAAAACCGTCTTGTCTTTCAGGTAAGCCTGCTTGGCTTCCGTCAGCAGAATCCTGTCCTGCGGGCGCTTGGGTCCGGCAAGACTGGGGACCACCGTTGACATGTCCAGTTCCAGCACCGCTGAATACTGCGCCTCGGGGGAATCGGCACCGTGGAACATCCCCTGTGCACGCGTGTAGGCCTCAACCAGTGCGATGTGTTCCTCGGAACGACCGGACAGACGCAGGTAGGTCAGGCTTTCCTCGTCGACCGGGAAAATACCGCAGGTTGCGCCGTACTCCGGCGCCATGTTGGCGATGGTCGCCCGGTCCGCCAGTGGCAGGCCGGCCAGGCCGTCACCGAAGAACTCGACAAACTTTCCGACCACACCGTGTTTGCGCAACATCTGCACGACGGTCAGGACCAGGTCGGTCGCGGTCGCACCCTCGGGCAGTTTGCCGGTCAGCTTGAAACCGACGACCTGCGGAATCAGCATGGTAATGGCCTGCCCAAGCATCGCTGCCTCGGCCTCGATGCCGCCCACGCCCCAACCCAGCACGCCGATGCCGTTGATCATGGTGGTATGGGAGTCGGTGCCAACAACGGTGTCCGGGTAGGCCATCAGTTCACCGTTCTTCTCCGCGCCGAAAACGACCCGTGCAAGGTGCTCGAGATTGACCTGGTGGACGATGCCGGTATTGGGCGGCACGACGTTGAAATTGCTGAACGCGCTCTTACCCCATTTGAGGAAGCTGTAGCGCTCCTGGTTGCGGCCGAATTCGATCTCGTTGTTGACGGAAAGCGAATCTGCGGTGCCGTAACGGTCGACCTGCACCGAGTGGTCAATCACCAGCTCGGCGGGGGACAGCGGGTTGATCCGCTCGGGGTTCCCGCCCAGTTGCTTCATCGCATCACGCATGGCCGCCAGGTCGACGACCGCCGGCACACCGGTAAAGTCCTGCAAAACGACACGCGAAGGCGTAAACGCGATTTCCGTTTCGGGTTTTGCCTGCGGATCCCAACCGGCCAGGGCTTCGATGTCGGCGTGGGTAATGTCGACGCCGTTTTCGTGGCGCAGCAGGTTTTCCAGCAAAATCTTCAGGGAAAACGGCAGACGCGATACATCGATTTTCTCACTTAGCAGAGGCAGGCTGTAGTAACTGTAATTCTTGTTGTTAACGGAAAGTGAACTGCGAACGGAAAATGAATCTTGCATGCTGGCCTCCATAAGTGCATGTGTTAGCGCGTGGCCGGATATTATCGCCCATGGGAGGTCCTTTTCCCAAATGGAATTATCCGGGTAACAGCGATTGTGCCTGTTCGAGCATCTTTCTGCGCCCGAACAACAGGCTGAACCGGCCACCACCCAGTTGCCGCCACAGCACCGCGGAGCGCAGGCCGGCGAACAGCAGCGTGCGTATCCAGTTGACGGTGCGCTCGACCTGCAGGTGTTGGGGCCGGCCGTTGACGACGATGCGCGGTGAAAGGGTGCTGATCGTCTGCGTATACAGGGCGGCAATTTTTTTGGCCTGTAAATCCTTTATTTCGTGTATTTCCGTGCCGTCGTCGATTTCCGCGATGGGCGCCAGCTCGGCACCGATACGCGCCTGCATCTCGGTTTGTTTGCGAAACCGGGGTTCGAGTTGCAGGATCGAGACGGCATACGACAGGCTTTCCATGTAACGCCGGTCCCCCTGCAAGACGGAAATCAGGGTTTCGGCGCCCAGGCGCAAACGGCTGGCGCCGCCAAAAATATCCGTGACGCTGTCGGCCTCGATCGCCAACAGGCTTTCGAGACAGGTATCGGCCGAGTATCCGGACCAGGTGCCGTGATTGGCTGCCTGCCTGACCAGTTCGGTGGCCTGGAACAGGCCTGATAATGCCATGATGCGATCACTCATACACTTGCCATCCTGAACCCCGTGCCCATTGGGGGCGTGTCCATTGATTCGATAATGCCGCCACCCAGACAGATTTCGCCGTCGTATAGCACCACGGACTGGCCCGGCGTGACGGCACGCTGCGCTTGTTGGAATTTCAGATACATGCGGTCGGTATCGATTTGTTCAATGCTGACCGCCTGGTCAGGCTGGCGGTACCTGACCTTGGCGGTAAACGAACCGCCGGCCTTGGGCGCCATTCCCGATACCCAGGCCAGGCGTGTGGCCGTCAGACGCTTCGAAAGTAACCAGGGGTGGTCGCGTTCCTGGCCCACGTACAGCCGGTTGTTGTCCAGGTCTTTGTGCAACACGTACCACGGCGCCTCGGGAAAACCCTTGACGCCGCCGATACCCAGCCCCTGGCGTTGCCCCAGGGTATGAAACATCAGACCCTGGTGCTCACCGATAACACGGTCGCCGGTGGTGCGGATCTCACCGGGTTTTGCCGGCAGGTACTCAGCCAAAAACGCCGTGAAATTGCGTTCGCCGATAAAACAGATGCCGGTGCTGTCCTTTTTGTCAAACACATCCAAACCGGCTTCCCGGGCCAGTTCACGCACCCTGGGCTTGTGCAATTCGCCTACCGGGAACAGGGTCTTTGCGAGTTGCCGGTGAGATACTGCATACAAAAAGTAGCTCTGGTCCTTGTTGTGGTCCAGGCCGCGTAACAAGCGGTGTCTGCCATCTTTGCGGTCGCTGCGGACATAGTGGCCCGTGGCGATTTGGTCCGCGCCGAGCTGCTCGGCATGCTCCAGGAACGTCTTGAACTTGATTTCACGGTTACACAGTACATCCGGGTTGGGGGTGCGGCCGGCCCGGTATTCGCTGAGGAATTCTTCAAATACATTGTCCCAGTACTCCGTGGCAAAATTTCGCGTGTGCAGGTGCACGCCCAGCGATGTCGCCACTGCCCTCGCGTCCGCCGCGTCCTCCGCGGCCGAACAGGCACCGAAACGGTCGTCCTCCTCCCAGTTCTTCATGAACATGCCGGCGATATCCTGCCCCTGTTTTTGCAGCAGCAAGGCCGAAACCGAGGAATCGACCCCGCCTGACATGGCGACCATGATTTTGCCTTTTGCCGTGCGCATGTCAGATAGATGGGGGCAAATGAGCGAACGTCAATTGCCGAACACACTGTTCAAAACTGGCCGCAAGATGTACTACAATAATCGCATGAGCAACGAATATGAATCGAAACATGATCGCGGCGTCGCGGTGGAGGAGGTACGGCCCGAAGTCAAGCCGCCGCCCATGTACAAGGTCGTGTTACTGAATGACGATTTCACGCCGATGGATTTCGTGGTCGATGTCATCCAGACGTTTTTTGCTTTCGATCATGACCGCGCGACCCAGATCATGCTGCATGTGCATACCCGGGGTAAGGGTGTATGCGGCATATTTACCTTTGAAATAGCCGAGACCAAGGTCGCCCAGGTCAACGAGTACGCCCGGCGCCATGAGCATCCCCTGAAGTGTGCACTGGAAAAGGCTTGAACTGTTCCAGTGAACGCGAACGGCCGGAACCGGTCACAACCAGTATTCCACACACGGAAATATAGATGTTCAGCAAAGAACTGGAAGTAACGATCAGTCAGGCTTATCAGGAAGCCCGCAGCGCCCGTCACGAATTCCTCACCGTCGAGCACCTGCTGCTCGCCCTGTTGGACAACAGTTCGGCCTTGTCCATCCTCAGTGCCTGCGGCGCCAATATCAATGGACTGGAGGCTGAACTGCGCAAGGCATTGAACGACACGGTTCCTGAACTGGGTGAGGACGACAACCGCGATACCCAGCCGACCATCGGTTTTCAGCGTGTCCTGCAAAGGGCGCTCTACCACGTGCAGTCGGCCGGCAAGCAGGAGGTGATCGGGGCCAACGTGCTGGTGGCGATCTTCAGTGAAAAAGATTCCTACGCTATTTACCTGCTCAACAAGTTCAACGTTACGCGCCTGGACGTGGTGGATTACATTGCCCACGGTATTTCACCGGTGCAGAAGCACGCCGCGGATAGCGGTGAAGAAATGGCCGAAGAAGGCCAGGAAGACGGCGTCGACAGCCGCAGGAGCGCGCTCGAGAATTTCACCGGCAATCTCAATGAACGCGCCCGCGACGGCAAGATCGACCCGTTGATCGGACGTGCGGACGAAGTCGAGCGCACGATCCAGATACTCTGCCGACGGCGCAAGAACAACCCGCTGTTCGTCGGCGAGGCAGGTGTTGGCAAGACCGCGATGGCCGAGGGCCTGGCGCTGCGGATCGTTGAAGGCGATGTGCCCGAGGTTTTGAAGGACGCGACGATTTACGCCCTGGACCTGGGCGCGCTGTTGGCGGGCACCAAGTATCGCGGCGACTTTGAGAAACGGCTCAAATCCGTGCTGGCCGAACTGCACAAGATCCCGGGTGCGGTTCTGTTCATCGATGAAATCCACACCATCATCGGCGCAGGCGCCGCCTCGGGCGGTGTCATGGATGCATCCAACCTGATCAAGCCGGTGCTGGCCTCAGGCGAATTGCGTTGCATCGGTTCAACCACCTACCAGGAATTCCGTGGGGTATTCGAGAAGGACAGGGCATTGGCGCGGCGCTTCCAGAAAATCGATATCGTCGAACCCACCGTGGCCGAAACCGTCGAAATCCTGCGCGGGCTGAAATCGCGTTTCGAGGAACACCACGGGGTCGAGTACACCGACGAGGCGTTACGCGCCGCCGCGGAATTGTCCGGCCGCCATATCAACGACCGGCACCTGCCGGACAAGGCGATCGATGTCATCGATGAAGCCGGCGCCCGGCAGCGCATGCTGCCTGAAAGCGATCGCAAGAAGGTCCTCGACGAACACGACATCGAAACCATCGTCGCGCACATGGCGCGCATACCACCCAAACAGGTTTCGCGTTCGGACCGCGATGCATTGCGCACCCTTGAGCGTGATCTGAAACTGACCATTTTCGGGCAGGACGAGGCCATCGATGCACTGGCTTCGGCGATCAAGATGTCGCGTTCCGGCCTCGGTGAGGAAGAAAAGCCGATCGGTTCATTCCTGTTTGCCGGGCCGACGGGCGTGGGCAAAACCGAGGTCACCCGCCAGTTGGCGATGATCCTGGGTATCGAACTGATCCGCTTCGACATGTCGGAGTACATGGAAGCCCATTCCGTTTCCCGGCTCGTCGGTGCGCCGCCGGGTTACGTGGGTTTCGACCAGGGCGGCCTGTTGACCGAGGCGGTCACGCGCAACCCGCATGCCGTGCTGCTGCTGGATGAGATCGAGAAGGCCCACCCCGATGTTTACAACATCCTCTTGCAGATCATGGACCATGGCAAATTGACCGACACCAACGGCCGGGAAGCCGATTTCCGCAACGTCATCGTGGTCATGACCACCAACGCGGGCGCGCAGCAAAGCGCCAGGCGTTCGATTGGATTCACCGAGCAGGAGCACGTGTCGGATGCAGCCGAGGCCATCCGCAGGACCTTTACGCCGGAATTCCGCAACCGTCTCGACGCCGTGATCCAGTTCAAGCCGCTGGATACCGCCATCGTGTTGTTGATCGTGGACAAGTTCATACTCGAACTCGAAGCGCAACTGGCGCTGAAGGATGTCACCCTGTCGGTTTCCGCCGCGGCCAGGGAGTGGCTGGCGGAGCAGGGCTTCGATCCGGAAATGGGCGCGCGCCCGATGAAACGCGTGATCCAAAGCAAGATCAAGCGTCCATTGGCGGACGACCTGTTGTTTGGTGTACTGGCGGAAGGCGGTGAGGTTGAGGTCACGCTGTCGAAGAAAAACGGCAACGAACTTAAGATTCGCACCAAGCCGAAAAAGGAGATACCAAAAGCCTTGCCGGCGGCAACGGAGGGTTGAGTCGCCGGAAACAGCGACTTACTTCATACGATAGGTAATACGTCCCTTGGAAAGATCGTACGGCGTCAGTTCGACCTTGACGCTGTCCCCCGTCAGGATACGGATATAGTGTTTGCGCATCCGTCCGGAAATGTGGGCCGTAACCACGTGACCGTTTTCCAGCTCCACTTTAAACAAAGTATTGGGCAAGGTTTCCAGCACCTTACCCTCCATTTCGATTACATCTTCTTTTGTCATGAGTTCCATGCCTGATTAAGGTGGCGGTATTGTGCCACCCACCGGCGTACTTCGGAAGTGTTTAGTACAAAATAACATTGACACAACGGGTGATTTGCTTAAAATACGGCACCTCAATGCGGGAATAGCTCAGTTGGTAGAGCACAACCTTGCCAAGGTTGGGGTCGCGAGTTCGAGTCTCGTTTCCCGCTCCAGACACCAAGGCCCGGCGTGGCGTTCAGGCACCGCCGGGTTTTTTTTGACGTCACCCTGGAGAGACCGGCCTGGTTGATCCAGCTCATGGCAATGTGGCGCAACGGATAGTAAGATATTACTCAGCCTGGGCAGATGCGCAGGATGTTTCACCGAGGCCAGGTGGCAGAGTGGTTATGCTGCGGCCTGCAAAGCCGTCTACGCCGGTTCGATTCCGACCCTGGCCTCCATTTTACCGGGCTGTCAGCCCGGTAAAATGAATCAAGGGGAAATCACCGGCAGAACATACGCCATCTATCTTTTGTCTTCCTATTATGTGCAACCGTTTTTCGCAAACGGGTCGTTTCGGGCGCACTGCGTGCGGCGAAAACCGATTGATCACGGCGTCGTGCCGGTTGGTTGTGAACGGGGATTTCAATATACTTCAACGTTGACCGGTGTTTGCCGGACCTGAACCTAATACCTGCAGGATGTTCAAAGGTTTCTTGCAGACGAGATGGAAAATATCTTGAGTAGAATTTTTGCAGTCCGGACCAGGTCCGGATTCCCGACCGGTTTATTCGCGCTCCTTGTGCTGGCGGCAATTGTCGGCATCAGCAGTGGCTGTGCCGGCACCGCCACGGGCAGGGATACATCGGTATATTCGAGCCTGAAGAAGGAACAGGTCACCGAGCAGAAATCCTCGCAGGCAGCGGCGCTGGTCGTCATTCGCTACCCGGCCATGATCCACACCAACGCGGAAAACCTGTACGTCAGCTCTTTTGCGATCAACGCGATCGGCGGCGAGGTGCCCTACGGTGTTATGGGTAACCGGCAAACCTCGCGGGTTGCCCAGTCGATCATCGAGAAGTCCAGCTATTTCGCCATGTCGCTCTACCACGAATTGAAAAGCGTGCTGCCCGAAGGCTCGGTATTGCTGTCTCCGCATATCATCGAATGGAGCAAGGAACGCAATCTCTACAGCCGTCCGATCCTCGGTTCCGAGCAGATACCGAGCGTGCTGACCATCGATTTCAATATCTATTCCTTCCCGGACGTCGACGAACTGATGGACGCGCCGCCGGTGACGTTCGGCGACCTCGTGACGCCGATGATCGTCGTCAAGAGCAGCCGCTGGGTACAGCCTTCGCTGGGCGGCCTGCTCATTTCTAGCCCGCCGCTGGTCAGTTCGGCGTGGCGCCAGGCGCGCAAGGATGCCACCGACAGCCTCCGCTCACTGCTCGACGAAACGCCCCAGCAGATCGATTCCTCGCTGGAGTTCGTGTCGTTTCTGCGCGAGCGGGACGAACCCGACCTGGCCATACCGCTCAAAAACGGCGCTGAAGGCAACCAGCAACTGGTGGCGATAGAGCAATACTCGCTGGAAAAGATCCGCATGAACGGAGAGCTCATCGCCAGCCTGCCGAATGACCACTCCGTTGACCCTTTCGTGCAGGCATTTGTGAAGGGCGCCAGCACCCGCATCGTTGAACTGCTCAATTCCATCGACCACGACAAGGCCACGTTCCTGGCGCGCCAGGCCGCCATCGAACGGTTTGACCCGGAGCTCGCCAGGGTATTTTTCGTCCAGTCCACCGATGAGAGCGTCAGGGCGCGTCTGCAGCTCGCCGATGCCCTGGTGGGGGCGGAGAGGGAATTCCTGGCCGCGCAGTCGGACAGCATTTACGACGGCACCTACAACGGCAACTACGGCACCAAGATGCGCAATATCATCGCGGCCGAGTACCGTACGTTGGAAGAGCGCCGCCAACTGGCGCGCAAGCAAAATATCACCACCGCGGTCGCGGTCATTGCCCTGGCCGGCGCCGTTTATGGCGCGGTGGCCTCGGCGGCCAGCACCGCTGCTGTGGTGACCACGTCGGGTGCGCTGCTGGCGGGTTCGGGCTGGGCCCTGCACAACACGCTCGAGACCAGGACCGAGTCAAAAGAGGTCAGCCGCTATTTCCTCGCCCGCATGGCGCCTGCGTTTGACCGGCAGATGTCGGTGCAGATGGAATGGCTGGAGTCCAAGGAGGTGATCACCGCGCGTGGTTTTGCGGAGTTCAGGAACAAGACACTGAGTCTTTACCAGTCCAGGGTGCGATCGATGCAGGTCAACGCCAATGAACAATGCCATTTCAGCTACCCGGATGTCGGCTTTGAGGGCCGCTGGTACGGCGTTTGCGACCACGGCGCCGCCACCGGCAAGGGCTACGGCCTGGTCATCAATGAAAACGGTGATACCGTCGAGTATATCGGTGAAGCCCGCAAAGGCCGGGCTTCGGGCGCCGGTGGCATGATCGTCCAGCGCCGTGGCCAGGTCGGGGCGACGTATTATGAAGGCGGGTTCAAGGACGGCCTGCCCGATGGCGTCGTGCTCGTCGAGGAACCGGGGCAAATGCCAAGGACACGTCTCTTCAGGGGCGGTGCGGATGTCGGCAAAGGAGATACCGCCAGGTTGCAAAGCCTGAGCTTCGCGTTCAATGCCGCCCCCACGGGGAGCCTGACGCCGTGAACCGTTCGTGGAAAGCCATTCTGGCCGCGGTTGCTTTTATGATTGCGGCCATCCCGCGTGTCCACGCCGCTGTTGGCCTGGACGACATCGCGGACCTGCCGCCGGGCGAACAGTATCGGCAATTGAGCCTGATCGTGCTCATCGCCAGGGGCGCCGACCCGACGCTGATGGACGCGATTGCGCCACAAGGCGCCGAAAACGGGGGCAGGGCGGTGACCCGCCTCGGTCCCGATGACTACAAGACGCCGTTGATCCGGATCGTCGACCAGGAATCCATGTTGGCCGGCGCTGCCTTCCTGTTACGCTATGCACAGGATTCAGCCGGAGAGATACAGGCCAGGCTGGCGGCCATCAACAGCGAAAACCCGATCCTGATCAGCATGGTCGACATGAATGCGATCACCGAGGACGCCATTATTATCCGTAACGCGATCGCGGACGCGATCAGTTACTCCGAGCTTGCGGATAACGCCGATGTCATGGCGCACCTCGATGATTACCGCGATCAGACCATACATATCCGCAATGTGATGGAGTACGAACAATTTGACGAGGAACTCGCACGCCTGACCGAGGAAGCCATTGCATCGGTGGGCGGCAAGCTGGACGCCTATCAGCGCATGTTTGACGAAGAAGTTGGCTCGAAAGAACTCGATCGTCAGTTCGACGCGGCAAAATACATCTTCAACCGAACGGAAAAGTTCGATGAGAAAGCGGGAAAACTGACCGAGGAGATAATGAAGAACGTCATCCTCTCGCAAAGCAATCCCGGCAATGTTCCCTAGCAATCAAAGCCTGGTATGCGCCCGCCGATTCGCGATCGCGGCCCGATACCGGTTCAGTTACTGACCCACCTGGAATAATCCTTGCCGGTGCTGATGATGTTGTGCGGCAAGTCTTCCATCAGCTTGCAAAACACATCACCGTGCACGTGGATCAGGTGTTCATGGTCACCCGCCTCGATATAGATTTCGGAGGCATTGGTCAGTTGTTCATCCCAGATCACGTCCAGGCCGTATGCATTGCTCAGTGCCGGGACCGCGCCCGTGTCACAGTCCCGGAAAAGCTCCGGCAGTTCATTTTCCGTCGCGAGGGTCAGCTTGCGGCCGAGGCTTTCATTGACCCATTCCATGTCGAGGCGGTTGGTGGACGGCAGCACGCTGACGACGTAGCCGTTCGAATCCTCCAGCACCACCGCCTTGGCCAGCTGGTGACCGGGGATGTGGGCGAGGTGGGCCGACTCGAGTGCGGTTGCGGAGTGGGGGTGGCTGACCACGTCATAGTCGATGTGGTGGTCTTTCAGATAGCATTTCAATGTTGATGCGATAGCCATGGCTTCCTCCTGTAAAACATTGAGAGAAACCGTGCTTGGCGGCAGATGTCGCTAGTCACGCTTCAGGCGCCATTGCGGAGCCTGACAGCTACAATTATAAACGAGTGGAAAGCCTGCGCTAGTAAAATCGCAGGGGGCAAACCTCGCAAGGCGCAGGCCGAAGCGTGTGCGCCGGCCAGCCACGCATATGCAATCAATGGCAGAGCCTGGAACGGGGGTTTCGGCGCAGCAACGGGTTCGCCCATCCAAGATACTGATTCAGAATTACTTAATGCAGAATTTAATCCCCTGTTAATTTTACCCGTGTATCATTATATGAACCTGGTCTTTACGCCAATTCTGGCCCCGGGTTGATTCAGGAGTGAGCGCATTTTCCGGAAAGCGAAAATGCACAACGTTAGAAACCATTCAATGAAATACGAACACCCAATATTGCGACGCACCAATCGTATGAGCTTGACCCTCATATAGGGTGTTTATTCAATCGCGATCAAGTCGCGATACAAGTGCGCCTTTCTGCGAATGTCAATCGACAGGAATCAGGAGGTATTCATCTTATGAAGAAGTATTCCGCGATACTCACGCTATTGCTGGCACCAGTCCTGGCGCTCGGTGCCGCCCAGCAAATTCAACCACAGATTACCCCGCCACTTTTGAAATCGGCAGGCGTAATCAACGAGACGCCGAACCGCTGGTTCGTTGAACTGGCCAGCAAGCCGGCCGTCGAGGGAACGTCGCAAAAAGTCCTTGCCCGGGAAAGAAAAGCTTTCCGGACTGCAGCGAAGAAAGAAGGGCTGAAGTACCAGGAGCGTTTCGCTTTCGGCAAGCTTTTCAATGGCTTGTCGGTAACGATCGACGCGAAAGACCTGGGTAAACTTTCCCGGATACAGGGCGTGAAAGCGCTCTACCCGGTGCTTCCAATGGCGATACCGCAAACCGTTCCGGGGAGCAGTCCCGAACTGTTCACCGCGATTACGATGACCGGGGCGGATATCGTGCAGAACGAACTGGGTTACACGGGAGAAGGGATCAAGGTTGGTGTCATCGATACCGGTATCGATTATGACCACCCCGACCTCGGTGGATGCTTTGGCCCGGGCTGCCGCGTTGCCTTTGGCTATGACCTGGTGGGCGACGACTATGACGCTGACAGCAATCCGGTTCCCGTACCGGATGCCGATCCGGATGACTGCGCGGGCCACGGCACGCATGTTGCCGGTATCGTCGGCGCAAATGGCGGCGTTGTCGGTGTCGCGCCTGACGTCACTTTTGGCGCCTACCGCGTATTCGGCTGCGAAGGCTCAACCGATGCTGACATCATGATCGCCGCCATGGAAATGGCCCTGGCCGACGGCGTTGACATCGTGAACATGAGTATCGGCGCGGCTTTCTGGGGTTGGCCGCAATACCCGACCGCCGCAGCCAGTGACCGCCTGGTAAACAAGGGCGTGGTCGTGGTTGCCTCGATCGGCAACAGCGGCACCTCCGGCACCTTTGCCGCCGGCGCACCCGGCGTGGGCAAAAAAGTGATCGGTGTTGCATCCTATGACAACACGTATGTTTATCTACCGTACTTCGAAGTCGATGGACAGAATATCGGCTACGTGGAAATGACCTACGCGGGCCCGACGCCCACTTCCGGAACCGAGGAGTATGTGTACATCGGCCGCGCCTGCAATGTCACGGAAGGCGATACACTGTTAGCCGATCCGTCAGGGAAGGCGGCGCTTGCGGTCCGTGGCGCGTGCTCATTTCGCGAGAAGGCAATCTTTGCCATCGACGCAGGCGCCACGTCGGTCATTATCCACAACAACGCGCCCGGCGTATTCAATGGCACACTTGGGGATGATGGCCCCATTGATGGTATTACGCCTGTTGTCGGTATTTC
>Ga0210074_1000512_pt1 | contig 13538 bp, 11 predicted proteins | sample China_Galinas_Co_FD_184860 | JGI IMG/M metagenome (GOLD analysis project Ga0210074, IMG submission 184860) | Wetland microbial communities from San Francisco Bay, California, USA, that impact long-term carbon sequestration -... | ecosystem: Environmental > Aquatic > Marine > Wetlands ... | reverse complement strand
CGGCTTCCTGCCTCGTACGGTCCCGGAACTAACCACCCGCCCCAGCTTCGGCTGACCGCCGTGCGTCACTAACTGAAGCCATTGCTGCGTGATCACCCGCATAGCCGAGGGGGTGTGGGGTCTTGATTCTGGACCGTGAGCGACAGGAAGTCGCGATCGCGCCCCCATGGATGGGTTTACGGCATGTCCTGAAGCAAGACCCCACACCACCTCGGCGCCCACGCCGGCAAAGAATCAAAAGCCCAACGAGTTCCGGCATCTAGCAATCCGGAAATGGAGCTTAATTTGAGGATGCGGGATTCAGATCAGGCAAAGCAACGATCCCTTTTTGCCAGCCCGGTCAGCGTTAGATATTCAGACTGCGGCCACCGTCAACGGCAAGAACCTGGCCGGTCACATAGGGCGCATCGAGCCCCAGGTAAACCACTGCTGAGGCAATATCCTCCGGCCTGCCGGTACGGCCCATGACGATTTTATTCAGAATTTTCTGCTGATCCCCGGCGTTGGCTTCCTGCTCGGGCCACAGTATCGCACCGGGGGCGACACCGTTAACGCGTATTTGCGGTCCGAGGTCCCTGGCCATGGCCAGCGTCATCATCTGCAGTCCGGCTTTGGCCATGGAATACACGGCGTGTCCGGGCATGGGTCTGACAGCATGCACATCGAGCAGGTTGACCACGCTGCCACCCGCGGTGGCCAGTTCCGGTATCAATGCCTGGGTCAGGAAATACGGACCACTAAGGTTGCTGTCCATCAGATCATCCCACTGCTCCCTGCTGGTGGTCCCGATCGACGTCGGGAAAAACCGCGAGGCGTTGTTGACCAACAGGTCCAATTGGCCGGTGTGTGCCTTCACTTTGCCGGCCAGCCGCTCGATCTCTTCTGAATCACCGAGGTCGGCCTGCAAGACGATTGCGCTTGCCGCCCGCAGCGCGTTTAACCTGTGCGCCAGCTCGTTTACGGCATCGCTGCTGCTTTGGTAATGCAAAAAAACGTCACAACCACGCTGGTGCAAGGTTTCTGCTATACAGGCACCGATACGCCGGGCTGCCCCGGTGACAAGTGCAAAGCGTCGAGTTGATTGCATATTGAAATATCCCCGGCTTTATTACCGTAAAACGCAAATGCGGTAAATGGCATCGCTGGCTCTGGACAATGTTGTTTCACTCGCTGAAACTACCCGTCCATGTGCTCCGCAACTTCAAATGACATCCTGCCCGAACCGCCTGAAGAGCTCAAGCATTTGAGTGCGGAACTGGCCAATCGGATTCATGAAAGAATTCGTCTCGATGGCCCTGTTCCATTCTCAGAATATATGGAAATGGCTCTCTATGAACCCGGTCTGGGCTACTACAGCGCAGGTTTGCAGAAGTTTGGAGAAGGTGGCGACTTCGTCACCGCACCGCAACTCGGAAACGTGTTTGCACGTTGCCTCGCCAGGCAGGTTGCACAGGTTGGTGCTGAACTGGATCAGTATGAAATCATCGAGGCCGGCGCCGGCAGCGGGATACTGGCGGCAGACCTGCTCAAAGCCCTGCAGGAAAATCATCCGCCAACCCGTTACCGGATACTCGAACGCAGCGCGCACCTGCGGCAGGTGCAAAAGGAAACCCTGAGCCGGCAGGTACCACAATGGATGGACAGAATCTCCTGGCTGGATGAGCCACCCGAGGCAAGCTGGCAGGGGGTATTTCTGGCCAATGAAGTTTTGGATGCATTGACGGTTGAGCGGTTTTGTATCGAGGAAGATGGCCCCCGGCAATTGCAGGTTACGACCTGTTCTGACAGTTTTGACTGGATAACGGCGGCCTGCCCGGAAAAAATGCAAACAGGACTCCAGTTGGTCTTATCCGGTCTGCAGCATTATCCGGCAACGGGGTACCGTTCCGAAATCAATATCAACCTTGCTGACTGGCTGCAAACGGTTACCGCCAGTCTGCGCAAGGGCCTGGCCCTGTTCATTGATTACGGTTATACGCGCAAGGAGTATTACCGGCGACAACGCCGTGACGGCACATTGATCTGCCATTACCAGCACCGTGCTCACGATGACCCCTTCAGATGGCCCGGACTGACCGATATCAGCGCATCGGTCGATTTTACGGCGTTGGCATATGCCGCCGATAATTGCGCGCTCGAGGTCAGCGGATATACCACCCAGGCGATGTTTTTACTGGCCTGCGGGTTGGATGAGGTGCTTGCCGGGTCAGCGACCTTGTCCGCCAGGGAGCGACTGAGGTTGAATGCCGAGGTCAGCCGCCTGACACTGCCGGGTGAAATGGGGGAACGTTTCCAGGTGATGGCCCTGAGTCGTGGTCTTGATGAAGAACTGAGGGACGATTTAATAGGTTTTTCACTCAGCGATCTCTGCCATCACCTGTAGATAATCCAACCTATGGGATCAAATTGGCGATCGCCTCGACCCGCGCACTGCGTAGGCGCTGACCCACTTCCGGTCCACTGATACCTTCGAGGTCGAGGTCGCGCGCACGGATTTTTGCCGCTGCCCGGTATGCCTGTTGCAGGTACTCACCCTGTTTATAAGGACGGTCCTGGAGACCTTTGCGTCCGAGAAAGTCGGCTTCGCAAGCCGCTACGAAATCCGCCAACAGTTCCGGCTGACGGAAAACATCCAGCCTTTCCAATAGCCGCATCACCGTTAATGGCCGGGCTTCGAGTATGCGATGACATCTGAGGTGCTTTGCACAAACCTTGCGCGCCAGGTCGTGCACCGCGTTGGGCGCTTTCAAACGACCGCAAACGGCATCCACCAGTGGCAATCCGGCAACTTCATGGCCCCTGTGTGACGGCCATTCCTGTTGTGGTGTCAGGCCCTTGCCGAGATCGTGCAATAAAACGGCAAAGACGACATTGGCGGCGCCCTTACTCAGGTCTGCCGCGGCATCCAGTGCCATCAGCAGATGTATTCCAGTATCAATTTCGGGATGATATTTTTCCGGTTGAGGCACCCCAAACAAGCGGTCGACTTCGGGTAGCAATGACTCCAATGCACCGCATACACGCAGCACACTGACAAATACCGACGGCTTTTCCGTTGTCATGGCCAGTTCAATTTCCCGCCAGATGCGCTCTGTCGCCAGGTGCTGAAGTTCACCCGACTGCGTGATCTCCCGCATTAAAGCGAGCGTTGATTCATGGACACGAAATCCAAAACAGGCCAGGCGCGCCGCAAAACGCGCGACACGCAGCACCCTTAACGGATCTTCCACGAATGCATCGGAAACATGCCGCAGGACTTTTTGTTGCAAATCCCGCTGGCCACCGTAGGGGTCAACCAGGCTGCCGTCATCTTTCCGGGCAATGGCATTGATGGTCAGATCGCGACGTTGCAGGTCTTCTTCGAGCGTTACCCCGGGATTAAAATCCACTTTGAAACCGTGGTAGCCGTGACCCTGCTTTTTTTCGGTACGGGCCAGAGCATATTCCTCACCATTTTTGGGGTGCAGAAAAACCGGGAATGAGGCGCCTACCTGCTTGTAACCTTTATCCAGCATTTCTTCCGGCGTGCTGCCGACCACTACCCAATCCCGCTCTTTTGGGTTCAGACCCAATAGCGCATCGCGAACGGCACCGCCGACCAGGTAGGTTTTGCTGGTTTTCAACGGCGCGCTTGCCGCCGGAACTTATGCAGGCGGCGCTGCTTGACCGAACCCGTCAGGTAATCCGGAACGACCAGTTCCACGGACCGTGGCACAATATGAAAATACTCAAAATCATTTTTACTGCTGACATTGGCAGTCTTCAGTGACTGGTAATTGTCCCAGGAAAAGGGCTTTCCCGGCACCAGGTTCATCATCATCGCCATGCTTGCTGATAACGGCGCGGGCAGGCCAATGATGAGTCTGCGCAGACCCAGGGTTTTTGCAGTCCACACGACCAGTTCTTTCAGTGTGTAACTTTGCGGGCCGGCCAGTTCATAGCTCTTACCCCAGGTCATGGGATCATCCAGCGAAGCTGCCATGACCGCTGCCACGTCACCGGCAAAAACAGGTTGCAGACGCGCTTTGGGGCAGGCCAGCGGCATGACCGGCATTAATTTCAACATGGCCGCAAAACGATTGAAGAAGCTATCGCCATGGCCAAAGATAACCGATGGCTGAAATATACTGACGTGCAAATCGTCAGCGGATCGCAGCAACGTTTCGGCTTCGCCCTTGCTCTTCAGGTAGTGACTGCTGCCTGCGCCCGCGTTTAGCGCGCTCAGGTGCAGCACTCTCTTGACGCCAGCCTTTCGACAGGCTGCAACGATACCCTCCACCAGTTCAACGTGAACCTTGTGAAAGCCTTTACCGCCACCACCACTCTCATTCAGGATGCCGGCCATGCTGACCACCGCATCAGCCCCCGCAAACCGTTCAGCGAGTACAGCGGAGTCGTAAACATCAGCCTGGACCAGCTTAACGCCGGGTAGCATACCCACGCAGCCACGGAAGACCGCGTCCCGCGTGAGCACTTCACATTGATGCTGATCAGCGGTGAGCGCGCGTAGAAGATATCCACCGAAAAATCCGCTGGCGCCTATCAATACAATTCGCATGTCACTTCCTCTTCTGCCGCGTGAGTGTCGTTATTCCCTGCACACCACCTCGGTGTAGCCATCAACGCTTATTTTACCGGATTCGATGTGCGGCATTCTTTCCGATATTCGCTTAACCTCCCCACCCATACGCCAATCGTAAATCGTCGTGAAGGCCAACACGCGTGGGATGTAATCCCGTGTCTCAAAGTATGGCAAAGTTTCTATCCAGATCGCCGCTTCACCCTGCGGACGGGTGTCCAGCCAGCGTTGTACGGCATTCGGACCGGCATTATAGGCACCTGACACCAGTACCGGGTTGTGTCTGAAATCCTGTAACAGGTCACTCATGAAGGCTGTACCGATGGGCAGGTTGCCGTTCACGGTCCTCAACTGGGCAATACCGCTCCACGCCAAACCGTGTTTTTTTGCCACCCGCTTACCCGTCAATGGTGTTATTTGCATCAATCCCATGGCGTTGGCCGAAGAACGCGCGGTCACGACCATGGCGCTTTCAGACCGTATGGTGCCATAGACCCAGGCCGGGTCCAATTTGTTGACCCTGGCATCCTGTTTGATGTCCGACTCCCACAACAACGGAAATCGCCAATTATAAAGATTCAAATCACCACTGTTACCCAATGCAAAAATTGCCCGGTCGTACCAGCCTTCCTTTATTGCCAGTGCTGCAGCGACCTTTAAATCCGCGACCGGCAAGCGGTCCATGGCCAACATCCATTCCTGCACGGCCCAGTTATCCAGCCCGGCTTTCCTGAGTTCGAGCGCCCGCCTGATCCCGTCAACGGCGGCGATGCGTTCGATTTCGAGGGTATCAACATCAGCCTGGCCGGGACAAATGTTATAGCTTAAACCCAGCTCATCGGCGGCCAGAAACCCGTAGTAATTGGCCTTGGCTGACAGTTCCTGCAGTAACTCTGAAGACGGTGTGAGCTGTCCGGATCGCAAACCGGCCTGCGCCAGCCAGTAACGCCAACGGTCGTCGTTACGTGTATTTTCCGGCATCTGTTCAATGACGCTGGCGACCGCCGGCCAGTCCTGCCGGCTGAGTGAAAACCGCGCCCACCATTCGAGCAATTGCGAATCGCGATAGATAACGGGCACACGGATCATGCGCTCGACCGTATCGTCATCCATCTCCACCGCTGAAAACATGGCAATATCCCGCAACAGCGACGCCCTGAGCGTTTCTTCCCATTTGAAATGATTGTCCAGAATTTCAAATTTTTCCGCCGCCAAACCGGCATCTTTACGGGCCAGTTGTTTTAGCGAAGCAGCCACAATCATGCGGCTTGTCCAGTTGTCCGGCCACTTGCGCGCCCGTTCCAGGTCCGAATATCCGTGACGGCTCATTTTTTGCCAGTCATCCAGCCAGCGGCGTTGGTCCGGGGGTACAAAACGTGACAGGTAAATCGTCAAACCGCGGTTACCTGCCTCGATGGAGAGAAGAATCCGCTCCCACGCGAGGTTTTCCGGTATTCCGTCATTTTTCACCAGCCAGGCAAAAACCGGGTCGCACTCATCCGGCTGCGACTTGCCCACCGTCCACAGCTTTTGCGCTTCGCTCAATACACCATCGGTCTGCTTCAGGATAATCTGACCGCGAACCCGCTGGCACCTTAGAACGGTGTCGCTTATCCCTTCGGAATATGCGACCAGTTCCGCCCAGCGGCTTTTTTTAGCCAGTGATTTCAGCCATGCGTTACGCAAACCCGCCGAAAAAGCCCAGTCCTGGTGGGTATCAAGAAAACCCGCCATCTCGTCCACAGGTACCCTGCTGCGACGGTTGCGGTAATCTTCGTATTGCAGATAGGGATACAGCACGTAATCCTGGAGTCCCTTCCTGAGCTGGTTGAAACTGGCATGATCGCCCTTGCTTGCTGCATCCCAGGCATTCTTAAATTGTTCAAGCTCCGCGTCCACTGCACTGACGGAGGCCACTGCCCCACTGCTAAAAATAAACAGGAGAACGGTCAATAACCAGACAAGCTGCCGCATAACGATGGCATCGGTTATGCTTGTTTTCACAATGCAGTCTTCAGTCAGTTTCAAAGGTGGCTTCACAGACAGAGTCATAGAGAGGGACAATTTATGCAATGGCAGTCTGCACAGCAAGACAAATCGAAGAAAATCACTAAAGCGACCCTGACCGGCCCATGATTTGGCTTGAATACGCATTGACCGGACTGTTTGCGGGTTTCCTTGCCGGTTACCTTGGCATTGGCGGCGGACTGGTTCTCGTTCCTGCCTTGAGCTGGTTGTTTAGCCGTGATCCAGCCACCGCAGACGTTGCTGTGCAGATGGCTGTTGCGACCTCCCTCGCCACGATGCTGTTCACATCCATGAGTTCATTGCTCGCACATCATAAACGCGGTGCGATTTTGTGGTCACTGGTCAGGCAGATGATACCTGGCTTGCTTGCCGGTGCTTTGCTTGGAAGCATCATTGCAGACCGCATCGGAAGTGCTGCCCTGGGCAATATATTTGGCGTATTCGCGCTCGTGGTGGGTCTGCAAATGCTACGTGGAAACCGCCAGGCAGGAAGCCGGCCGCTGCCGGGCGCCTTTTCCGTCGCAGCAACGGGTTTCGGTATCGGTACGGTTTCCAGCCTGCTCGGTATCGGCGGCGGAAGCATGACCGTGCCCTGGTTGCTGTGGCATGGTCAACGTGTTCAGAATGCGGTCGCCACTGCTGCGGCCTGCGGCTACCCAATCGCAATCGCGGGCACCCTGGGGTTCGTGTTACTGGGTGACAACCCTTCAAGCACGCCGACCCTGGGCTATGTGCATCTGACCGCATTGGCGGGTGTGGCAGCGTTCAGCGTGCTGGGTGCACCATTGGGTGTGGCTGCAGTACACCGGAGTTCGCCTTTACTGGCAAAACGCTTTTTTGCCGTGTTCCTGCTGATTGTCGCTGTGAAGATGCTGTTGCGCTAAGGCGCCCTTGAGGGCGCTCAGGGCTTGTCTTCGATCGGCAGGATAATCGTCGCGGAGGCGCCACCGATGACCGGGTTGTGGATCGTGATGCGGCCGTCGTGCTCACTGACAATCTTACGGCAAATGGCCAAACCGAGACCGCTGCCGTTGGTTTTAAAAGTCACGTACGGTTCAAAGGGCTTTTCCAGCACCATCTCGGGGTAACCGGGACCACGGTCACTGACTTCCAACTCCAGCCATTTTTTGCCCGCCTGTGAGATCAGCCTGGTGCGAATATGCACCTCGGCATGCTGATCATCTGCCACGGCCTCGCTGGAATTGACTATCAGGTTGTGCAGCAACTGCCGGATCTGTCCACTGTCTGCTGAAAACCCCGCCGGACCGGCAATCAGTTTCAGGTGAAATTGCACCCGCTGGTCTTCATGCTGGTAGAGTGCAACAACATCTTTTATCAATTGATCAAGCGCAATGGGGGCTCGCACCAGTTGTGGCCCTTGCGCATAATCTCCAAACGCATCAACCAGCGCCCGCAATGCTTCAACCTGCGAAACAATGGTTCCGGTTGCACTTTCCAGCATGACGCTGTCCTTCTCATCCAGCTTGCTCATGAGCTTCATGCTGAGTCGTTCCGCAGCCAGCCGAATCGGTGTCAGGGGGTTCTTCACCTCGTGCGCCAATCGACGTGCAACCTCTGCCCAGGCTGCCTCGCGCTGTGCCTGGTTGAGGATGGTGACATCGTCAAAAACAATGACCGAGCCGCCCGTGTTGCTGATTTCCTTGCCCAGGCGGGAACCACGCACCAGCAATACCAGTGTCTGTCCATGTACCTGGAGACGGATCTCCCGCTGCCATTCGGCTGTCCCGCGCTTCATTTGATTCCAGACCAGCTCAAACAATGGTGCGAGTAGCGGGACTTTCTCTGCACGCTCGGACAGGTTCTTTCCGGTAAAGAAGCCACCGGGCACGCCCAGTATCTGTGTGGCTGCAGCGTTGGCAGTGACGACCTTTTGATTGTCATCCACGGTCAACACACCGGAAGTCAGGCTACCCAGGACGGTTTCAAGATATTCGCTTTGCAACTGTAATTGGCCCCGGCTGCGCTCTGCTTCCATGCTTGCACTGGTGAGCGCCTCGGTCATTTCGTTAAAGGACTGCATCAGGAAACCCAGTTCATCACGGGTCTCAGCATGGACTTCATGGGTCAGGTCACCGGCGGCAATTTCGCGTGTCGCCTGCGCCAGTTTTGAAATGGGTGACACCAGTTTGCGGGAAACATTCAAGGCAGCGAGTATGGCCAGCAGCACGGTCAACAGGAGCACCAGCGACAGGATCAGAATGAAACTTTGTTTTAGCGGTTCACGCAGAAAACTGAGGTTCTGGTAACGGTGATATTCCTTTTCTATCTTGTTGGCAAGGGTCGTGACCGACTCCGGTAAAGGGTAAATTGCCTGCAGTAAATACCCCTGTCTGCCCGGCACGTCGTAGGGCAGGCGCTGGATGACACGGATACGCAAAATACCGTCGGCCAACGGTTCTGCCGCCGCGTATTCACCCCGATCCAAAGCCTGTAACAGGGCATAGTCACCCGGCCGTTCAGGCAGATCGGCGAGCATATTGATGTTGGCGCTGGCAACCATCCGTCCGTCGCCTTCCATCACCGAAAGCTCCAGCGGACCGCTGGCGCTTACATTTGCCAGCAATGCCCTGCGCACCGTGTCAACACCATCGGCCGGATTATCAATTTCCCGGATCAGCCGACGCACCTGGTTACGTACTTCCAGCGTCCGGTTTTCCAGGAATTGTTGGCCCAACTCCAGTGAATCGGCCAGCGCCGCCTCAACGCCAACATCAAACCAGCTGTCGACGGTACGGGTCAGAAAATAGGCCGAGAAAAAGTAGACAATCAAAGCAGGGGGTAGTGACAAAACCAGGAAATATCTTACCCAGCGTGCCGAAAGCATCGCGCCGGGCGCCTGCTCCCTGACTTTCCTGGTTAACGAGATAACCCTGTGAAAAATTGCAGCCGTTACAACCAGTAATGCGAATACCGTCAATACCAGGACCCACACATAAGGCTGGTTCAGACCACTGGCATCCTGTTGGACATTGCTGACAAGAATCAGTGACACAAGCAGCACCACCAACGCCACCGTCACCGGCAGCACCCTCAAAACCAGGCGTCTTACGCGTTTACTTCGAAAGGCCATACCGACCACTCCGAATCATGACGCCACTGGGATGACAACCAGGCAGGTAATTGCATCGGCGTCGGCAAGCGGCTTTCGTCCAGGCTGATGCGGGTGCGCAATTCATAACTGCCTGACGGTAGCGGGCCGGTTGAAAATTGAACATCCAAATCATCCATCGCTGCAAGCATGTGACGCAAACGGGAAAATGCAGCCAATTTTCCGGTTTCCTCTTCCGACAACTGAAAACGCTCACTCAATGGAAGGTAACGAAGCTGAAACCGCCACGCGTCACGACGCGCAACGATCATGTTGTTATCGTTGCGCAGCTCCAATTCCAGCTTGATGGTAAGGGTCACACCATGTTCCAAAGCCGTGCGCGCCTGCGAGCTCAATTCCAGATCCTGTTGCAGGTGTATATCCAGCGATTGATAGGCAGGCCTGACCGTAACTTTTTTAATGACAAACGCATAATCGAGGGCTTCCCGCTGACCGCAACCGGCTAAAACAAGCACGGCGATACTAAGCAGACTTACGTAAAACCGCATAAAAGAATCCGTCCATCTGGGCATCCCCAGGCAAGATCTGTCGCCCGTTGGGTCCGACCGTGCCCCATTCTACAACGGGGACTTCCGCCACTGCGTCAGCGTGCTGCTCCAGAAACTGATGGATTTGATGACTGTTCTCCCGTTTCAATATTGAACAGGTGGCATAGACAAGTATGCCGCCGGGTTCCAGCAATGGCCATAATGCTGACAGCAAACCGGCCTGTGTCTGTTTCACGGTATCCACTTGCCCGCTGTTGCGCAGCCATTTGATTTCCGGATGTCGCCGGATAACACCGGTTGCACTACAGGGCGCATCAAGAAGAATTTTGTGGAATTTTTCGCCTTTCCACCAGGTTTCAATAGCCGTCGCGTCAGCGACAATCGTTACCGCGGTCAAACCCAGCCGATCGAGATTCTCGTTTATTTGCTCGATACGCTGTGCGTGTTTGTCCAGGACAGTCAATTCAATCTCGTTGCAGCTTTCCAGCAGGTGGGCCGTTTTACCACCCGGTGCGGCACAGGCATCAAGGATGCGGTCGCCGGGCCTTGGGTCCAGTAAATCCCTGGCCAGTTGTGCGGCCGGATCCTGCACGGACAGCCAGCCCTCGTCAAAACCGGGGATATTTGCAACCGCTGCTGCGGGGCTGATACAAATGGCGTCACGGGCAAATTCATGATTACCGATTTCAAACCCGGCACTTTTCAAATCACTTCTCAGTTGTGCCTCATCCGCTTGCTGCCGGTTGATTCTCAACCACAATGGTGCTTGCCGGTTGTTGGCTTCGATAATATCCGGCCACTGACCAGGCCAATCCGCCTTGATTTCCTTTAATAACCAATCCGGGTGTGCAAACTGTTTTCCAGCCTGCTCCATTTTGTTCAGGAGGCTTTCCTGCTCACGCTGGAACCGTCTGAGCACGGCATTGACCAGACCCACCGCCCAGGGCTTGCCCAGCAAGCGTGCGCATTCAGCTGTTTCATTGACCGCGGCATGGCTGGCGGTGTGATCATGCCACAGTTGTTGCAGACCCAGCAGTATCAGACGATGTACGTCGTGATCGCGCTTTTTGAGTGGTTTAGCCAGCAGCCCTGCCGCAAGCCATTCCAATGACGACAGCCAGCGTAAAACGCCATAGGTCAAATTTCGGGCCAGCGCACCATCACGGCCGTCCCGGAGACCCGAAAGTGCCTCACTTTCGCCGAGATTCCTGTTTTCATCCAGCACTTCTGACAGGGCGCGGATTGCCGCCATGCGGGGATTCTGCAAATTTATTTTAAACTTCGACAAGGTTCATCCGGTCTGGAGCTTATGTGCATTGAGAAATTCCCCGGTCGTCATGCGTTGCCCACCAGGCCGCTGTAATTCCAGTATTTTCAGAAACTTATCAGCCGTTCCGATGATCAGGGAATGGCCCTCGGCATATAGCTCGCCGGGTCTGCAATCCGCTGCATTATCCACTACTTCCGCGTTCCATATGCGCAAACGTTGTCCACCGATTTCACACCACGCAACCGGCCAGGGGTTAAAGGCCCGGATCCTGCGCTGTAGCACCTCCGCTGCCTGATTCCAATCCAGCTCTGCTTCAGCCTTACTCAATTTGCGGGCGTAGACGGCCCGCTTTTCATCCTGCGCAACCGCCGGCGGAAGTTCATCCCTGATGAGCATTTCAATGCAATCCCGCAGTGCCTGGGCGCCCAGCAGAGCCAACCTGTCGTGCATACTTCCAGCCGTGTCCCCGGCCTCAATAGGCGTCGTCAAACACCGGTAGACCGGACCCGTATCCAATGTGGCTTCCATCTGCATGATGCAAACGCCGGTTTGCGCGTCACCCGCTTCAATGGCCCGCTGGATCGGCGCTGCACCCCGCCAACGAGGCAGCAATGAGGCATGAATATTCCAGCAACCGAACCGCGGCAGACCCAACAACCAGTCCGGAATCATCAGACCGTAAGCAACTACAACCAGCAGATCCGGCTTAAAATCTTCGAGTATTTTCTGCCACTGGTTATCTTTCAGGCTTTCGGGTTGCAGTACCTTGAGCTTGTTCTCCAGCGCCAGTTGTTTTACCGGGCTGGCGCGTAACTGCTTGCCGCGACCCGCTGGCCGGTCCGGCTGGGTAAGTACCGCGACGATCTCACAGCCCTCATCGATCAGGGCTTGTAATGGAGATAACGCAAATTCAGGGGTGCCGGCATACAGGATACGTAACGCTGGATTCTGATTGTTCACAATCAGATCACCAGGTGTTCCTCAGCCTCTTTTGCAGCGACTTTTCGTTGCTTTTCGAGCTTTTTTCTCACCATATTTCTTTTCAGCGGTGACAGATAATCAACAAAAAGACGACCGATCAGGTGGTCCATTTCGTGTTGAACACACACTGCATGCAGTCCTTCCAACTGCTCTTCGAAAGAATTTCCGTCCAAATCCTGTGCTTTGACCGTGATATTTTCGGCACGTCTCACGTTGGCATAAATGCCGGGAACAGACAAACATCCCTCCTCGTGATCCTGTTCACCGGAACTCGACAGGATTTGCGGGTTGATGTACACACGCGGTTGCTCCTGATTTTCGCTGACATCAAGCACCAGCAAGCGTTTGTGGACATTTACCTGGGTCGCTGCGAGGCCAATTCCATTCGCAAAATACATGGTTTCTATCATGTCCTGGACCAGTTTTCTCAGTTCTTCATCGAAGATTTCCACGTCGCCTGCAATCGTTGTCAAGCGAGGATCCGGGAACTCTAAAATATTTAGTTTTGACATCTGCTTCCGAGCCTGTTAAATAATTTACGTGAACTTTTGCACTACAGGAATTATGATAGCTAATGACGAACCATGTTCGCCAGTGAAGAATAATGACCGCATCGGTCAAGATGGCTGGATGCCTACTATATGGGGAAAGGAATGTGATTAAGAAAATTATTCACCTGGTCCTGGTGGCGATGTTGGCAGGCACGGCGATGGCACAGGACGTGTCAGTGCGCTCCGATCACCCGGATGAATATGTGGTTGTAAAGGGTGACACCCTGTGGGACATTTCCGGGAGATTTCTGGAGAAACCCTGGCAGTGGCCAGCGATCTGGGATGCCAATCCACAAATTGAAAACCCGCACCTGATCTATCCGGGTGACCGTATATCGCTGGTCTATATTGACGGCCAGCCACGACTGGTGGTCAACGGCGGCAAACCGACGGTTCGTTTGTCACCCGATATACGTAAACTGCCCCGTGACGCGATTCCGCCAATCGATTGGTCGGCCCTCAAGCCTTTTATTACCAATGTCCGCGTATTTTTGCCCGGCTCGTTCTCTGA
>Ga0210074_1000511_pt1 | contig 13553 bp, 11 predicted proteins | sample China_Galinas_Co_FD_184860 | JGI IMG/M metagenome (GOLD analysis project Ga0210074, IMG submission 184860) | Wetland microbial communities from San Francisco Bay, California, USA, that impact long-term carbon sequestration -... | ecosystem: Environmental > Aquatic > Marine > Wetlands ... | reverse complement strand
GCCATTGAAGACCCGCCCGACGAGCAGCTCACGACCGCCACGCAAGGCCATACCCGGCCATCATGCGACCGCCTTGTCCAGGGGCGCCGGCCCGGTATTCCCCGCCCCGCAGCATGACGCCGCCCAACGGACCTCGGAAGACGGTTCGTCACACCGCAAGAACGGCATTCAGAACCGGACCATGCAAAAACTGAAGCGCGGGCGTTTCAGGCGCGCGGCAGAGCTGGACCTGCACAACATGACCCTGGAGACCGCCCGCACGGTTCTGCTCGATTTCATCGCCGACGCACAATCCCGCTCGATGGGGGCGGTCAGAATTATCCATGGCAAGGGTTTGCGGTCGGCGAACGGCCCCAGGTTGAAGCACATGACGCGACAGTTATTGCGCGACCACCCGCTGGTGCTTGCTTACACGGACTGCAAGCCATCAGACGGCGGCAGCGGCGCCGTGGATGTGTTGTTGAAGACGTCATGACCGATCTGGTCATATTCCTGCTGGTGGCGGCCGGCGTGGTTGCCTGGTGGCAACTGATGCAGGGCAGGCAAATTGCACGCAAAGCCGCCGGCGAAGTCTGCAGCAACCACGGGTTACAACTGCTGGACGACACCGTATCACTCAGTTCCATCGCCTGGAACCGCGGTGGCCCGGCACCGCGAATCCAGGTGAATTACGGTTTTGAGTTCGCCATCAACGGCGCCAGGCGCAGAAGCGGCGTGGCAAGCATCGGCTTCCCTGCAGCACTCAGCGTCACGCTGGAACTCGAAGAAGGCCGCTTGATTGAAACCCTGAAAGCCAGGTAGGCCCCGGCGACTCGGATGGCATTCAGCTTACCGCCCCGGGGTAGCCCCGGACGGTCTACTTGACCACTTTCAGATGCGACCTCGATGGTGAATCATCGGGATCGTCCGGCGGCGGGGGCGGATTGTCGTCCTGTGCGAACATCATGCCCTGGCCGTTTTCCCGCGCATAAATGGCGATGACCGCAGCCATCGGCACCGTGATTTTGTACGGCTGCCCGGAAAAACGGGCCTTGAAGAAAATGGTATCGTTGTCCAGTTGCAGGTGCTCGGTCGCGCTGCTGGCAATGTTCAGCACCACCTTGCCCTGCTGAATTGCATGATCGGGCACATCGACGCCATCGTAGCCGGCATCGACGAGCACGTGCGGGGTCAGCCCGTTATCGGTTATCCATTCATACAGCGCACGCAGCAGGTATGGCCTGTTCGAGGTCATGCCTTGCGGAGCAGAACTCATAAAAAACCTCTAGTACAGCCGAATACGCCGCTCAGGCAGCATTCAGGATCATTTCACGTTCGGCACGCGTCAGGCTGAGCTTGAAAGACCGTCGTGAGATAACGCGCTGTATATAGCCCTGTACGGAAGCGCCGGGTTTGCCCAGGTCGATACCATAAGCAGGCAAACGCCAGAACAGCGGCGCCAGCGTGCAATCGACCAGGCTCAGTTCATCGCTGAGTACGAAATCGAATTGCTTGAACAGGTCGTTGGCCGCGACGATGCTTTCTTTAAGATGCTGACGGGCCTTTTCCGCCTTGCTCGCCGAGGCGGTTTCGATCTCCTCCGCCAACGGGTACCAGTCGCGAATGACACGATGGTGGATCAGACGCAACCGCGCACGTGAAACCGGGTCGACCGGCATCAAAGGCGGGTGCGGGTAGCGCTCATCCAGGTAATCGTTGATGACGCCGGCATCGTGTAACAGCAGATCGCGGTCCACCAGCGTCGGCGTCTCGTTGTACGGGTTCAGTTCCGCCAGGTCCGCGGCGGCGGACTCGTCATCGCTGACGTTGATGATATCGACGTTGATGCCTTTTTCCGCCAGCACAAAACGGACGCGGTGACAGTGAATGTTGCGGTCAGATGAATATAGCGCCATGGTGGATCGACCTTTGATTGCTGCTGTCACGGAAATTCTCCTGTTGACTTGATTTTCAGACATAGCTCTACCTTCGACAATTAGTCAGGGCCTGTGGACACGGTTAATGGACATCGCGCCAGTACTCTGCTTTGAGCAGAAAGGCAAGGAAGGTAAATACCGCAAGGAACAGGATCACCCAGACACCGACATGCTTGCGTTTCAACTTTGCGGGCTCACCCGCGTAATCCAGGAATGTCGCGATGTCGCGGGCTGTTTGATCGAACTCTTCAGGTGACTGCGCACCTTCCCTGGTCAGTTCGAAGTGATCGATAACCTCATGGGTATAACCATCCGTGGTCTCCTGCCGGTACACCGGTGTCTGGATACCCTGCAATGACCACAGTACGTTGGGCATGGAAAGGTTCGGCAACATCGTGTTGTTCCATTCACCATTCTCATCCTGGTAAAAACCCTTGAGATAAGTATAAACCCAGTCGGGACCACGCGAGCGGCCTGTCAGCGAAAGATCGGGCGGCGTCTTGCCAAACCAGGCCTTGGACTGTTTCGGCTGCATCGATATCTTCATCGTGTCTTCGAATTTCGCATTCGAGAAAACCAGGTTCTGCATGAGCATGTCTTCGCTGATACCAAGGTCTTCGGCCAGGCGGTTGTAACGCACGTATTGCAGGGAATGACAGCCCATGCAGTAATTGACATACCACTTGGCGCCACGCTGCAGCGAGGCGGTGTCGCGTATGTTGGCGCCAGAATGCTCCAGCCCTTCCGTGCTGGCGGCGGACAGCGTGAAGCTGGTCAAACCCAGCAGGACTGCAATAAACAGGATTATGGCTTGCTTTTTCATCAGTGTGTCACCCGATCCGGTTCCGGCTTGGTTTTAGCCCGTGGACTCATGAAAAACAGCAGGACGAAAAACATGAAATAAACCAGTGTCCAGAGCCTCATTTCCCAGGTTTGCGCGGGTGTTCCCTCAGCCATGCCAAGCAGGCCGAGACGCACGAACGCGATGGTGAACAGGGTCAGCAGCACCTTGTACCAGGTGCCCTTGTAGCGGATGGACTTGACCGGCGAACGGTCAATCCATGGCAGGAAGAACAGCACCAGGACCGAGGCGCCCATCGTCAATACGCCCAGCAGTTTATCCGGCACCGCCTTCAAAATCGCGTAAAACGGCGTGAAATACCAGACCGGCTTGATATGCGTCGGCGTCACGAGGGGATCCGCCGGCACGAAGTTGTCGTGCTCCAGGAACAGGCCGCTGACCTCGGGCCACATGAACAGGATGAAGGCAAACAGCATCAGGAACATGCCGACACCAAAGATATCCTTCACCGTGTAATACGGATGGAATGGAATGCCGTCCACCGGGTGGCCGTCGGCGCCCTTGTTCTTCTTGATCTCGATACCGTCCGGATTGTTGGAGCCATTCTCACGCAAGGCCACCAGGTGCAATAACACCAATCCCAGTATGGCCAGCGGCACGGCGATGACGTGCAGGGCGAAAAACCGGTTCAGGGTCGCGTCGGATATGAAATAGTCGCCGCGGATCCACTGCGTGAGCGGTTCGCCGATTTTCGGAATCGCACCAAACAGGTTGATGATGACCTGCGCGCCCCAGTACGACATCTGACCCCATGGCAATATGTAACCGAGGAAGGCCTCGGCCATCAGCGCAACGTAGATGAACATGCCGAAAACCCACAGCAACTCGCGCGGCGCCTTGTGAGACCCGTACAGGAGACTGCGGAACATGTGCAGATAAATGACGATAAAAAAGAACGAGGCGCCGGTCGTATGCATGTAGCGTATCAACCAGCCCCAGTCGACATCACGCATGATGTATTCGACCGAAGCGAAAGCCTCGGTCGCAGACGGTTTGTAGTGCATCGCCAGCAGGATGCCGGAAAAGATCTGGATGACCAGCACCAACAGGGCGAGCGAGCCCATGTAGTACCAGAAATTAAAATTCTTGGGGGCATAGTACCCCGTCATCACCGTCTCCCAGAAACTCCTGACCGGCAGACGGGCGTCAAACCAGTCCAGAAGCGCGTTGGCCTTCCGGGACATGCCGCTTTCAACTTTTGCCATTACACTGCTCCCTTCGGACTGACGCCGATTATCAGGGTATTGTCGTCAAGAAAACTGTACGGCGGAATACGCAGGTTGGTCGGCGCCGGCACGCCCTGGAATACACGGCCCGACAAATCGAATCTCGATTTGTGGCAGGGGCAGTAAAAGCCGCCGTTCCAGTGTTCGTCGAATGGTTCGGGGCCGACCTGGGGAATCAGCTGCGGTATGCAGCCCAGGTGCGTGCAATGCATGTTGAGAACGAGGTAATCGGGTCTCAGCGCGCGTGTTTCGCCGTGGATATAAGGCGGTTGGTCGGCGTCCTTCGACTCGGGGTCAACCAGTCGGCTATCGACCTTTGAGAGACCATCGATCATGGCCTGGGTCCGATGCAACACACCGATCGTCTGGCCGCGCCATTGCACCTTCAGCAACTGGCCCTCTTTCAGCTTGGATATGTTGACTTCGACCGGTGCGCCGATGGCCCGCGCCCTTGCACTTGGCATCCAGGACTTGATAAACGGCACGGCGGCTATACCGACGCCGACACCGCCGACGACAGATGTGGTGGCGACCAGAAATCGACGCCGCCCCTTGTTTACGTCATCAGATGACATTCAGTTCTCCAACAGAAAAACGCCCCACACAAGGACTGTGACACATGATCAGGAAATAAATAAAACCTTTGCTTAAAGTCAGCGCTGAGTGACAGGCGGCTTTACACTCCAAAGCAATCATCCTGTCCCTCACGTAAAATAATCGGTTATTTTACCGAATCGGCTCATGCGAAACAAACGATTTGCCGATAGAATTACCCCCTGATACACCGGTTTGCCTTGAAAACCGGCGTCAAACCCGAATTGAAACGATATGACCAGTATGAAACGACCCGGGGCCAGGACCTCAGATGGAAAAACCACGCCGGCAGCAGTGCTCGGCTTTTTGATCAATTCGGTGGTCGCGGGCCTGGCGCTGGCGTTTATCATCATGTACCTGTGGCCGGATGTCGGCGAACGCTTCACGCGTCAAACGCAGTCCCGGGGCGTCACAGCGACGGCGCCGGTATCCTATGCCGATGCGGTTGACCGCACCGCGCCGTCGGTCGTCAGCCTCTACACCAGGACGGTTGAAGTACAGCAGGTCAGTCCGCGTCTGCAAAGACTTCTCGGCAGTGCTTACATATCCCGTTCACGCCAGGATATGGGCTCCGGCGTGCTGGTCAGCGAAGATGGCTATATCCTCACCAACAATCACGTGATCAACCAGGTTCAGAATATCAGCGTCGGTTTGTGGGATGGCCGCTTCGCCACCGCACAGATCGTCGGCAGTGATCCGGAAACGGACCTGGCGGTGCTCAAAATCGACCTCAATGGCCTGCCGGCAGCGCCATTGGCGAAGAACGCCACCGTCCGGGTGGGCGACGTGGTGCTGGCGATCGGTAATGCGTTTGGCTTAAGTCACACGGTTACCATGGGTATCATCAGCGCAACCGGCCGCAACGACCTGAGATCCGTCCTCTACGAAGACTTCATCCAGACTGACGCGGCGATCAACGCCGGTAACAGCGGCGGTGCGCTGATCAATTACCGCGGCGAGGTCATCGGTATCAATACCCGCAACCTGGGCCAGATGCAGGGTGCGCAGAATATCGGCTTTGCCATCCCGATAGCCATGGCCAGGGATGTCATGCAACAGATCGTTGAAAACGGCAGCGTCAGGCGCGGATCCATTGGCGCCCTTTTCAGCGACCTGCCGTTATCCCTGCAAACCGATGGCAGCGCCGTACGGCGCGGCGTCCAGGTCAGGGACGTCACCCCTAACGGGCCGGCCTGGAACGCCGGCATCCGGCCTGGCGATATCCTCTTGAGTATCGACGGCGTCGAGGTGGATGACGCCAGGGCGTTGCTGCTGATGATCGCCCAGCGCCAGCCGGGCAGCAGGGTCGAATTCCGCGTGATGCGCAATTCAGAGACGTTCGATACCTATGCGACACTGATTCAGCAACCGCCACTGCGCTGACGGCGTGCTAACATAAGCAGCAGAAAGATCATTCGAATGACAGACGGGGAAGACCAAACCGATTAAACTCATAGCGCCCGGGGCATCGCGCCGGCCGTCCACTTTAATCATAATATGCTGAATTGTGTAAGGGCCTGTTAACGTTATGCGGATACCCATCGACAGCGGTCATTTTTCTGCAGGACAAGGCGCATCGATCGGCATGTGCCCGGGATACTTGAACGAAGATGCAAAGCAGTCATGGGCAGAACTGACCCCGCCCCGGAAGATTGGCCCTCGAAGCGGGCATCTTCATAAGGTTAAAAGGCCCTGACGCATGGGTTTTGGAAACATTCAAAGGGTGATCGGTTTTCTCATCGCGGCCATGAGCCTGATGATGGTGCCGCCGGTCCTCGTATCGCTGTATTACGGTGACGGGACACATACCCTGTTCCTCGACAGTGCAACGATTTTCCTGCTCTTGGGCATGCTCATTTACCTGCCCGTCCGGCACCACAGGGAGGAACTGCGCCTGCGCGACGGCTTCCTGGTCGTCACCTGCAGCTGGCTGGCCGTGGTGCTGGTCGGGGCATTGCCGTTCCTGCTACTGGACTCGCCCCAACTATCCTTCATCGACGCGGTGTTCGAATCCACATCAGGCTTCACCACCACCGGCGCGACGATCATCACCAATGTCGACTCGTTGCCGCGCGCCGTGCTCTTTTACCGCATGCAGACACAGTGGCTTGGCGGCATGGGCATCATCGTGCTGGCGGTCGCCATCCTGCCGATGCTGCGTATCGGCGGCATGCAGTTGTTCAGGGCGGAAACCCCCGGGCCGATGAAGGACGCCAAGCTGACACCGCGCATCACCGAGACGGCCAAGGCGCTGTGGCTGATATACCTGAGCATTACGGTCGTCTGCACGGCCGCCTACGACATGGGCGGCATGGACCTGTTCGACGCCATCTGCCATGCCTTTGCAACCGTCGCCACGGGCGGGTTTTCAACCCACAATGAAAGCTTTGCATACTGGAACAGCCCGACCCTGGAAGCGATATCCATCTTTTTCATGTTCATGGCGGGTATCAATTTTTCACTCCACTTCATCGCCTGGCACCGGGCCAGCATGCAGTCCTATTTCAAGGACAGCGAATTGAAGGCCTATGCTTTCCTGCTGTTATTTTTCAGCCTGCTCGCGGCCTTCGCGCTGTACCTGAGCAACACCTTCGACAGCTTCGCCGCATCGTTCCGCCACGCCATTTTCCACGTGGTCTCCGTGATGACGACCACCGGTTTCACCACCGACCCCTTCTACACCTGGCCGAGCTTCCTGGCGTTGCTGTTGATTTTTGTCGCGTTCATCGGTGGTTGCGCCGGCAGTACGGCCGGCGGCATGAAAGTCATCAGGGTCGTGCTGTTGCACCACCAGGCGCTGCGCGAAATCCGCCGCCTGATCCACCCGCGCGCGGTGATCCCGGTGAAGTACGATGGCCGCTCGACCTCGACGACCGTCATGGACGCGGTGTGGGGGTTCTTCTTCCTGTTCATCGCCAGCTTCGCGATCATGACCATGCTGCTGACCGCGACCGGTCTCGACATGGTCACGTCCTACTCCGCCGTGATCGCCTGTATCGCCAACATGGGACCCGCGCTCGGCGAGGCGGGTCTACATTATGCCGCCCTGAATGACCCGGCCAAGATAATACTGAGCTTTGCCATGCTGCTGGGACGGCTTGAAATTTACACCTTGCTGGTGCTGATGCTGCCCGAGTTCTGGCACGCCTGACGCACGCGCCGGCCACCGGGGACGGTTACGGCCGGTTGCCGGGCTCGCGCGGAACCCCACCTGCCCGGGAGCGCCATGATGGCGCTCCCGCGGTCCCTTTCAGTCGTTCTTGCCGCGCAGTTTGTAGGTTTTCGGAGCCCTCGACTCGAACGCCTTGGGCGGATTGATCTTCAACCCGGTGCTGCCGCTGTTGTCGCCAACGCTGACGCGGATGGTGTAATCACCCGGCACCGCGTACAACTGCTGGCCCAGGCGCACGGATTCGGCATACGGTGTCTGGGCGAGGTTGAAGTCCGCATCTTTTGCCGCCCCGTCTTGCATCGCCTTTTGCAGGGCCGCGGATTCGGCCGCGAGGGCGAGTTCCTCATCGACCAGCAGGTCCCAGTCGAAGCTGTTCATGCCGTGCACTGTTGCATTGCTCAGACGCCGGACCACGGCGCCGTTGGCGTCGACGATTTCGATCGTCGCGGCACCCGCGCCATCGCTCCAGTACTTGACCGTCGTCTTCGGCGCCTCTTCGGGCCGGAAATACCAGCGTGAACGTTCACTGCGCCAACCGCGGCTGGCCTGCACATCATCGACATAAAACACCTTGAGCGCCGCCTGGCCACCCGCTTCGACCAGGTCCTGCAACGGCAGAACATCGACGATCCAGATGCTGCGGCCATGCGTGCCGGCGACCAGTTCGCGCTCCCGCGGATGCACGACCAGGTCGTGCACCGGCACGTTGGGCAGGCCGCCCTGCAAGGCTGACCACGAATCACCGCGGTCGGTGGAAACGTAAACGCCGTTGTCAGTGCCAACATAAAGGATGTCCTCCATCAGCGGATCCTCGCGGATCACGTTGACCGGCGAGGACGGCAGGCCCTTGCTGATGTCCCGGAAGGTCTTGCCGAGATCGTCGGTGCGGTAAACATAGGCGCGGATGTCGTCGTTGCGGTAACCGTTGAGCGTGACATAGGCGCGATCGCGGACATGGCCCGACGCCTCGACACGGCTGACCCAGCGGTCCGCCGGCAGTTTTGCGGAAACATTCTGCCAGCGCACGCCGCTGCTGTCCGTCACCGATACCTGCCCGTCATCGGTGCCGGCCCAGATCAGACCGAATTGCAGGGGTGATTCAGAAAGCGTGGTCAGGGTCGCGAACGGGACGTTGCCGCGGTTTTTCGAAACGCTCAGGTCGCCGCTGATGGCAGTCCAGGTTTCGCCCTGGTCCATCGAGCGGTAGAGGATATCGGTGCCGAAATAAACCACGTCCGCGTTGTGCCCGGACAGGATGACCGGCGTGTTCCAGTTGTAACGCAGCGCCGGCTCGCCGAATGCGCTGCGCGGCCTGACCTCCGAGGTCTTGCCATCCGCGGTCTGCCGGTCGTAATAACCAAATTGCGAGCCGGAATAAACCGTGCTGTTGTCACGCGGATCGATGGCCACGTACATGCCGTCGCCGCCATTGATGAATGTGCAATTGGCGCCGCTTTCCCAACGGTTGTCCGACGGGCAACGGATGGTGCCGTTATCCTGCAAACCGCCGTAGACGTTGTACGGTTCGGCCATATCGACATTGACGGTGTAGAACTGTCCCAGCGGCTGCGCGTCCACCTTGACCCAGGTCTGGCCGCCGTCGTAACTGACGTCGGCCCCGCCATCGCTGCCGATCAACACGTGTTCGGGATACTGGGGATCGATCCACATCGCCTGGTTGTCGCTGTGCGCGTTGCGGCCCTGCACCGAAAACCAGCTCTTGCCGCCGTCGGTGGATTTTACGACCGGCACACCCAGCACGTAGACCTCGTCCACATTCGCCGGCGAAACCCGGATCTGGCCGAAATAATAACCATAGGAATAGACGACCTGGTCCAGGGGTCCGTCATGGGTGAGCTTCCAGCTGGCCCCGGCATCGTCGGAACGCCACACCTGCAGCCCGACAATATCCGTGTTGAAAAGGTCGGCATTGGCGTCGCCGAGTTCATCGATGATGTCCTGGATCGTGACTTTTCCGGATTTGACCCAGGCGGTCAGCGTGTCGGCGTCGATGCTGACGTCGAAGTCCGAACTGCGGATGAAGCGTTCGATTTCATCCTTGTCCTGGGCGAGGAATTCCTCCTTGCTCATGTTGCGCAAACGCTTGGCGTTGACCGGGCGGTCACCCAGGTCCCACTGGTCTTCCGGCAATGGTTGCTGGTTGTCGATACTGGCATAAATGGTCTCGGGGCTGGCCGCGGTGACCGCCAGGCCGATACGCCCGACATCTTCGCCGCTGGGCAGCCCGCCTTCGAGTTTCGACCAGTGATCACCGCCATCGGTGGACTTGTAGATGGCCGAGCCTTTCCCGCCCTCGGTAAATTCCCAGGGGCTGCGCTTGCGCTCCCAGGCCGCGGCATAGAGTGTCTTTGCATCCCCCGGCTTGAATACCAGGTCGACCATGCCGGTCCATTCGCCACCCTCGAGCACCCGTTGCCAGCTCTCGCCGCCATCGCGGCTGCGGAAAACACCGCGCTGGCCGCCTGGTGTATACAATTTACCCAAAGCGGCGACGTAAATCGTGTCCGAGTCCTCCGGGTCGACGAGGATACGGCCGATGCGATCGGTATCGCCGAGACCCATGTAACGCCAGCTCTTGCCAGCGTCGTCGGAACGGTAGACACCCATGCCGCCGTACGAGGAACGGGAGGAATTATTCTCACCGGTTCCCACCCAGACCGTTTCTGGCCGCTTCGGGTCGATCGCGATATCACCCATGATCATGCTCGGCTGGTGGTCGAACAGCGGTTCGAAGGTGTGGCCGTTATTGGTGGTTTTCCAGAGACCGCCGGAGGCGTAGGCCGCGTAAAACGTGTACGGCTGACCGGGGACGACCTCCATGTCCACGAGCCGTCCGCCCTGCACCACCGGTCCGATGCTGCGCCATTTCAGACCGGCATAGGGCGAGGCGGCGAGCAGCGCCTGCTGTGTCTGCCAGGCGGCTTCCCTGGCGGCGTAATCGGCCGCGGAACCGGCTTGCGGCCGCGCTTCGAGCAGCGCCGCAAAAAACAGCCCCGATAACAGAACAAGCGCTGAAAATATATGATTGCGTTTCATGGTTGTTTTCCTTTCGTGTTGTGCTGGTCGTCTTTTTCCAGGCTTCGCGCCGCCCGCCCCGCACATGCAGGCAACGGCGGCATCGCTTTGAACCCAATCACCCGGCAGGCGGGCCGAATGAAGATTCCATGTAGCCACTCGGCCGCATGCATCGTTCCCGAATCAGGCCTTGGGCAGTGTCACGCCCCGCTGTCCCTGGTACTTGCCCTGGCGGTCGGCATATGTCGTTTCGCACTGCTCGTCGGATTCGAAGAACAGGAATTGCGCGACCCCCTCGTTGGCGTAGATCCTGGCCGGCAGCGTCGTCGTATTGGAAAACTCCAGCGTCACGTGGCCTTCCCATTCGGGTTCCAGCGGCGTGACATTGACGATGATGCCGCAACGGGCATACGTCGATTTACCCAGGCAGATGGTCAATACGTTCTTCGGAATGCGCAGGTATTCGACCGTATGCGCCAGGGCGAATGAATTCGGCGGAATGATACACACGTCGCCGGTGAAATCGACAAAGCTGTTCTCATCGAAATTCTTGGGATCGACGATCGCGGAATTGATATTGGTAAAAATCTTGAAATGGTTGGCGCAGCGGACGTCGTAACCATAACTGGACGTCCCGTAGGAAATCATCCTGGCGCCATCGGCCGCCCGGTTGATCTGTCCGGCTTCGAATGGTTCTATCATGCCGTGTTCCTGCGCCATTCGCCGGATCCAGCGATCGGACTTGATGCTCACCGCTGATACGCCCGGTCAGCTCTGAACCACTATCTTCGGCATTTGCACCGTCATGCTGCGCGGCATGACCGACAGCTCGCCCGCGGTTCGCAGGGCCAGGCTGCGATAGCTCCTGGCGATGGGTGAGTCAGGGTTCGCCACCATGGTCGGCTTGCCCTCATCGAGCGATGAACGAATTTCCATCGTCAGTGGCAACTGGCCGAGTAACGGAATGGCGAAATCCTTCGCCATCTGCTCACCGCCGCCATGTCCGAAAATCGCTTCCTCGTGACCGCAGGCGGTGCAGATATGGGTGCTCATGTTCTCGACCACGCCGAGGACCGGCACGCCGACCTTGCGGAACATGTTGACCGCACGCCGCGCATCCAGCAACGCTATGTCCTGCGGCGTCGTGACGATGACCGCGCCGGCCACCGGAATCCTCTGCGCCAGCGTCAACTGGATATCGCCGGTTCCCGGCGGCAGATCGATGATCAGGTAGTCGAGATCTCCCCAAAGGGTATCGCCCAGCAGCTGCTGCAGGGCGGAGGTGACCATCGGCCCGCGCCAGATCATGGCGCTGTCCTCCGGGACCAGGAAGCCGATCGACATCACTTTCAGCCCGTGGGCTTCCTTCGGAATAATATGTTCGCCATCGGTGCTCGGTTGACCCTTTACGCCCAGCATCGAGGGTATGCTCGGGCCATAGATATCCGCGTCCAGCAGGCCGACGCGTGCGCCTTCACGCTGCAGCGCAATCGCCAGGTTGACGGCGGTGGTGGACTTGCCTACACCACCCTTGCCAGAACCCACGGCGATGATATTGGCGATCGTTTCCAACGGTTTGAGCTCTTCCTGCACCTTGTGGGGCATGATCTTGAAACCCATGTTCACGCTCGCCTTGTCAATACCCGCTTCGGCTTCGAGCCTTGACTTGATCCTGCTTGCCAGCGCCGCACCGTTGTCGGCCAATGGGTAACCAAGCCGAACGTCGACGCTGACGCGGTCATCGTGTATACCCACTTCTCGTACAACACCCGCCGCGACCAGGTCACGGCCTGAATTTTCATCGATTATGCCGGCCAGCAAGGCCATCACGGTTTCTTTGTTCATGAAATTACTCGTCTCCTGGAAAACACCATTTTGCAAACAGCCTGACATTGTACTCGTTATACTGGCCGGATTGGCACCCGCAGCGACAAATTTCGATGGGTGAATTGCATACCGTACGCTACAGCTTGGCTGACCGGCGTGCCATAATTGCGCCTTCAACCCGGTGTAGCATCAATACAAGCGAAACGATGAACAAACAGAAAAGAAGAATACTGGTGACCAGCGCCCTGCCCTATGCCAACGGCGCGATCCACCTCGGTCACATGCTGGAATACATCCAGACGGATATCTGGGCGCGTTTCCAGCGCGCGCAGGGGCACGAGGTCTACTTTGCCTGGGCGGACGACGCACACGGCACGCCCATCATGCTGCGCGCCCAGGCGGAAAACATCACGCCGGAAGAACTGATCGAACGGATGAACGCCGAACACCAGCGGGACTTCAGGGATTTCGGCCTGAGTTTCGACAACTACGCGACCACCCATGGCGAGGCCAACCGGCAGTGCGTGGAAACCATTTATGAACGTCTCGATCACGGCGGTTATATCGATCGGCGCAACGTCTCGCAATTCTACGACGAGAAAAAAGGCATGTTTTTGCCGGACCGCTTCATCAAGGGAACCTGCCCCAAGTGCAAAACCCCCGACCAGTACGGCGACAGTTGCGAAGCCTGCGGCAGCACCTACAGCCCGACCGACCTGATAGAACCCCGTTCGGCGGTCAGTGGCAGTGCGCCGGTGATGCGCGAGTCAGAGCATTATTTCGTCCGCCTGTCCGCGTTTGAAAACCGCCTGCAGAACTGGTTCAGCGCACGCGAGTTGCAGCCCGAGGTGGTCAACAAGATGCAGGAGTGGTTTGACGACGGCCTGCGCGACTGGGACATATCCCGTGATGAACCCTAC
>Ga0210074_1000510_pt1 | contig 13555 bp, 12 predicted proteins | sample China_Galinas_Co_FD_184860 | JGI IMG/M metagenome (GOLD analysis project Ga0210074, IMG submission 184860) | Wetland microbial communities from San Francisco Bay, California, USA, that impact long-term carbon sequestration -... | ecosystem: Environmental > Aquatic > Marine > Wetlands ... | reverse complement strand
ATTGCCTATGGCGAATATATTGTTAACATCATCTCCTGTTATTGTAATTTGTGCATTCGCTGAGAATGAACCAAATATTAGAAACAATAAAAATTTTTTCATGATTTTTCCTTAATTAATTCTAGTGGCTATATGCTATCCTAAAAATGATTTCTGAAACTCAATATTATATTACTTATCTGCACTCATCAAATTAAACTCACATCTCAATCAAAAAATGTTATAACCCAAATTTTGCCCCGGCCCAAAACTGTATACTGTTAAAATCACTGATAAGATTAAAAGTGCCGTTGAAATCCAAATAGACATTTGAACCAACTGGCAGCTGATAACCAGCACCTATTACAAATGTAAATTCAGTTGAAGTTTCGCTAACTGACCCGCCCCCATAGCCAAAAAATGAAGGGATCTCAACAGTAGTTGAAAAGAAATTTAGTCCTATTTCGCCTATCCCATAAAAACCAATACCCGGGACGAAGTAATATTTCACTCCAAATAGTAGGGGCACAGAACTAAAATCTACAGCATCTGATTCAGTACCGTAGACTATATAGCCTATTTGACCTATGCCAACAAGCTGTGGTATAAAGCCCAACTCAAAAATTGCAGTGCCACCAAAACCTGTATTTGCGGCATCACCGAAATCACCCAACGGAAGTGATACAACTAATCCTGCACCAAGAGACATTTTATTTTGAGCGTTTAGACTCGTGACTGAAAAAAGAAAAACTATGAGAAGAGAAAGAATGGTTTTCATGAATATTACTCCTTGTTTGATATTGTTAATTATGATTAGTGATGTACAATGTATTAGTTAATTTCTGTTAGCAATATGATTATTTAACAAAATCCAGTATTCCTGTAATTAAAAATGTTATCAGGATCCCAATGGAAATGGAGATGATTATTATCAAACGCGTAACCAGTTTTTCCTTTTTTTGGATTTGCTCTGTACTATTTTCCACGCCAATTTTCTTTTTCAACAAAACTTTAAGTGAATTTCTGTGTGAAATCGTTAACTAATACAAAGGTAGATTATTAGGCAAGGGTTTGCTGTCTGATTTGTTTCAATGTTTTGCTGTTTTGTAACAAAACATAAAAAGTTGGGCTTTTAAGTCCTAACTTAAGTTTTTGTGATGGGATGGAAACTCTGAAGGGAGACAATTGAATTGTTTTGAAAATGCTCTTGTAAATTGAGCTGGGCTTGAAAAACCGATTTCGTAAGCAACTTGTGTTACAGAAAATTTTCCACCTAGAAGTAATTGAGCTGCCCGTTTTAATCTAAATATTCTAATGAATTCACCCGGAGCTTGTCCGGTTATTGTCAAAACTTTTCTGTGAAGTTGTGTACGGCTTACAAACAGTTCTTTTGCTAATTGTTCTGTCCCGAAATCAGTCTTATCAATATTTTGTTCTAAAAACTCTAAAACATGATTAAGGAATTCCGAGTCGGCATTATTTAACTTGCTGGTTTCGGTCGGTGTATCCAGATCTTTATTATATTTGTCCCGCAATCTTTTTCTCTGATCAAGCAGGTTTTTGATACGCGTAAATAATTCTCTTGAATCAAATGGTTTGGTAAGATAATCATCGGCTCCAATTTCCAATCCTTCAAGTTTACTTTCGGCAGATGCTTTTGCGGTTAATAGAATAACAGGAATATCGCTTGTCTGCCACTCTGATTTTATTCTATTACAAAACTCCAATCCATCCATCGAAGGCATCATTACATCGCTGATAATCAAGTCGGGCATATTCTCTGTTGCGGAAATAATCCCTTCTTCGCCATTACTTGCTTCGGAAATTCTAAAATTAGTTTCAAGCAGATTTGATAAATATTTTCTCACATCCTCGAAATCATCAACGATTAAAAGCAAAGGTTTATTATTTGAACTTTCAGAAATTTGGTCATCCAACTTCAGTCTTGCTGTTCGAAAAGATGATGCTTGCTCAGGCTTTTTTATACCCGAATCACTAACGGTTTCAATGGATTCAATATCAAATTTTTCGCCGGCATTTAAGTAATCATCCCACATTGGAATTTGAATTTTAAAATCTGTTCCTTTCCTGGATTCGCTTTGCACAGAAATTTTCCATTTATGCAAATCAACAAATTCTTTAACTAATGCTAAACCTATCCCTGATCCTCCATAGGATCGTTGATCAGAGTTATCAACCTGGAAAAAACGATCGAAGATTTTATCAATTTTATCTTCTGAAATACCCACCCCACTATCTGATATTTTTATTTCTGCAAATTGTTTCCCATCAGTAGAAAAATCTTTTAAAGTTACTGATACCTTACCTCCTTGCGGAGTAAACTTAAAAGCATTTGAAAGCAGGTTGTTGATAATTTTCTCAAATTTATCTCTATCTATCCAGCAAATTTCAGAGTTCAATTTACCCTCAAATTTCAAATCAATATTTTTTTGTCTAGCTAAAGATTCGAAAGATGCTACAAGACCTTTTAGAATTGCCAACAAATTTATTTGTGTAGCTTTTAAGGGGATCGCAGCTTTTTCTAACTGTGATAATTCAAGAAGCTGATCAATAAGTTCCTTTAGTCGATCACTGTTTCTTTCAATCAAATCAACATTATCATTATAATTTTTACTTGCTTCTCCCGTCTTTAATTGCTCAAGTGGACCTTTAATTAACATTAGAGGAGTTCTGAATTCATGAGAAAGGTTGGCAAAAAATCTTGATTTAACTTCCTCCAGTTCAGTTTTATTCCTTACTTCAAATTCTCTCAGTTTTAATTCGTTACGAAGTTTTGTTCTGCTTAATTCGAATTTTCTGATGCCTAACAGTCCAAGAAAAATTAATATTACATATAATCCATACGCCCATAAAGTTTTCCACCATGGTGGAGTCATTATAATATTGACTGATGTTACCTCGTCATTCCAGACACCGTCTGCATTAGTTGATTTTACTTTAAAAATATATTTACCTGGATCAAGATTAGTATATGTAGCAAACCTTCTCTTTCCACTTTCATTCCAGTCCTTATCAAATCCTTCCATCTTATAAGCATATTCAATAGATTGAGAAGAATTATAATCCAGCGCAGCAAACTCAAACGAAAACACATCCTGATCAGGAGCAAGTATAATTTCATCAATTGTTCGAATACTTTCTTTCAGCGGGGAATTATCTCCGATCTGGACAGATTTGTTGAATATTTGGAAATCTGTAATTACTACATTCGGTTTATAAGCAGAAAGTTTTATGTTTTTCGGACTAAAAATGTTCAGCCCCCTGGTGCTTCCAAATAATATAAGACCATTATCAAGTATTGAAGCAGATTCAGGATTCATTAATGTACCGTTTATTCCGTCCGCTGTAGTAAAATTTGTAAATGTTTTTTTACTTACATCGAAGAATGAAATACCGGAACCTGTACCTAGCCACAAATTTCCGTTTTCATCTTCAATTATGCTGTTCACGGAATTATCAGGCAGCCCATCTTTCACATTATAAAACTGATTTTTAATTTCGATATCATATAAATCGGAATTATCATTATTAATAATTTCAAATCTGTTCAAGCCATCACTTGTCCCTATCCATAAAATAGTTCTTAAATCACTGAGAGCGTTTAAATTTTTTGCCACGCAAATTGAATAGATGTTATTACTACTCAAACCATTTATATCTTCTTTTGATTGTATCCAATGATGAAATATTTCTCCATCTTTTTCTTCAAATAAGTTTAATCCACCGCCGACAGTTCCAAGCCAAATTCTTCCGACCCTGTCTTCTTTTATTACCCACACATCATTATGACTTATGCTCGTTGGATTACCTGGTTCATTCAACCATACTTCTGATATGCCTCTTTGTGGATTTATTCGTGCAGCACCAACTCCCCAATAACCAACCCAAATATTTTTTTTACTATCTGCAAACAGTGCTCTATTATAAAAAACTGACTGGGTTCGGATTTTAGGATCTTTTAAATCCCAACTAACAATTTTGTTTTTAGCATAATTAAACTGCTTCAGACCTTTACCGAAGGTACCAACCCAAATTTCATTTTTACTCATTGATGCCAGTGACCAGATATGGTCATTACCAAACTCAGGTATCTTTTTAATACCAGCATTAATTTCTGAATTATCTAATAAATACAATCCATTGGCCGTACCAATCCAGATCCTGCTATTATCGAACTTAGAAATTGCTGTTATGTTTTTCTTCTTTAAAACTGAGGTAATATTGGAACCATCATTACTCAATGTGATTGAATTAAACGAAGTTGATTTAGGTGTATTATAGCTCACGCCGTTTTCTGTAGCAACCCAAAGAACTCCGGTCCGGTCTTTAATTATTTTATTAATTTGATTGCTGTTCAGGCTTTGAACATTTAACTCATCATGCACAAACCTTTTAGTAATACCCAAGGTAAGATTGATACGAATCAATCCTGAATAAGAGGCTGCCCAGATAATTAACTCATTATCTTCAATTTCTTCTACTACTGAATTAACGCTCGTGCCGTATTGTAAACGATCTGGGTTTCCAATCGTAAACCTTTCAAATAGTAATTTTTCCGAATCAAATTTTGTCAGATTATTTAATGTGCATATCCATACATTATCTGGATAGAGAGTTGATTTTGATATTCCCCATATTAAATCATTGCTTAAACTTTTTTGATTATCAGGATTATAAAAGTATTTTTCAAATACAGCTTGAGGTGAGTCAGGATTAAATTTGTTTAGGCCAATGTGTGTGCCGATAAGTATGTTACCATCATTGTCTTCGCAGATATCGTGAATATAATTATGGCTCAGACTTTTTTCATCATCCGTATTTGCAATCCAATGTTCAATTTTATTTGTTGATGGATCTAATTTGTACAAACCTTCTTTATACGCGCCTATCCAGATATTTCCTTTACTGTCTTCATAAATTGCTGTTATGCTATTTTCTTCTGTAAGATTGGATTTAATTTCTAGGTGTGTGAATTTTTCAGTTTCGGGATTGTACTTATCAAGAACACCTGCCTTCGTTCCGATCCAGATGTTTCCTTGCCTATCTTCACATAAAGCCCAAATGCTATTATCTGAAATACTATTTGAATTTTCGGGATCGTGGCGGAATATTTTAAAAATATAACCGTCATAACGATTTAATCCATCTTCAGTGGCAAACCACATAAATCCTGTTTGATCCTGAATTACGGTGTTAACAACATTATTGGAGAGTCCATTCTCAACTGTGAGATGGTTAAATCGGATTGATTGCCCAAAGTTTTCAGATACTTGAAAACTTATAACCAATATCAGACTAAATAATAATTTGTTAAGTGATTGAACCATAATTCAAATATAACCAAGCATTTTATTGAAGCAAATAGTGGTTGCTATGAGAAGCATTTGTGGAATTTAATATTCAATGATGTTCAACAGAGGGTGTTATTTTCGAATTGCCCAAATTACATCGGAAAGTGTTGCCTGATTTTTTTCGAGGGGGAATTTCAGAAGATAATGCGGGTTAAATCCATTCATATACTTTTCAATTCTTTCCTTCAGCCAGGAGATTTCAGCTTTCAGTTTCCAGTGTTCAGCATCAGAAGAATATAAAACAATGAACAATCTGTTCTTTAAATGTTTTCTTTGCTGTTGGGATTGATTTTTATAAAGCCAGATAATTAATTCATTCGTATTTTTTATTGCCTCGTCAATTTTGAAAGGAAAATTTTTAGGAAAGATTGATGTCTTATGATCAAAGGTTACGCCATCAATTGTAAAATCAACCAGTCTATCTTTCGAATCAAGTGCCGGTTTTACGTTAGGCAAGAAACAAAATATTTTTTCAACTGCCTGTGCTGACCAGAAATTATACCACCGGTTCAGAGCATAATTTGCAATGTTCTGATGCTCTTTATCTTTTCTAAACCTGAGCTCAATTTCTTTTAGAACTTCTTCAAATAAAGAAATTCTGTAAACAAAATTTGTGAGTTTGTCGAATTGATCATTTTGTTTTCTTCCCCACTTGTAAGGATAAGCTAATCTTTTTTTTAATTCTTGCTCGATGAGGATCAGGTCTGAATCCATTTGCCGAAAGTTCAATCAACTTTTTGAAAGATCATTAATTCTTCATCATCACGATATAGGTGCAGTTTTAACTTTTCAATTTTGTAGTTGTTAACCATTCCGAGTGAAATTAAAAACTCTGATTCAATACTGTTTTCACAAAACATTTTTGTTGTAATTAAATCGGAAAATTTAATTTGATCTTCCTCCACTTCAACTTTACCATTCATACTATTGCAGCCGGTATTACCAGTCACCTTTTTTTCTTTCGAATTTATTTCAATCATAGGGCGATCTTTACTATCTGGTTCAGGTTGGTAGTCTACTCCCTCAACAAAATCTAAAACCCAGATGTCGTTGACAAGTGGATTGGTTACCTCTTTACTTGATGAACAGGCTAAGATTACTAGTGAAGAAATTGCAATTGATAAGAAGCTGATCAGTTTCATTTTGTGTTACCTATTTTTGATATAAAAAAATGTATTCGTGTTTAAAGATGTAAAATCCACCAGCAAGCGCTCTATAACGCCACAATTCTTTTTGATTTCTCTTCGCAGTTGTTTGATCAAAATTTTTTATGATTGTCGATTTTAATTTGAATCCGATTTTTATCATCGTTTGCATTGTATAAAATCCGAGAGGGACCCATTCACCTGATTCATACTTGTCTCCAATTACCACAGCACAATATCTTTTTTTATCGAGCACATTATAGATATTTGAACCAACCTCTTCAAACATTTTTAAAAATGATTCAACCGAATCAGCGTTTGACAGATCATCCTTCTTGTTACTGAACTTAATAATATCCCAGTATGGCGGATGCATTATAGCAAACTGGAATGATTTTATTTTTAAAGAGGCAAGCTCTTTTTTAAAATTCACTTTACCGCTGTCTGCCCTGATTATCTTCGTTTTAATTTTGCCTGGATTTTTTTCTCTTTGAATCAATGCTTCTGCTGATCTTGCTACTTTAGTGTTCAACTCTATTCCAACACCATTTCTACCAAGTCGCTTACATTCAATAAGGGTTGTTCCGCTTCCAAGAAACGGGTCGAGAACCCATTCACCTTTTTTTGTAAATCTTCTTAAAAGTTGATTCGGGATTTGCGGAATAAAATTTCCCCAGTAACCAGATTTATGAACTCCGGAAGTATCGCGTTTATCAAAAATCCACAGACTGTCTGTTATCAGATCATTATATTCTTTCCAACGATTCAGATTGAGATCGTTAACTTTTCCGACCTTTTTTTCTGATAAACTTTTTATTAATCTTTTTAGGTAGTATTTCGTTCTCTCAATAGTTTTTGTATTCAGAATCTGATCGAAATCATTAATTAATAATTGGTGAGAATATTCGAAGATATCATTTTCAGTTTTAATAAGCATAGTGCCATTATGCTTATCCGCGAATTTCTTAGTACCATTTTTTAAATAAATGACATCTTTCCGGATTTCTGTAATGCTTGCCTTATCCAAACAAGAACTTATGACTTTCAGAATGTCATCTTGATTCAATTCGGGTAATTTCATTTTATGATTGGAAGAATCAATTAATTCAGGGATCGTTTAGTGAACCGTCATTGAATCTGTGGCGTATCTTTAATGTAATTAACCAGCTGATCAATAAAGAATTCTTTTTCATCGATGATAGCTTTAACAACATCTCCGATAGATATAAAACCCGTAAGTTCACTTCCCTCAAAAACAGGAAGATGTCTAATACGTTTGTTTATCATTAATGCCATACAATCTTCAACACTTTTTGATATATCTATATACACAACCTTATCGGACATTATCTCGCTAACTTTAAGCTCCATTGATGATTTCCCCTGAAGAACAACCTTTCTCGCATAATCCCTTTCGGACATAATTCCCAATACTTTGTTATCCCTTATAACCAGAACCGCTCCTATCCCTTTTTCAGCCATTAATTTTAGTGCATCATATACAGAAGTTTCAGGAGTTACGGACCAAATAAAGTTTCCTTTTGTCGTAAGAATTTCTTTTATGGTTTTCATTTTCAAACCTTTCAGCTATTTGTAATATTAGTTCGCAGAAACAATTTCAATAAATATATATTTACTTTCTTTATAATAATAATAGTAAGAATATAAAATCTAAATTGATTGTAAGCAATTGCCTGTGCACACTCAATTAAAAAACTTCCGGAAAAATCTGAATAATCAGAGTTTCCGGGTTGCCATTTCAGCTATTTTTCTTCCAATACTAATTGATGCTGTGGCTGCAGGCGAAGGTGCATTAAGAACATGTATCATTTTTTCAGTCTCGACAATTCTGAAATCATCAACAAGTCGACCATCGGGTGTGAGTGCTTGTGCTCTTACGCCAGAACCACCAGGTTCAATATCGTTTTCCATAATTTCCGGTACTAATTTCTGTAATGCTTTCACAAATGCTTTTTTACTGAATGAACGATGAAATTCTTCTATACCCATTTTGTAATATTTTGAAGCCATTTTCCAGAACCCGGAATACAAAATCATATCTGACAGATCATTGATTGAAAAATCATTTTTCATATAACCTTCCCTTTTAAAAGCCAGCACAGCATTTGGGCCAGCTTCAACGCCGCCCTTAATCATTCTGGTAAAATGTACGCCAAGGAATGGGAATCGGGGATCAGGAACGGGATAGATTAAATTTTTCACAAGGTATTCTTTTTCTTTTTTTAGTTTGTAATATTCCCCTCTGAATGGGATAATTTTTAGTCCCGGATCAACACCACAAAGTTTTGCAATTTGGTCGCAATGCAACCCACCGCAATTAATCAGAAGATTTGTTTTAAACTCTCCCTGCGTTGTAACAACAATCAATTCCGAATCGACATTTGCGATCGAAATAAATTTGCAATTTATCTCAATTGATCCTCCACTATTCGTAAAAGTCCTGGCAAATTGATTAGTAACTTTTGAGTAATCAACTATCCCTGTTTGGGGAACAAATAATCCGGCAACCCCGGTTGTATGAGGTTCATGATCTTTTATTTCCTCTGAGTTAAGTTTTTTTATTCCGGTAAGCCCGTTTGCAATTCCCCTTTTGTATAATTCATCAAGTGCAACTTTTTCTGATTCACTAACTGCCACTACAATTTTACCACACTTAGAATAAGGTATGCCATGTTCTTCACAGAAACTATATAACAGCTCGCGTCCTTCCGAGCAGTTCTTTGCTTTCAGCGAACCCGGTTTATAATATAGTCCTGAATGAATGACTCCACTGTTATTTCCGGTTTGATGATGAGCCAGTTCTTTCTCTGCCTCAATCAATAATATCTTTAATTTTTGATTATTTTGAACGCAATATGCTACTGCTGTCCCGATAATACCTCCACCAATTACTATTATATCGAAACTTTTTCGTGACATTTTTTGATTATCTTTTAACTGACTGATTTATCTTGAACTTTAATAATATATGTGGTAACATAGAAAAGTTACTAAGAGAATTTCCGTATAAATTCTTAAAAGGAAATTTAATCAATACCCTATATTGTTAAAACTCAGAATTACTTAAAAAGTAGAATTTTGAACTAAAACTAATCTTGGTATGTTATGAACAGTAAACAAAAGCGCGTTGTTACAATTGGTTTAATTCTAATTGTCGCAATTTTTATTATCTGGCTTGCAGCTGGTGGAGATTTTTTCACTAAAACGCAAATTCTTGTAGAGCAAGAAGCAACCGAACTTGATCAAATGCTTGGCATAACACCACAGAAAGAATACCAGGACAGTTTTGTATTTGGTTTGGTTCCACCAGGACTTGTTGCAACTACTGAGATGATATCTGTTGTAACTTTATCCGGATTAATATTTGTGATATCAGGATTATTCTTTTTTAAATATAAAACCAGGAAAGTAAAGGAGATAAAATGAAAACAATACTTAAAACAAGTCTAATTGTCCTTGTTGCAATAACTTTTTCATTCGCACAAGGATTTAAAGTTAAAACCTCAGGTGAACAAACTTTTAACTTTGAAGATAAGAAAGGAAGAAATCAGGCGTCCTTTTTCAGTACTACTCCATTGGAAGACATTACCGGCATATCAAATTCTGTTATGGGTAAGGTTACCTTTGATGTAACAGATGTTAAAACACTGAAAGGAATAATTTCAATCCCTGTAGCCTCAATCGATACCGGAATTGAGTTAAGAAATGAGCATCTTAAAAGTGACAACTGGATGGATGCCGAGTCTTACCCAAATCTCACATTTGAAATTAAAAGTGTAAGCGATGTTAAAACGGAAGCGGATAATAAACTAACTGCGAAAGTAGTCGGTAATTTTACTGCGCATGGCGTTACAAAAGAAGTTGTTGCTGCTGCTACGATGTCATACCTCGTTGAAAGTGAGCAGACCAAACAAAGAGCCCCTGGAGATCTACTGGGAGTCCAGGCAAGTTTTAATGTGAATCTTTCAGATTATGATATTGAAAACATGATCATCGGACAGAAAGTAGCTGAGGAAATTAAAATAGATATTAATATGGTTGGCTCAAACGCTATGTGATTATTTTTGCAATAAATTCTAATTAAAATCCGCATCTGAAAAAATAGATTGCGGATTTTTTTTGGCTATATTTGAGAAGCAAATTTTCATTAAACGTCAATTCTATGAAAAAAACTATTACCATTTTTGGCAGCTCTAAGCCTGTCGACAAGGAAGAACAATATCTGGGAGCATACAATCTTGGTAAAAAGCTTGCAATAAACGGGTTTGATATATGCACAGGCGGGTTTAATGGTATAATGGAAGCAGCTTCCAGAGGTGCTGTTGAAGCAGGCCGAGAAGCCATAGGGGTCACAGTTAATTTATGGAGTAGTCGCGTAAATAAATATGTAACCAGAGAAATTGTTTGTGATACATTGTTCGAAAGAATCGACAAGCTTATTGAACTTGGTGATGGCTTTGTGGTCCTTCAGGGAGGCACAGGTACCTTGCTAGAACTTGCTGCGGTCTGGGAGTACTTTAATAAAGGATTGCTTGTAGAAAAACCAATCGTATGTCACTCTAATATCTGGAAAATAATCGTTGCTGAAATGAACGCGCAAATGATGCGCGAAGGAAGAAACCACGAAATGGTAAAAACATTCGATACGATAGATGAAATCGCTGACTACTTCAAAAAGAACATTTGAAGTCAAAGCATACACACATCATACATTCAATTTTTTTTATTTGAATATCTAAGAAATCTCGTCCGCCAGTTCCAAAAATCTTTTATATGGTATCGCCGATAAACTCTCTGCCTGAAATGCACCGTTCGATAAACTGATCATTGAAACTTTTGCTGCGGTTTCCTCGTCTGGAGATTCGTAAATGTCAAGGAAATCGTAGTGTCCAAGTAGAGCATAATGTGCAATGAACTTTACTTCCGGACATTTCTTTTTAACTTGGTCCAGCCAGTGCCTGCCAAGTTTTGCACGATCTTTCATTTGTTTGGAAGATTCGGGGGAAAGTTTTGTGAGCATAACGTAAGTTTTCATCGCTTAATCCTTTCCGATTTGTTAAATAAATCCTTTTAAATTAAGCATACTTCTTAAGCTTGTGCAGTTTAATTAGTAATGTTAAATTAAATGTAATAAGTTGTTTGAAAATATTCAAAAGTAAAATTGAATATTGGTTGACAATGAACAATTGTTATGGTTTATTAAAGTTGTTTCAGGATGAGAACTAAGCTCGTTTATAATAAATTATATTGGCAGGTGCTTATCAGCATTTGTACAACTATTCTTTCCGTTTACATTCCGCTTGATATTGTAGTTGAGATAAAACCCGCAGTTTCTATTAATTTCTTTTACTGGTTTATCACATTTGTTTTTATTGCTGACCTGGTTTTGCATTTGGTTTATCCACCAGGAGAATCAGACTTACAAACCAATAAAGAAACTTTAAGAATTAAGTATTTAAAATCCTGGTTTATAATTGATCTCCTTTCTGCTATTCCATTTGAAATATTATTTCTTAATCCATTATTCGGATTATTGAGGCTTTTGAAAATTGCACGTGTGATTCAGTTCATGTATTTCATTCGTCAAAAATCAGTGAGGTTTAGTGATTATTTATTACTAGCATATTTCTTTTTTGGCTTGACTATTATTGCTCACTGGCTAGCGTGTGGATGGATTGAATTAAAATCGTACCCGGTAGAATTAGACAATACAACAAAATATGTAACATCACTTTATTGGGTAGTTGAAACTTTATCAACAGTAGGTTACGGGGAAACAAATCCAACAACAAACATTCAGTATATCTATGCAATGATAATTATGTTATTTGGAGTAGGCATGTACGGATTTATAATTGGAAATGTTGCTAACATCTTATCCAAAGGCAATCCAGCGAGAACTCAATTCTTCAGCAATCTTGAACAGTTAAAGACATTTGTAAATTACAGAAATATTCCCATCAGTCTTCAAAAGAAAATCCGCGACTATTATAACTACATCTGGAAAAAGAAACTGGGATTTGATGAATCAATTTTTCTCTCAAATCTGCCGGCGGGATTACAGAATGAAGTTTCAGTATACTTAAAAAGAGAAATACTTGAAAAAATTCCGTTGTTCTCTGGTGTCAGTGATGAATTTTTAAAAGATGTTTCGCTTCATATGCGTCCGATAGTTTGTGTTCCGGATGAGTTTGTTTTTAGAGAAGGCGACTACGGTAATGAAATGTTTTTTGTTATCCGCGGAAAGCTGAAAGTTATTACCGGTGGCAAAGAAATTTCTTCATTAACAGATGGAGATTTTTTTGGCGAGATTGCTTTATTTGCCGAAAATAAAATCAGAACTGCATCAGTGCGGAGTGAAAGTTATAGTGATCTTTATAGGCTTGACAAAGAATTATTTAACGAAGTATTAAAACAATACCCGGACATTGCGGAACATATTTTACAAGTTGCAAAAAAGAGAACCGGGATTAATTTTTAGAGTAGATATTTAACTACAACAAACCCGCCGATCAGCAAAACTGTAAATGCGATCGCAAGCCAATTAAAATATTTATCAATAAATAATTTTATCTGGGGACCAAATTTCCAGATTAAAGTTGCGACAAGGAAAAATCTGGCCCCCCTGCTAACTATTGAAGCAATGATGAACATTATCATATTAATATTAAATGCGCCTGAAGAAATTGTAATTACCTTATAAGGAAGTGGTGTAAAACCGGCAGTAAAAATTATCCAAAAATCATATTCCTCATACAATTTTTGAATATTGAAAAATGTTTCGGGAGTGAAACCGGGAATGTTTTGAAAGAAAAAGTTTGCGATTCCTGTAAACTCATTAGTCGGTGTCCACCAAAGGAAGTGGCCAAGTGCGTATCCGAAAAGAGCACCGGTCACTGATCCAATCAAACAGACTGTTGCAAACTTAAATGCCTTCTTACTTGAACCGAGAACAAGGGCAATCAGAAGTGCATCTGGCGGAATAGGAAAGAAAGACGATTCAGCAAAAGCCAAAATGAATAGTGCTGTTGTGCCGTA
>Ga0210074_1000507_pt1 | contig 13583 bp, 11 predicted proteins | sample China_Galinas_Co_FD_184860 | JGI IMG/M metagenome (GOLD analysis project Ga0210074, IMG submission 184860) | Wetland microbial communities from San Francisco Bay, California, USA, that impact long-term carbon sequestration -... | ecosystem: Environmental > Aquatic > Marine > Wetlands ... | reverse complement strand
GGTACCTTATAGCGGTAGTCACGGACCTCGTTCCAAAGCTCATCTGAAAACGCTTCCTCGTCGCCTTCTTTGTACGCCTTTAGCATCGGCCCCACGATTGCATAAGCCTGGTAAAGACGTTCGGCCTGCACCTGTTCGAAAGCATCGATTTCGGTGAGCAGTTCCTGCAGATAAGTGTCGGCTTCATCCACGCTGGGTAAACCCGTGAGATCGGTGTCGGCGTATTGCTGGAAGTAGTCGAGTGATTCCTCCATGTCAATGTTTGCAGCATTTGCCCACTGGTGCCGGTTGTGCGCATTGATTACCTGTCCACTGGCAGGATCAATGATCAGAACAGTAGGTGTTGCGTAATAGACGGGTATTCCCAGGTGGGTAATGATGTCTTTACCCTTGTTTAAGTAACCGACGTCGACGAACAGGGTTTCATAATTTTCATTGACGGTTGTGCTCAGTGGTTCCTCAAAGAGCCGGGCAGCGAGCGCGCGGCTGTCATGACACCAGTTGGCACCCATAACCACCAGTAACAGACGCTTGGTATCCCTCGCTGCGTCGAGGCCCGTAGCCAGATCAGCCATGGGATCGTCGGATGCAAGGTATAACTCTCCCGGTTTCGACGCCGGTATGACGGGTTCACCGTCAGAACCTTCACCGGAAGCCTGAGCGATTCCGGTCGCGGATAAACCCGCACTGAGGGCCAGGGCAAGCATGAGGTTAAGCAAACACTTTGTAATGTTCATCCAGGTGAATTCCAGGGACTCCGGTTCCGTATGTATTTTACCGCCAGGCTTAAAGACCCAGCCAGGTATCCATTTCGGTTTTGTGTTGCCCGGCCTTGGCCACGCACAGGTCAATACCTTCCAGTGTCTGCGCCAGGTTCCTGGGGCCACCGGTCAAGCTGTCGATATGCCGGGCAAAAAAGGCCTGCACTTCGTCTCGTTTTTCAGTATTGCAAAATGCGGCACCGACAAGGGTCATACGGCCCCAACGTTCTTCAGGTATACGTGACAGGATCCGATCCATGTTCTGCTGGAACCATAACCAGGTGGCGTCACGGGTTTCCGGCATCAGCACCTGCGGAAAGAGGATGCTGTAAATCTCGTTATCACGTAACCCCGGTGAAAAAACCAGTTCGCGAATCTCGGCGGCTTTTACCGGATCCTTGGTGTTGCCGATAGCATCGAGCAGCCACCCGCGCACCACTGCGTCGGTTGAACCCACCGCCAGTTGGTACAGGTGGTCGACAAAGTCGGGCCCCAGTTCATCCACTGCAACGACAAGGGCGGTACCCACGATGATCGGATTGGCGGCATCGGGATGAAGCTGGTTATCCGTTCCATAACCGCTCCAGGCTTTGGCCATCTTGACCAGTTCAGCCCGTAACTCAGGTTGTTTGGCCGTTTTTGCCAGGAAGTCGACCAGTGTGGTCTGCAGTTGGGCCTTGTCACGGTCATTGATTGAATCCAGACCGGTATCGTCCAGCTTGGCCGAGTAGTATTCGGCAAAGCGTAACTCCAGGGCCTGTTTCTGCCCTTCGCTCGCCATGCGCTCATACATGAAATTCATCTGCTCGGTGGGTGCGGTCGCCACCTGCCAATCCGGGCTGGCGATCATTTGCGGTGCAATCGACATCAGCGTGGCGATATCCAGGTCGCCTGAATTGAATGCGCCGTTAATGCTGCCAAGCATGGCCATCACTTCGTTGGTATTTTGCCGGTCACAATTGGCAAGCAGGGTGGTCCAGTCCTGTTGGTTCATACTGAAGCGATAATAACCGGCGCCGTCCGCATTTGGCATGATCCACTCCGGACAGGCTTGCGGCAGTTCAAAAGTTTGTTCTTTTTCCGTCAGCAGCAGGCAGGTTGTTGTGTCCTCATCCGCATAACCGAGACGCAAACAGACCGGGATGTGCCATTGTTGGTTGCGATCGCCGCTGGAGCCGAGCGGGAAATAACGGGATTGTTTCAAATGGATACTGAGATTTTCATCATCGCACCGGCTGGCGATTTCAACCAGTGGCAGACCGGGTTGTTCAAGGAAGGAATTGAAGGCGGCAATTACCACATCGCCGGGTTGTCCGGTCGAGGCGGCGCCCAGGTGACGGATGAAATCATCTGCATTCGCCGTGCGGTTCTGAAATTCGTCCATGTAATTGCGTACACCCTGGCGAAAATCGTCCGGTCCAAGAAAATTTTCAAACATGGAAAGCACCGCGCCGCCCTTGCTGTAGGTAATGCCGTCGAAGGCGGTGGCAATATCATTGTTGCTCAATATCGGTTGCCGGATCTGGCGTGCGCTTACCAGCGAATCATCTGTCATAACAGCCAGTCCGCGTGACAGCAGGTCGCGGCGAAAATTGGCCTCCGGTTCAGCCATGTCCATGGAAACATGGGCCATCCAGGTGGCGAAAGATTCGTTGAGCCAGATGTCGTTCCACCAGGCCGGTGTGACCAGGTCGCCAAACCACTGATGCGCGAGTTCATGCGCATGCACCATCTTATAGCGGCGCTTGCGTTCCGGGGTGGCGGTATCGTCGAATAACAAAAGCGCTTCACGGTAGGTGATTGCACCTGCGTTTTCCATCGCTCCCGCGCTGAAGTCGGGTACCGCGAGGATATCCAGCTTGGCCCATGGGTAGGGCGTGCCGAAGTAGTTCTCGAGTGCAGTGACAATGGCGTTGGTACCCTCCAGTGCGTAGGCCAGTTGCTCACCCTTGCCCTTGGCTGCGATACCACGGAGGGGCAGGGGATGATCACGTATATCGGTCGGTGGCAGGTCGGGCGCTTCCACCACGTCAAAATCCCCTACCGCAAAGGCGATCAGATAGGTTGGCAGGGGTTCTGTCGGCGCAAATTGGACGACTTTCATGCCATCGATGATTTCACTGGAAAGCTCAGGTGTATTGCTGATCGCGACCTGGTTTTCGGGCACGACCAGCGTGATATCAAACGGGGTTTTGAAACCCGGTTCATCGAAGCCGGGGAAGGCAAGGCGGGCGGAAATGGCTTCAAACTGGGTAAAGGCGTAGTCGTTGCCGCTTTCGGAGACCTTGTACAGACCGTCGAGGGCCTGGTTGAAAGGGGCGCTGTATTCGATTACCAGCTGGACTTTGCCCTGAAGCGGTTCGGGTGAGCTGATTTTAACGATGCCGGAAGGATCGACCTGCTCGTATTCCCCGCTAAAAGTTCTGACGCCGTCAGACAGTTGCACTTTGCTGACCTCGATATCCTTGCCGTGCAGGTAGAAGTGATCCCGGCTCTCACTGATGTCCAGGTCGATCGTTGTTTTGCCACTGAATTCTTCCAGTTCCGGAATGATGGTCAATTCCAGTTGATAGGCAAGGGGAGTCACATCAGAAGGCAACTGGCCCATGGGTATATCGAGCTGCGCCGTGTCTGTCTTACTGGCTGAGTCAATAGTGGGTGATTCTGGTGGGGCTTCAGCGTCCTTTTGACAGGCGCTCAGGATAAACACGGAAATAAGCACTGCCTGCAGAAAGCGCGTGATGGTTACGGGCATGTGAGGAATCCTTCACAGTATGTAGTTCAGCGCAGTGTACCTATCCTTGGAATGGGGGTCGAGCACAGCCACAGTTTCCACGTAAATAAGATAGCCAGCCCTTGTCATAACCTCGGATACCAGGTTTCTGACTAATGTGCCGACAATCCGAACCACTCCGGAAACAGCACGAGGATACCCAGTACGAACATCTGTAAAATGATAAACGGCATCACACCATAGTAGATATCCGTCGTGCGCACTTCGGGTGGTGCGACCCCCTTCAGATAAAACAGGCTGAAACCGAACGGTGGGGTCAAAAACGAGGTCTGCAGGTTCATTGCAACCAGGATCGCATACCACACCGGGTTGATGTCGAGGCTGGCGGCGATCGGCGCGAGGATCGGCACCACGATGTAGGAAATTTCGACAAAATCAATGAAGAAACCCAGCACCATGATGAGGGCCATGGAAAGGATCAGGAAGCCCCATTTTTCACCCGGCAGACCCAGCATGAATTCTTCAACGATATAGTCGCCACCGGTATAGGTGAAAACCATCGAAAATGCGGTGGCACCGATCAGGATGGCAAATACCATGGCCGTGATCTTGATGGTCTCCAGCGAACTGTCCCAGATCATTTTGATCGAGAAGCGACGATACAGGGCGGCGAGAAGTATTGCCCCGACTCCGCCGACCGAGGAGGATTCGGTGGGTGTTGCAACCCCAGTCAATATCGAACCGAGCACCAGCACGATCAGCACCAGCGGTGGTATGACCGCCTTGAGTGCCTGGAACACCTGGTGACGCTTGGTTCCGGTCATCATCTCAAGCTTGATCGGCGGCGCAAGATCCTTCTTCACAATCGTGATGATGACGATATAGACGATATAAAAACCGACCAGTGACAGACCCGGCCAGAGTGCGGCCTTGAACAGGTCACCGACCGGTTCCTGGAAGACATCGCCGAGGATGATCAGGATGATCGACGGCGGGATGATCTGACCAAGTGTACCCGCAGCGCAGATCGTGCCGGAGGCAAGCCGTTTGTCATAGTTATACTTGAGCATGACGGGCAGGGAGATGACACCCATGGCCACCACGCTGGCACCCACCACGCCGGTGGATGCTGCCAATAACGCGCCTACCAGGATGGTCGAAATGGCGATACCACCACGGATTTCACCAAACAGGAACCCCATCGATTCGAGCAGGCGCTCGGCCAGCTTGGATTTCTGTAACACGATGCCCATGAAGATGAACAACGGAATGGCCATCAGGATGGTATTGTTCATGATTGACCAGATGCGGTGTGGCATCAGCGAGAACATCTGCGGACCTTCTGACAGCAGACCAAAAAAGACCGCCACGCCACCAAAGGTGAAAGCCACCGGAAAACCCACCAGCAACATCAGCAGGGCCACGGCGAACATGATCAGACCGGTCATGAGTTTATTGCCTTTCGTTTTCGGTCAGTGTTCATGCTGAAGAGTTTCATGCATCAAAATTCCGCTTCAGGACGTGTACTGCTAAAGGATTTCATTTTCGATGCTCCTTACCCGCGGTGCTTCCAGGCCCCTGAATATATTGATGTTATGCACAACGAAACCGGCTGCCGAGATGATCAGGAATGCAAAAGATACCGGGATCACCAGCTTGATCAGCCAGCGCTGGGTCAGACCACCCGGGTCACCGCTGATCTCACCGGAAGTGTAGGCCTCGGTCACGTACCAGATGGAGCCCTCGATAATCAACAGGCTCAGCGGCAGCAATAATAAAAACACACCGCCGATATTGACGATGGCCTTCCAGCGCGGCGTGAAACGATCGTAAAGAATATCGACACGGACGTGACCGTCCTCTTTGAGCGCATAGGCGATACCAAACAGGAAGACGATGGCGAACAGGTGCCATTCCATCTCCTGCAGTGCAATGGAACCGGTATTGAAAAAGTAGCGCATGATGGAGTCGTAGAACACGTTGAGCAGCATGGCCAGGTTCAACAGACCGGCAATCCAGCCCATCAGGTCGGAGAAGCGGTCGAAGAATTTTTCCAGTTTGAGCAGCATCAATTTAAACCTGGTCTCCCGGCCTGCACCGGGAGACCAAGGCTACTACTCATCAATATTATCTTTGAGGTAAGCGTAGTCAGAAATCTCGGTCCATTTGCGCGCCATTTTCATATAGGCTTTCTGTGAATCGAGGATTTCCTTGAAACCCGGATCAGCGGCCGCACTTTCGGCCAGCAGTTCGTCATTGGCCTGTTTCATGGCACTGATAATTTCGGGAGAGAAAGTGCGGATCTGAACTTCCGGGTAATCTTTCTCGATGGATGCCCAGTTGACCGCGCTTTCATGGTAGGAACGTGCATACATATCGTAAGCCGCAAATTCCATCGCAATGGTCAGGATCTCCTGCAGGTTTGCGGGCAGGGCATCAAACTTGTCCTTGTTGACGAGGAACTGCAGTTCGGTGGCGGGCTCGTGCCAACCGGTGTAATAGTAAGGCGCGATTTTCTGGAAACCCATGTTGAGGTCGAGTGACGGACCGACCCATTCGAGTGCATCGATGGTGCCGCGGTCGAGCGCAGTGTAGAGTTCGCCAGGCGGGATGTTGGTGACCACGACGCCGAGCTTGGATAGCACTTCACCGGCAAAACCGGGAATGCGCATTTTAAGCCCTTGTAAGTCATCCAGTGTATTGATTTCCTTGCGGAACCAGCCGCCCATCTGGTTACCGGTGTTGCCTCCGGGGAAAGCATAAACACCATGCTTGTCATAGACCTTTTTCATCAGTTCCATACCGCCGCCATAATAGAACCAGGCGTACTGTTCCGGGGCGATCATGCCAAATGGCATCGTTGTGAAAAACATCGTGCTGGCGTCTTTGCCCTTCCAGTAGTAAGAGGCCGAGTGACCCATTTCATACTGGCCAGCATTGACCATATCGAGTATGCCGAAGGCGGCCTTGTGCTTGTTGGCCGAATCAATGCGGATTTCCATTTCGCCATTGGACATGGCCTTGACCAGGTCGGCCATCTTGATAACGGCATCGCCGAAGATCGGAAACCCGGTTCCCCAGGTCTGGGCCAGCTTCCAGACAATGGTTTCTTTCTCAACTTTTTGAACTTCCGCTGTTGTTGCCTGCTGTTTTTCGCCGCAGCCCGGGAGGCTCATAAGGACGAGCAGGGCAAACAGCCCGGTTAGTAATTTTATAGAATGCTTTAGATGTTTCATGTCTTTTTCCTAGTGTGCAGAGGGGACTTCTGACGCAAGATTGTGATACTGGGCCAGCGCTTTTGCCGCGCTTATACCCTTAAATACTATTGACCTAAATGTCATACTTGTCAACGTCGACCATGGTCTTGTGTCACAAACCGCGGTAGTGTGCCACCACTTATCCTTGAACGATTGCATTTAGTGCTACACACAACTAAATTGCCCAGCTATGAAGATTCTGGTCACAGGCAGTTCCGGTCACCTCGGTGAAGCGCTGGTGCGTACATTTCTCGACAGGGGAAATGAAGTGGTTGGCCTCGATATCAAGGAGTCGGCCTTCACAACCGTGCTTGGGTCTGTTGACGACAGCGAAGTTGTACGCGAATGCATGCAAGGCGTTCAGACTGTCTACCACGCAGCAACCCTGCACAAACCCCATGTTGCGACCCACTCCATGCAGGCGTTTGTCGCGACCAATGTATCCGGTACGCTGACGCTTTTGCAGGCCGCACTGGATAACAGGGTCGGAGCGTTTGTATTCACCAGTACCACCAGCACGTTTGGCGATGCCCTGCGGCCGCCGGCAGGCACCCCTGCCGCGTGGGTGACCGAGGAAGTCAGACCCATTCCAAAGAATATTTACGGTGTGACCAAGACAGCTGCTGAAGACCTGTGCCGGTTATTTCACCGTAAACACGGCCTCAATTGCATTATCCTGCGCACCTCCCGATTTTTCCCGGAAGAGGATGACGACAAGCTAAAGCGTGATCAATACAGCGATGACAATGCCAAGGCCAACGAATTTCTGTTTCGCCGGGTCGAGCTCGAGGATGTCGTCAGTGCCCATATCGCCGCTGCTGAGCGCGCACCTGTGCTTGGTTTTGGCCGGTACATCATCAGTGCAAGCACGCCGTTTCTGCCGGAGGATTTAGCGGGGTTGAATACCGACGCGCCGGCCGTTGTGCGCAAGCGATTCCCCGAATATGTTGAGATTTATGCTCGGCTGGGTTGGGCGATGTTCGATAAAATTGACCGGGTGTATGTTAACGAAGCGGCCAGGAAGGACCTGGGCTGGCAGCCGAAATATGATTTTGCGCATATCCTGGAGTGCCTGAAAACGGGCTGTTTTCCGAAAAGCCTTATTTCCGCGCAGGTCGGCGCAAAGGGTTACCACGAACAGGTGTTTGCCGAAGGACCATATCCTGTCTGATGCTCTTGTATTTCCTGATGAGAAACAAAGAAAACTTCATAAAAAAGGAACTATGGCGTAGCCTGATAAAATCTCTGCAAGACCTTGGTCGCCCAGGTGAGCCCTGCCTTCGATATGAATGGCGTCTCATTAAAATCAAAGTTGGTCAGCAAGGCACACATTAGTGTGAGCGTCGCCAGAAGAAATACAGATGATAATTATTCACCATGCTTGAACAGGAAACCCCATGCTTTTAGAACAAATCGTCCCGGCCCTTCAACTTTCTATTGGACCTGTTATTCTTATCTCCGGCGCCGGCCTGGTACTCCTGTCCATGACCAACCGCTACGCCCGTGTGATTGACCGTGCACGAATTCTTGCCGAGTCATTACGCCAGAATTCAACCGGAAAAAATGAACGGATCCTATCTCAGATTCAAATTATTGCCCAACGGGCCCGAAATCTTCGCTTGGCCATAGCTTGTGTATCCACCAGTCTGCTGTTGGCTGCAGTGCTGGTGATATCCCTCTTCCTGATTACGCTGCTTCATTTTTATGCCGTGGGATTAATCATCGTGCTGTTTACTTTATGCATGGCTGCATTAAGCCTGGGATTAATCATTTTCATTCAGGATGTGAACAACTCAATGGCCGCTTTAAAAATTGAACTGGGTGATGAATGGAAATGAATGGCTGGGTTGAATATCGCTTTAATGCTGCCTGTACCCGGACGTGCGTTACGTTTTCCCTGTAGCTTTTCTTAACTCCTCAAGCGCATTCTTGATGCAGTTTTCACCCTCCTCGATGGCTTCACCTGCGCGGTGAAATTCCAGCATGCCGATGTGCGCCAGCCGCGGTGCAATCACCACTTCGGCCGGATCGCCTGCCAAGCGGCTGCGCGTGATGCGGTCCTGCACGATATTGATGGAGTTGGTGATCGCAACGAAAAGACCGGGTGCCTCTTCCTGTTTTTTGTTTTCCGAAAAAAATGAACTGGAATACTCGATCGTTGTTTGCTTGACCTTTTGCAGCACGCCTTTTTTTTCGCCGGAGCCGGGTTCCGCCTTTTTCTGAGCGCGCCGACCGATAACATCGGAGTTCAGATTGACCGCGATGACAACATCAGCGCCGAGTGCCCGGCATACGTTTACGGGGACAGGATTGACAAGGCCACCGTCAACCAGCCAGCGATGTTCATGACGAACGGCTGGAAACAATCCCGGCAAGGCCATCGAGGCCCGTACGGCGTGCGCCACTCCGCCTTCCTGGAACCAGATTTCCCGGCCGTTCTGTAAATCGGTTGATATGGCGGCAAAACGTTTGGGCAGATTTTCGATACACAGGTCTTCAGTCGCAACATACTCGTGCAGGAACCGCCTGAGCCTGTCACTATCCACGAAGCCGGACTGGGTTGGCCTGACGTTGAAAAATTTCAATACGTCTGTGCGTGAAGAGTCGAGTACCCATTTTTCAAGTTTCTCGAGATTACCCGCCAGGTAACACGCACCGATCATGGCACCTACCGAAGTTCCACAGACAATGTCGGGTTCCATGCCTTCGCGGAGCATGGCCTTGATGATACCGATATGCGACCAGCCGCGCGAAGCACCGCTGCCAAGGGCCAGGCCGATTTTCGGTGTTACTGCGGAATTACTCATCCACGTATATCCAATCAGGTATGAAGGAGTTTAAACGAACCTGACCCCATTAAACCACCCGCATCAAATCAACGTTAAACCAGGTATTTGACGAAAATAACCTTGTCATCCCCCGGCGCAAAGAAATCCTGAAGTGTGGCCGCCACCTTGTAGCCCGAGCGAACATAGAACGCCCGGGTCGGTGCGTATTGCTGGCGCCCTGATGTATCGAGGAACATCTGGGTGGCGCCGGATAAATGTGCGCTGCGTTCAACCTCGCGTAACAGTTGACCTCCAAGTCCCTTGCCCTGCTGTGAGGGCGTCACGGCAATCCAGTACAGATCGTAGCTGGACAGGGTTGCCGGTATGGGTCCAAAACAGGCATAGGCAAGTAAGGCTCCGCTGTCGCCCGGTCCATCAACGAAAATAAACTCGTAACCACTGGCGGACCCATGTAAAAGCGTCTCGTCAACCAGTTCAACCGCGACCTGCTGTTCCTCTTCAGAAAAAAAGCCCGTTTCGCCAACCAGTACCCGCACCGCGGTCGCATCACTTTTTCGTAATGCCCTTCGCCATAACATCAGTTTTTACCCTGTATTGCTATGCGGCCAGTGGCCGCACCTTACCAGTCAAGCCGCTGCGTTTTACCGCTGAATGCATAATGGTCCCGATCAGCTCCAGGTAAGACATTCCGGCCAGTGTGGCCATGATCGGCAGGTCCGAATGTTCCGGGTGAATACCGGCCAGCGGATTAACCTCGATGAAACCCGGCTGTCCTTTTTCATCAAGGCGTACATCGATACGCCCGGCATCACGGCAGCCCAGGGCACGCCAGGCAGTCAGCGCCAGCGTTTCGATACTGCGCCGAAGTTCTCCCGCCTGCAGCAGGTTGTAACGCACCAACTCCTCGCATTCTTCTTTATTGCGATAGGAGTAAACTGCTGCGTCTGCCTTCGCGAGAAGATTGACCTCCATTGTCGTAAGGGCACTCGCATCGGCACCTGTACCCAGGATGCCAACGGTAAATTCCCGGCCGGGCAGAAAACGCTCAACCAGCACCGGTTGCCCGTACGATTTCAGCAGTTCTGAGCAGACCTTGTATAACTGCCCGGTCCTGGTGATTTTCGATCGCGCATCCACACCCTTGCCGGTGCCTTCTGCGATCGGTTTCGCGAACAGCGGATACGGCAGACTGATGTCTTTCAAATCTGACGTTTCATAAACAACGATATGATCCGGTGTGGCGACCCCGGCGGCGCGGACCACGTCCTTGGTCATGCCCTTGTGCAGAGTCAGGGCGCAGGTCAGCGTATCCGAAAACACGTAGGGCACCTGGTAGGCATCCAGCAGTGCCGGCACCTGTGCCTCACGGCCAATACCATGCAGTCCTTCGCAGATGTTAAAGACCAGGTCCCAACGATCGCCCGCAACCAAGCGGGTGGCGAGTTGCCTGACGTGACCGATGCGATCGACCGTGTGACCCAGTTGTCTCAAGGCCTGTTCAATGCTGTCGATGGTATCTGCGCGGTCGAACTCGGCAGTTTCGATGTCGCTGTAACCTTCTGCGAGATAGCTATCGCGCAAATCGTAGGTCAGACCAACGTTAAGGCCATTGTTCAGACCGACGTTCAGATCGCGGTCAAATTCAGTCATGGGTTGCATTAGCTGGATTGTTCTCCAGGCGTTAATCTGGGTCCGGAATCCGGGTAGCGATAGGTACCGCCGTCATAACTCTTCAACAGCAGGTCACTGCCCTCGTAACCGACAACATATTCAGGGGCGATGGGTATCTTGCCACCACCGTCCGGTGCGTCGATCACAAAGGTCGGAACTGCATAGCCGGTGGTGTGGCCGCGCAGACCGCGTATCAATTCGACACCCGTGGATACCGGCGTGCGGAAATGCGACGAGCCGGAAATTGGATCGGCCTGGTACAGGTAGTACGGCTTAACCCTGATTTTGAGCAGACCCTGCATCAATTTACGCATGGTTTCCAGGTCGTCATTCACACCTTTGAGCAGTACTGTCTGGCTACCCAGGGGGATACCGGCATCGGCAAGACGCCCGCAGGCCTCCGCCACTTCGGGTGTCAATTCATCAGGGTGCGTAAAATGCAAACTCATCCACAACGGGTGATAGCGCTTCAGCATACGCCGCAATGAATTCGTCACGCGCATCGGCTGCACAACCGGTTGCTTGCTGCCAATACGCACGAATTCCACGTGCTTGATTTTGCTCAGGCGCTGCAGCACGTATTCCAGACGGTCGTCATCGAGGCTGAGCGGGTCACCGCCCGAGATCAACACGTCGCGTATCACCGGCGTCTGTTCGATATAGTTCAGGGCGAGCTCAATATCCGCCTTTTTGACACTGCGTTCGCCGGCGGAACCGACCATACGTGCACGCGTGCAATAGCGGCAGTAAACGGAGCAGAAATTTGTCACCAGCAGTAACACGCGGTCGGGGTAACGGTGTACCAGGCCGGGTACCGGGCTGTGTGAATCTTCGCCCAGCGGGTCTTCGTTCTCACCGCGAGCAATCTCGAACTCACCCAAAACCGGAACAACGGTGCGGCGCAGACCCTGGTTCGGATCGAGACTGCTCATCAGGCTGGCGTAATACGGGGTAATTCCAACCGGTAGTGAACCGGTGTGGCGTTTGATGGCCTCGGATTCTTCATCCGAAAGCTCGATCATCCTCGCCAGGTCGGCCAGGGTTCTGACACGATGGCGATTCTGCCAACGCCAGTCGTTCCAGTCACTGCGCGTGGCTTCGGGATAGAACCTGCGCAGAAAGTCCATGGACTGCTTCGAAACGAAAAAAGCGGATAACTCGCGTTTTACAACATTGAAGTTCGAAACGCGGGCGGATGGGGTGATGATACGGGGAACTGGAGGTAACGGCTTACGCTTTGCAACTGCCAATCCGGGAGGTTCCTCTTCGAGGAGTTGAATGATTTTCATGCGCATACCTGCCTTGTGCAGATGGGCGACCTGCTGAAGAAATCCGACCCGGCCCTTCGGGTCGTGCGGGGTAAACCGCTTGAATTTGCGCGTAATATATTCCTCTTTAACTTAATGTCAAGATAAATATAAATGCAATATAGTTTATGTTGCAGACCCGGCGGCGTAATGCGCCTGAGTCCGTAAACCGCCAGGCTTATGACTCTGGTAATTGACTATGGAACCAGGCTTACTTGCCAGGTCATTTGCACAGGTTTGCAGTGAGTGCCGATGACCCGGTCGCTGTCTGTCAGTCTTCCATGACCTTTTCAATGACCTGCAAGAGATCCTTCTGCACACTGGACTTCTCCAGAAAGGCTTTCGCCCCGGCCTCCAGGACTCTTTTCTCGATGCTCTTGTTCGCCCAACCTGTGATCATGATGGCTTTTGCGTAAGGGTGAAACTGAATAATTTTCTTCAGTACGGCCTCACCACTCTTGCTTGGCATCATCCAATCCAGCGTGACAATGTCCGGACGCAGGGTTTTGTATTTTTCAAACGCCTGCTTACCGTCTTCGGCAACACCGACGACTTCATGACCACCCATTTTGACAATCACGCCTAACAGGTGACGTGTAAACGGTGAGTCATCAACGATCAGTATTTTCGCCATTCATATTTCCGTGCGGAAGTGAAACCGATGGTGGATTCTGCCACATCCACTCCCTGTCCAGAGCGGGATTTGCGCAGATTTTAACATAGTGGGAGTTCAGTAAGTCCAGTTGCTTTCCGTGACAGTATTTGAGCGTGGAATCACCTATTATTCGCAAATGTTAAACGAACTGTTTGCCGTCATCGCACCCATCCTGATCTGCGCCGGTCTGGGGTATGCCTGGGCGCGTCGGGGTATCGATTACCCGGTCGAATTCGTTACACGACTGGTGATGAATATCGGCGCGCCGTGCCTGATTGTTGCGTCGTTCAGCAAAGCGGGTATTGATATCAGCAAGATGGCGGAAGTTTCCGCTGCCACCCTGGTCATCCTCTTGATCATGCTGGTGCTTGGTAGTGGGCTGATCCGTGTGATGCGATTGAAGTTCAGC
>Ga0210074_1000506_pt1 | contig 13607 bp, 10 predicted proteins | sample China_Galinas_Co_FD_184860 | JGI IMG/M metagenome (GOLD analysis project Ga0210074, IMG submission 184860) | Wetland microbial communities from San Francisco Bay, California, USA, that impact long-term carbon sequestration -... | ecosystem: Environmental > Aquatic > Marine > Wetlands ... | reverse complement strand
TCAGCGGGCCGGGGCCGGCGATGGCGGCGAAGTGATGGCCGAACACAATCCACTTGTTGGTGGGCACGAAGTCGCGCCCGTCGTTGTGACGTTCGGCCGGCGTGGCGCGGGTCGGATCGATCATCAGTACGCGGGCGGCGATGAAGGCGCTGTAGAAGCGGTAGCCGATGGCGTACACGCACACCGCGGCGACGATGAACCACAGGCTGTTGATGGTCTCGCCGCGCGAGAGCGCGATGCCGCCCACGGCGCCGGCGCCGAGTACGGCAATGCCGAACCACATCAGCATGGCAAGCGGAGTTTGCGGGCGCAGCGTGTTATTTACCGGAGCACTCATGGCTCGAACCCCTTTTCGCAAAGGGTTGGTAGCATAAACCACCTGTTTTACGAAATCTATTTGCACCTGCCGCTGCGCCGGTCGGCTCCTGTGTTACCGTAGGCAGGCGTGTTGCGCGCGGATCGGGCAACGCGCTGCAGGCCAGAAACGGAGGGCAGGGGAGTGATACGCTGCATGCTGTATGAAACACCCGGTGGCCCGGTGGTTGTCGGGGGCAGGGAGCTTGTCGAGCGCTGGAAAACCGATGAGCGCACGCTGATATGGCTCGACCTGGGCGATGAGCCGGCCGGAGAGGCGGGCAGGTTGTTGCGTGAGGACTTCGGCCTGCATCCGCTTGCCGTCTCGGATGCGCTGCGCGAGCGGCATCCGCCCAAGCTCGAGCATTTCGGGGATTACACGTTCCTGCTGCTGCGGGGATTGTCCGCGGAATCGAAGGACACCGACTTCTCCACCATCCAGCTGGCGCTTTTCGTCGGCAGGCGCTTTCTGGTCACGCGCCATTCGGCGGATTCCCCCAGCACCGACAAACTCTGGCGCGAGGCACAGGAGAACGCCGGTCGTCTCGCCGCCAGTCCCGCCGTGCTGGCCCTGCGGCTTTGCCGGATCATGGTCGATCGCTATCTCGGCATCCTGCTCGCGCTGGAGCCGCGGCTGGAGGAGCTGGAGGACGAGATCCTGAGCTCGCCGCGCGACGAATTGCTCAGTGAACTGGCCGGCTACAAGTCAAGTCTGAAGAAGCTGCGGCGCATCTTTGCCTACCACCAGCAGGTATTTTCCGCCCTGAGAAACGGCGATTACCCCCTCTTCGGCACGGAGATCACGCACGAACTCAACGACGTCTATGAACACCAGGAACGCGCCGTCAGCCTGAGCGGGCTTTACTACGAACTCGCGGTGGACCTGGTCGATAGCTATATCTCCCTCGCCTCGCATCACCTCAACCAGATCATGAAAGTGCTGACCATCGTCACCGTGATTTTCGTTCCGCTCGGTTTCCTCGCCGGCCTCTACGGCATGAACTTCGAGAACATTCCGGAATTGCATGCGCGCTACGGCTATTACATCCTGCTCGGCGTCATGGCGGGCATTGCCGTCACCTTGCTGGCGCTGTTTCGTAAAAAACGCTGGTTATAAACACCGCGGTATTCGCAGTCTGACCCGAATGGCACTTAAATAACGCATGTCATCCCAAATAACGTCCACATAGCCACGGAATCACACGGAAGACACGGAAAAATGAGCGTATATATTCCGTGTTTTTCCGTGTGATTCCGTGGCTATTTATCATGTTTGGGGCTTAACTAAGTGCCATTCCAGTCTGACCCGAATGCCACTTACCTAAGCCGTAATGCAGGGTGGGTTAGCGTTTTTTTGCGTATCCCACCGGGCGTTGCGCAGCAACACAACGTCTTTATTATTGTGTGCCTTGCGGCACATCCGGTGGATTACGGCACACACGGCATGCCTCATCCACCCTACATCGAGGGGGGAACCGCTTAAGTAAGCGCCATCCTGGCACGTGCGGGACCGCGAAAACGGTGGCCAGCGGCCGGGTGTTTGCGCATAATGTGGCGCTTTTTGGAGCGTCCACATGTGGTTCAAAAATCTGCAGCTCTACCGGCTCGGCCAACACCTTGATCTTACTCCGGAAGCACTGGACGAACGCCTTCAGTCTGAGGCGTTCCGCGGCTGCGGCCGCCTGGAACTGACGTCGAACGGGTGGGTTTCGCCACTCGGCCGCGAGGGACAGCAGCTGGTGCATGCCGCAGGCGGCTACGTCATGATCTGTTCCCGCAAGGCGGACAAGATCATCCCCGCGGGCGTGGTGAAGCAGTTGCTCGATGACAGAGTGGCCGAAGTGGAGGCGGCCGAGTCGCGCGAGGTCTATCGCAAGGAGCGCCAGCGCATGAAGGACGATATCATCCATGACCTTCTGCCACATGCCCTGACGCGTCACACCGACCAGTACGCCTATATCGATACCCGTAATGACCTGGTCGTGGTGGACAGCCCGACGCCGGCCCGGGCGGAAGCGCTCATCAGTTTGCTGCGCACCACCCTCGGGAGCCTCAAGGCGACCCCGGTGAAGGTGAAGCAATCCATCTCCCATACCCTGACCCGCTGGCTCGGGGGCGAGCGCCTGGCGCCGGGTTTCGCCCTGGGGGAGGAGTGCGAACTGAAACATCCCGATCCGGACGGCGGGGTGATCACCTGCCGGCACCAGGACCTTGGGGCCGGTGAAATCCGCAATCACATCAAAAACGGCAAACAGGCGGTCAGGCTGGCCCTGCACTGGAAGGACCGGCTGTCGTTCCTCCTCCAGGAAGATCTTTCCATCAAACGGCTGCGCTTCGAGGATGTCGTCACCCAGGACGAGGACGCGGACGCCGATGATGCGGCCGCCCGCTTCGACCTGGATTTCTCCCTCATGACCCTGGAGCTGAACGAATTCACGGCACAGTTGCTGCTGGCCCTGGGCGGCGAGGATGTTCCGGAGTGACCGGTTGCCCGGAGTGACTGGTTGTATGAGGCGTTCGACCGGAAAAGCGTGGCAGGTGGGCATCGTTACCTGGAATACGGGTGCTTTTCACTGCCTGGCAGTGCTGCAAGTGAGGCTTTTATGTAGAATACCGGCTTCGACGATTCAATATGTGAAGCAGCGACATTGGCTCAACGGGCAATACGGGAATACGAGGGCAAGCGGGTATTCCACACCGACTGGTCGAGGCACTTCGGCCAGTTCCGCTACACCTTCCAGGCGGCCAGCGTCGCCAGCGGCGAGGAATTGATCGCGCTGGCTGCTGATGGCGGCCATGACTGGCTTCGCCAGGGGCCGCTGGTGGTCAAGCCGGACATGATCTTCGGCAAGCGCGGTCTCAATGGCCTGGTGCTGTACAAGGTCAATGCGCCGGGCGACGTCACCCTCGATGACGCGGCTCGCTGGATCGACGAGAAACGCGTCCGGACTACCACGCTGCTCAGTGGCCAGAGCGGGGTCCTCAGCCGTTTCATCGTCGAACCCTTCGTCGCGCACGATAGCGCTGCCGAGTATTACCTTGCGGCGGTCATGGGCGATACCGCCGATATCCTGTCGATGAGCACGCAGGGCGGGGTCAACATCGAGGACAACTGGGACAGCGTCACCCAGCTCGACATTCCACCGTTCGCAAGTGACGACGAACTCACCGCAATGATCGCCGCGGCGGCGCCCGGGGGAATCCCCGACCGGGACCGGTTTGCACTGTTCGCCACCGATTTTTACCGTTTTTTCCGCGACCGGCATTTCGCCTACCTGGAGATCAACCCGTTTTGTTTCGACGGTGACCAGGTGCATCTGCTCGACCTGGTCGCCAAGGTCGACGACACCGCCGGTTTCCTGATGGACAAGCACTGGGGACCGTTGTATTTCCCGACGCCGTTCGGGATGAAGGCGCCGGGACCGGAAGAAAATCAGATCAAGGCGATGGACGAGAAAAGCGGCGCCTCGCTGAAGCTCACCATCCTGAATCCGCAGGGCCGGGTATGGACCCTGGTCGCCGGCGGCGGCGCCTCGGTGGTCTACGCCGATACCATCACCGACCTGATCGGCGCCGATGAGCTGGCCAACTACGGCGAATACTCGGGCAATCCCACCACGCAGGAAACCCGCGTGTACGCCGAAACCCTGCTTGACCTGATGACGCGCGACCCCGATCCACAGGGGCGCGAAAAGCTGCTGATCATCGGCGGGGCCATCGCCAACTTCACCGATGTCGCAAAAACCTTCACCGGTATCATCCAGGCCTTCCGGAAATACCACGAGAAAATGCAGGCGGTGGGCGTGCGCATCTATGTGCGCCGAGGCGGCCCGAACTACGAAGTGGGCCTGCGCAACATGCAGAAGGCGGCCGATGAACTCGGTCTGCCGATCGAGGTGTACGGTCCCGATACCCACATGACCGACATCGTCAGAATGGCGCTGGTTGCCTGACGACCGCCTGGAAGGATAGCTGCAATGAACCTGTCACAGAACGCCACGGCTGCGGCCGGTGCGAGCGAGGCGCCGCCCGGTCAGGGCACCCTGTTTACGCGGCAGACGCAGGCCATTTTCTGGAACAATCACCAGAGCGCGATCCAGCGCATGCTCGACTACGATACCCTGATCGGGCGTGAAACGCCCTCGGTGGCGGCGATCGTTTCTCCCACCGCCGGCAGCCGGTACGGCAAGTTCTTTTTCGGCAGCAGCGAGATACTGATACCGATCTGCAAGAGCACCGCCGATGCCGTCGCCGCCCACCCGCACGCCGATGTGCTGCTCAACTTCGCCTCCTTCCGGCGCGCCTGGCGCATCAGCAACGAGGCACTCGACATTCACGGCATCCGCACCCTCATGATCACCGCCGAGGGCATCCCGGAGCGGCACGCGCGCGCACTCAAGCTGCGCGCCCGGCAACTGGGCAAGCTGGTGATCGGCCCGTCCACGGTCGGAGGCATCACGCCGGGTGCGTTCAAGATGGCCAACACCGGCGGCACCCTCGAGAACATCATCGCAAGCAAGCTGCACCGACCCGGTTCCTGCGGGCTGGTGACCCGATCGGGCGGGCTGTTCAATGAACTGGCCCATACCATCGCGCTGAACGCGGACGGCATCAGCGAAGGCATCGCCATCGGCGGCGATCGCTTCGCCGGCTCCGGTTTCCTCGAACATCTGCTGCGCATGCAGGCTAACCCGGCGGTTAAATACCTGCTGCTGCTGGGTGAGGTCGGCGGTACCGAGGAGTACCACGTGATCGAGGCCGTACAGGATGGCCGCATCACCAAACCCGTGATTGGCTGGTGCGTCGGCACCATCGCCAGCCACTTCTCCACCGGCGTGCAGTTCGGCCATGCCGGGGCCAGCGCCAGCAGCGATCGGGAAATGGCCAGCGTCAAGAACGAGGCCATGCGCGCCGCCGGCATTCGTGTACCGCGAAGCTTCAATGACCTGCCGGAAATCATCAATGGCGTACACCGCGAGCTGCATGCCCGGGGCATTATCGGGGACATCGCCGAGCCGGTGATGACGCCGCTGCCGGAAGACTGCCAGACGGCGCTCAAAGCCGGCCGCGTACGCAAGGGCACGCATTTCACCTGCACTATCTCCGATGACCGTGGCGAGGAAGCCACCTATGCGGGCATCCCCATCAGCGCGGTGGCCACACCGGATACCGGTTACGGCATCGGCGATGTGATCACCCTGCTGTGGTTCAAGCGGCGCTACCCGGAATGGGCCAGCGCGTTCCTGGAGACCGTGATCAAGACCGTGGCCGACCACGGCCCGGCGGTCAGCGGTGCGCACAACGCCCGCGTCACCGCGCGCGCCGGCAAGGACATCATCAGCGCGCTGGTGACCGGCCTGCTCACCATCGGTCCGCGCTTCGGCGGCGCCATCGACGGCGCCGCGAAGTATTTCAGGCTCGGCGTCGACAAGGGGCTGGCCGCCGATGAGTTCATAGACTACATGGCCGAACAGGGCATGGTCATTCCCGGCATCGGACACCGCATCAAGTCGGTGAGAAACCCGGACCTGCGCGTGGAGGGTCTGAAGTCTTACGCGAAACAGCACTTCCCTGCGACACGCCTGCTCGACTATGCGCTCGAAGTGGAACAGCACACCACCAAAAAGAAGGATAACCTGATCCTGAACGTCGATGGCGCCGTCGGCGTGCTGATGGTGGATATGTGGCGCGGCCTCGGTTACAGCGAGGAGGACATCGACCAGTTCATCGACTCGGGCACCCTGAACGCGTTCTTCGTGCTGGGGCGTTCGATCGGCTTCATCGGCCACATACTCGACGAAAAACGCCTTAACATGCCGATGTACCGCCATCCGTTTGACGACATCCTCTATGACGTGCCGGCAGTAGAGGACGACCGGCAGGGATAAACGGGGTCAGACGTGAATGGCGCTTACTTAAGCCATAATGTAGGGTGGGTTAGCGCTTTTTGCGTAACCCACCGGGCGTTGCGCAGCAACACAACATCTTTTTTATTGTGTGCCTTACGGCACATCCGGTGGATTACGGCACACACGGCGTGCCTCATCCACCCTACATCGAGGGGGGAACCGCTTAAGTAAGTGCCATTCGGGTCAGACGTCGCCTGACGTTCTTCTCTTGCGCGTTCATTCCGGTCGACGCGTTACCGGCAGGCGGGCTTTCAGCCACCCGGTCATGCCGCCGCGCACTACCTGCACGTCGGCAAATCCTGCTTTGCCCAGCAGACGCGCCGCCTCTGCCGAGCGCCTGTCCGTGCGGCAGACGATCGCTATCGGGTGTCCCCGGTGATCCTCCAGTTCACCCAGCCGCCGTGGCAGGTCTTCCAGCGGAATATTCAGCGCGCCCTCGATGTGTCCCTGTTCACCGGTGAAGTCCGCCGCGGTGCGCACGTCGAGCACCAGCAGGTCGTCGCCGGCCTCGAGCCGCTGTTTGAACGCCCGGGTATCCAGCATCGGGCCACGGCGCAGCGTGCCGATCAGGCGCGGGAGGAACGCCACGACCGCAAGCAGCGCGAGCGCCAGCAGGGCCTTGCGAATCAGCCCTTCGCCGCCGGCGACCGCCTCGCGGCCCGCGTAACCCAGATAGGTGTAGGCGATGGCGCCGGGCAGCATGAAGACATAGGTGGCGATGAGGTAGTGGCTGAACTTCAGGCGCGTGAGGCCAAGCGCGTAATTCAGCAGATTGAACGGAAACAGCGGCACCAGCCGCACGAAGGCGACGAAACGCCAGCCCTCATTCTCGACACCGTCGATGAGCTGCTTCACCCGCCCGCCCGTCTTCCGCGCCACCCAGTCCGAGGCGAGGTAGCGGGCGATCAGAAATGCCAGGGAAGCGCCCAGGGTGGCCCCGGTCAGGTTATAGACGGTGCCCAGCACCGGACCGAACAGGGCGCCGCCCGCCAGCGTGAGGACCGATCCCGGCAGAAACAGGACGGTGGCGATCGCATAGATCAGCATGAAGAGCAGCGGCGCGGCGATGCCCGCCTCCTCCAGCCAGGACTGGAGCGCCGCCGCATCAAACCGGTCACGGTAGAGCACCGCCAGCGTGACGCCCGCCGCCAGGGCGAGGATCAGCAGGATGCGGATGAAACGGCCAGTGTTCACGCACCTTCTCTCCTGACGCCGGTTGATATCACGGGCCGGTGCCCGGGAGCCTGTCCGGCAGGCCGGCTGCACGATGTGTTCGTGCGAATGGGGTGAACGTAACCGATCGGGACAACATGTCAAGCGTGCGTTTCGTACATGACGGACTTTTCCGGCGCGCGGTGATCGCGCCGGTGTCGGGATTGCTGGCGGCAACCCCCCGGGATGGCGACCGCAGTTGTGGTTTCCACGGGAAAGGGCGGTTATTCTTCCTGCCGATACATTAGATACATTAACAGGTTCGACGCACAAGGCGCCTGCCGGAACGGAATGCCCGGGTATTACGCAATGACTGCACTAACTCGCGAAATTGAGCGCGCCTGACCGATGCGCACGGCACACTGGCAAACCGCCGGAGAGGAAATATTCGATGTCCTGATCATCGGCGGCGGTATTACCGGCGCTTCCCTGTACGGCGAGCTCTGCCGCCATGGCTGGCGCACCCTGCTGCTAGACAAGGGCGATTTCGCCTCGGGCACGAGCCAGTCCTCCGGCATGATGGTGTGGGGCGGGCTGTTGTATCTGCGTGAGGGTGACGTGCTCACCGTCCTGCGCCTGTCCCGGTCGCGTGACCGGATGATCGAGGAACTGGACGGCTGGGCGGCGCCGGCATCGTTTCACTATATCCCCACGCTGAAGGGAGGTCCGTCGTCGCTGTTGATCGGTGCGGGCCTCGGACTTTACTGGCTACTCGGTACCGGGCGCCGGCGTCTTCCGGGGTACCGGCGGGACTTTGCGGAGACTGCGCTGCTCAGCCAGAATGTCCACCGGGGGGCTTTCTGCTATGAAGAGGCCCTGCTGACCTCATCCGACGCCCGCTTCGTACTACACTGGTTGACACCCCACCAGCCGCCCGGTCGGGCCGCCGTCAACTATTGCGAGGTCGAGAGCTGCGAGTACGCCCGTTCCGACGGCCTGTGGCACCTGGAACTGCGCGACAGGCTGCGGGGCGTAACGACCGGCGCACGCGCGCGCCTGATCGTCAATTGCGCCGGCGTCTGGGCGGATGACCTCAACCGGCAGCAGGGCATCGAAACACCGTACCGCCATGCCCTGAGCAAGGGGGTTTATCTCGGGCTGGAGCGATCCGGGGAACACCATTCGCCGCTGATCTTCGATATGGGCGACCATGACGACGTCATGACCTATGTCCCCTGGGGGCCGGTGGCCCTGTGGGGGCCGACAGAGACCGCCATCGAGGACATCGGCGAAGGGCTGGCGCCGCAGTCTGCGGACATCCGCTTTCTGCTGGAAACAGCCAACCGGCATTTGCGCAGGAAGGTCGGCCCGGAAGACATCGTTTCCCTGCGCTGCGGTATCCGCGCCCTGGCCGTCGATCGTGATTATGTCGCCACGCGCTACCCGCTGGAACTGTCGCGACGCAGCATCGTTCATCCTGAAAGGGACCTGCCCTGGATCACGGCCTATGGCGGCAAGCTGACCGGCTCGCGCGAACTCGCCGGCAAAATCGGGCGGATGATCCGGCACCGTGTGCCGCCGTCGCTTCCCGCTCTGGTGAACGACGCGGAATCACCCGCGGTCGCGTCATACGCCTTTCCCGGTCTCGACCAACCGGTCGCCGCGCCGCGCTGGTGCCGCGAGCGGGAGTTCTGCGCCACCCTTGAAGATTACCTTCGCCGTCGCACGACCATCGCGCAGTGGTTGCCGCGGGAGGGCCTGGGCCGCACGGGCGAAAACCGGGAAGCCATCCTCGCCGCCGCCCGTGAACTGTATGATGGTGATGCGGCGGCGGCAGGGGAGGCGGTGGCGCGTTATGAAGAGACCGTTACCGTCCGCTTTGACAAGCTGCTGGGCGAGGCCGTCTAGCCAGTCGGGCGCGAATTCAGAACATACTCACCGCAAAGGCGCAAAGACCGCAAAGTTATAATCAATACGTTTCTTCGCGAACTTTGCGGCTTTGCGGTGAAAAGGGTGTTTATAGACAAAAACCAGCTTTGCACCACTACAGTGTGCCTCCGGCGCAATTCAGGAGATATTCATGTCGAAGATCAGCACCACTCTGCCGGCCATCCTCGGCGGTACACCCCTCGTCACGGCCGATCATGTCGCGGCAAATCACTGGCCGCTGCTCGGCGAGGAGGACGAACAGGCGGTGCTGCGCGTCATGCGTGACGGCAACCTGAGCTTTCATCACGTGGTGCAGGAACTGGAGGACGACTACCGCGCGCTCACCGGTCGTCGCCATGCCCTGGCGCACAACAATGGCACCGCCGGGTTGCTGGCCGCCTTCTTCGCGCTGAACCTGAATCCGGGCGATGAGGTGCTGGTGCCCAGCGCAACCTGGTGGGCTTCGGTCCTGCCCATGCTCTGGGTCGGCCTGGTTCCCGTGTTCTGCGAGAGCGAGGAGGAACGCCTGGGCATCGATCCGTTGGACATGGAGCGCAAAATCACCGAGCGCACACGCGCCATCGTGGTCGTGCATCTGTGGGGCATGCCCTCGAAGATGACGGAAATCCTCGCGCTGGCCGAGCGCCATAATCTCAAAATCATCGAGGATGCCTCCCATGTCCATGGCGCCCGCTGGCGCGGTCGACCCTGCGGATCGCTGGGGGATATCTCGGTGTTCAGCCTGCAGAACGACAAGCTCGCACCGGCCGGGGAGGGGGGCATATTCCTCACCGACGATGACGAGTATCACGAACGGGCGATCTGTCTCGGCGATATTGCGCGCATCATGCAGCTGGAGACGCCGCAGCAGCGCTTCGCGGCCACCAGCTTCGGCATCAAGACGCGCATGGCCCCGCTCAGCGCGGCGGTGGCGCGGGTGCAGTACAAACACCTCGCGGAGCATAACCGGGTGCGTAACGCCAATCTGGACTACCTCTCCGAGGCGCTGGAGGCGCTGGGCTGCTTTCATACCTTCCGCGCGCCGGCGCATATCGAGCGAACCTATTTTGAATACATCATCCATTACGACGAGGCGCGCGGCGGGTTGTCCATCGAAACGCTGGTCACGGCCCTGCAGGCCGAGGGCTGCCTGGTGATGGCGCCCCGCTACCCGCTGGTGCACGAGCAGCCGTTCTTCACCGAGGGGCACTGGAAACGCATCCTGCGGGCGCGGACCCGCGTGCCGGATCTGGTCTACGAGCCCGGTGGACTGCACAAAACCCGCGATTACGGCCGGACCCTGCTGCGCCTGCCGGCCTTCCCGAGCGCCGGGCCGGAGATACTCGAGCAGTACATCGAGGCCTTTCGCCGGGTGCTGGCGCATGCCGGTGAGATACGTGCGGCATCCGCCTGACGGTGACCGACAGGGCATGGCAGCGACCGTGCACCTTGCGGTCCTGAAACTGCTCGATGTCCTGTTTCATCTGGCGCACATCGCAGTCATCCTGTTCAGCGCCCTGGGCTGGCTGTACCCGCCGGCGCGCCCCGCCCATCTGTGCCTGCAGGGGCTGATCCTGTTTTCCTGGTTCGGCCTGGGTATCCGCAAGGGCTGGACGTATTGCTTCCTCACGGATATGCACTGGCGGGTAAAACAGGCCCTGCATCAGCCGGACCCGGGCGACTCCTACGTGAAATGGCTGGCGGACCGGATTGCCGGGCATGAGGTCGACCAGGAACTGCTGTGGAAAGCCACGGTGGGGGTGTTTTTCGCGACCACGATCCTTAGCGCCCTGCTGGAGTGGCGCAGCCGGCTGTAAACCCTTTTTCACCGCAAAGACGCAAAGAACGCAAAGCTGGCCCTGATATCTCACCAGCTTCCCGCCAGGCGGCGGAATTCGCAGCCGCCGGGGCGCCTGTGGATCGAATGTCCCGCATGAGGCGCAGAGCAGGGGCCCCGGCTGCGCCGGGGATGGGAGAGCGCCGGTGAACGGGCGATGGCGTGGTACGGAGATGGCGGAACCTTGATGTGTCTTGTCCTGCGTTTATTCGGCGGAACCGCTGTGCGTTCCTTCACACCCGCTGCGTTTGTCTGGCGGAACCGCTGCGCGTTCCGCCCTACGCCGATACGGTAGCATGTAGGGCGGAACGCGCAGCGGTTCCGCCGATCGTGTGTTTGCGGTGAATTTGTTTAACTGAGGGTTTCTGGACTAGACTGACCGGCATTGAATGCCGTTCGGGAAGGAACATCACTGTGGATATCACGCTAACTGCCCTCGAGGCGCGCGTCATCGGGGCGTTGATCGAAAAGGAAATCACCACGCCCGATCAATATCCCCTGTCGCTCAACGCACTGGTCAATGCCTGCAACCAGAAAAGCAACCGCGAGCCGGTCATGGAGCTGGACGAGGCGCAGGTTCAGGACACCGTGGACGGACTCGTCAAGAAGCATATGGTCAGCGAGAAGACCGCCTTCGGCAGCCGCGTCACCAAGTACCGGCAGCGTTTCTGCAACACCGAATTCGGTTCGCTGACGTTATCGCCCCAGGAACTGGGCGTTCTCTGCGTCCTGTTGCTGCGCGGGGCGCAGACCCCGGGGGAATTGCGCACCCGCACCAGTCGCCTGTGCCGCTTCGATGACGTGCAGGAGACCGAGGCCGTGCTCGAGCGGTTAATGGTGCGCGAAGACGGACCCTTTGTCGCCCGGTTGCCGCGGGAACCGGGGAAGCGGGAGTCGCGCTATGTGCAGCTCTTCAGCGAAGCGCCGCACTTCACGGAATCACCCGTCGACAATGAGGTTACGGTAACGGGCGAGGATGCCGATCGCCTCGACCGGCTGGAACAGCTGGTCATCGAGCTGTTCCGGGAGGTCGAGGATCTGCGCGCACGGCTCGACGGACTGGCGGCTGAATGAAGCGATGAAACCGTCCCTCAAACGCATGGTCGCTGACATCGAGGCCGAGGTCGAGTACACGCGCAGCCTGACCGGCAGGAAGACGCTGGACCCGCGGGTGATGGCGGTCATGGGCCAGGTGCCGCGCGAGAAATTCGTGCCTCACGAGATGTACGCCGCCGCCTATGACAACGGCCCCCTGCCCATCGGTCATGGCCAGACCATCTCGCAGCCCTACATCGTCGCGCTCATGACCGACCTGCTGCAACCCGGGCCGGATGACCGGGTGCTGGAGATCGGCACCGGTTCCGGGTATCAGACCGCCATCCTGTCGTGCCTGGTGAAGGCGGTGTACACCGTCGAGCTGATACCCGAACTGGGCGAGGTCGCCGCCGGAAAACTCACCGGCCTGAACTACACCAACATCCACTACCGGATCGGCAATGGCTATGAGGGCTGGCCGGAACACGCCCCCTATGACGCCATCATCGTGACCGCCGCAGCGCCCGAAGTGCCCCCGGCGCTGATCGACCAGCTCGAACCCGGCGGCCGGCTGGTCATACCGGTGGGCTGGCAGTACATGCCCCAGGAACTCATGCTGATCGAGAAGGACGCGCACAATACCGTCCACTCCCGCGGAATACTCGGGGTCGCATTTGTTCCCCTGCAGGATGCTGAGCCTGCCGGCCGTGATGACAGCAAGCTGCATTAGCACCAGCCGCCATGACCCGCTTGCCCCGTCCTGGCTGCGTGAATAGGGTCGATATCGGTCCCGTTATGGTGCGTTGCCCGCAGCTGACGTGCCGTTCGGCGCTAGCGCCTCACCTTTTGCGACCGGAGCCAGAGGATGTCTGAGATTGCGACCATGAAGGCCTGGGTCATGACCCGGGTGACGGATCTGGCCACGGATGCGCAACCACTTGAGTGCGTCGACTTGCCCGTGCCGGAGCCTTCCACGGGAGAGATCCGGATTCGTGTCAGCGTCTGCGCCGTCTGCCATACCGAACTGGACGAAATCGAGGGTCGCAGCCCGCCGCCCTCCTATCCGATGGTGCCCGGGCACCAGGTGGTCGGCGTGGTGGATGAGAAGGGCAAGGGCGCCAAACGGCACAAAATCGGCGCCAGGGTTGGCGTGGCCTGGATCTATGCCGCCTGCGGCCAGTGCGAGTGGTGCCGCCGGGGCGAGGAAAACCTGTGCGCGGATTTTCTGGCGACCGGTCGTGATGTTAACGGCGGCTATGCCGACTACATGGTCGTGCCGGAGCGTTACGCCTATCCGATACCCGCGGCATTGTCGGATGCCCAGGCGGCCCCGCTGCTGTGCGCCGGCGCTATCGGCTACCGCAGCCTGCGCCTGACGGGGCTGGCCAATG
>Ga0210074_1000504_pt1 | contig 13613 bp, 14 predicted proteins | sample China_Galinas_Co_FD_184860 | JGI IMG/M metagenome (GOLD analysis project Ga0210074, IMG submission 184860) | Wetland microbial communities from San Francisco Bay, California, USA, that impact long-term carbon sequestration -... | ecosystem: Environmental > Aquatic > Marine > Wetlands ... | reverse complement strand
GCCAACGGAGCTAACATTTTTTTCCGCAAATCGAATGCACTTGCCGGAACTGGAGAAAAGCATTACCTCACTGTCAGCACGTGCAATTTCGACGTTAACCAATTCGTCGTCCTGATCCAGGTTGATTGCCCAGATGCCGTTGGCACGCTGATTGCCATAAGCCTTTAAAGGAGTTTTCTTGACAATACCGTTACGGGTTGCAAAGAATACGAAGAGGTCTTCGGAATATTCACGAACCGGCAGGACGGCGTTGACACGCTCATCCTTCTCCAACGGCAGCAGGTTGACGATGGGCTTGCCCCTACTGACATGGCTGGCCTGTGGAAGTTCGTAAACCTTGAGCCAGTAAATTTTGCCACGGGAGGTGAAACACAAAAGCGTATCATGCGTATTGGCAACAAATAATTTGTCAATAAAATCCTCTTCCTTGACTTTGGTTGCCGACTTGCCTTTACCACCCCGTCGTTGCGCCTGGTAACGATCCAAGGACTGCGACTTGGCATAACCTTCATGGGATATGGTAACTACAACGTCTTCTTCGGTAATCAGGTCTTCAAGGCTGAGATCAAGCCTCGTTTCAAGAATAACAGTACGCCGTTCATCACCGTATTTTTCCAGTATCTCCTCCAATTCTTCACGAATGACCGCCATCAAGCGGCCCGGATCGGACAGGATTTCCAGTAAAGCCCGCACCATACCAAGAATTTCCTCGTATTCCTTGGTCAATTTCTCCTGCTCAAGACCGGTCAACCGGTGCAGACGCATATTGAGAATTTCCTGGGCTTGTACCGGTGACAACTGGTAGCCGGTTTCCTGCAGACCGAATTCCGGTTCAAGATTTTCAGGCCGGGACATCTCGGCCCCACCCTGCCCCAGCATGGCGCGCACCAGTCCGGGATCCCAGTACTTGGCTATCAGACGATCCTTGGCCTCAGCAGGTGACGTTGATGTTTTGATCATCTCGATCAGTTCATCAAGATTTGCAAGGGCTACGGTCAGGCCTTCGAGTACGTGGGCGCGGCTGCGTGCCTTGCGCAGATCAAAAAGGGTACGTCTGGTCACTACCTCGCGGCGGTGACCAATAAAGGCGTGCAGAATTTCCTTAATATTAAGCAATCGTGGCTGGCCCTCGACCAGCGCCACCATGTTGATGCCAAATACATTTTGCATCATTGTTTGCTTGAAGAGGTTATTCAGAATGACTTCGGGTACTTCACCGCGGCGTAACTCGATGACCACGCGCATGCCATCCTTGTCTGATTCATCACGTAATTCCGTGATGCCGTCCAGTTTCTTGTCTTTAACCAGTTCCGCGATTTTTTCCAGCAAACGGGCCTTGTTGACCTGGTAGGGCAACTCGGTGACGATCAATGAATTCTTGCCGCTGCTTTCGTTGGTTTCCACATGCGTGACGGCACGCATGTAGATACGACCGCGACCGGTATGGTAAGCCTCGTGTATCCCCTGCGCACCGTTAATCACACCCGCTGTCGGAAAATCCGGCCCCGGCAAATGCTGCATGATGCCATCAATATCGAGATCCGGGTTTTCGATCAGGGCAATGGTGGCGCTAATGACCTCGTTCAGGTTATGCGGTGGAATATTGGTGGCCATACCAACAGCAATACCGGCAGAGCCATTGATCAGCAATCCCGGCACACGGGTCGGCAGAACCAGTGGTTCGTATTCCGACTCATCGTAGTTTGGCCCGAAATTGACCGTTTCCTTGTCAAGATCGGCCAATAACTCATGCGCCAGCTTTGACATGCGCACTTCGGTATAACGCATAGCTGCTGCGGCATCACCATCGACCGAACCAAAGTTACCCTGGCCATCGACCAGCATGTAACGCATCGCAAATGGCTGCGCCATACGCACGATGGTGTCATAAACGGCAGAATCGCCGTGCGGGTGGTACTTGCCGATAACATCACCGACGACGCGGGCGGATTTTTTATAGGCTTTATTCCAGTCATTACCCAGCACGCTCATGGCGAAAAGTACACGCCGGTGAACTGGTTTCAAACCATCGCGGACATCGGGTAAAGCGCGGCCGACAATAACACTCATCGCGTAGTCCATATAGGACTGGCGCATTTCATCTTCGAGGTTAACTTGCAGGACTTCTTTAGCTAGATCAGCCATTAAATGTATATTCTCCGGAATAAACTATAAGACAATGATTTATAATAATATTAATTATGTTACTGACACAGCATCTCGTGACTGATTTCTTACTTGACACCGGTGTGAAATGTTACCACAAAACGACCGTGAATTGGACCAGCGGAGCACACGCTGATCACTAATTCAATGCCGCCTTGCCACACCACCGAACAAAGTGTCTTTAAGCGAGGTCATAAGCCCAGTATCATTAACCCAACAGAATCAGAAAACCCGGAGAACGCAACCATGAAACAACTGATTTCCCTTGTCGCTATATTGATATTCAGCCTGTCTACCGCAATTGCCCAGCAGGATGTCAGGAACCCGCAGGTTACCCTGCGCACCAATCATGGCGACATCACGTTGGAGCTATTTCCGCAGGAAGCCCCAAGAACAGTAGAAAATTTTCTGCAATATGCCAATGATGGTTTTTATGATGGTACGGTGTTTCATCGCGTCATCAGCCATTTCATGATCCAGGGTGGCGGTATGACCATTGAGGAAGGTGCCGAGGGAACGCATCTGGTTCCCAAGCCGACACGCGACCCGATCGTCAATGAGGCCGATAATGGTCTGAAAAACGAGCGTGGTACAGTCGCCATGGCGCGCACCAACGATGTCAATTCTGCAACCTCACAATTTTTTATCAATGTGGAAATTAACGGCTCCCTGGATCACGTCAGCAAAGAAAACTCACGTACCTGGGGCTACACCGTCTTCGGTCGTGTTGTAGATGGGATGGACGTGGTGGATGATATTCGTTTTGTCGAAACCGGACCGCAGGATGTGCCGGTTGAGCCCGTTATCATCGAATCAGTCCAGATCCGCTGAGGAATACCCAGGGGATTATGCACACTTTATTCATTTCAGATTTACACCTGGATGACCGCAGGCCGAAAACAACAGATTTACTGATCGGGTTTTTGCAGGATGAGGCGGAAGCCGCGGACGCCCTGTTTATCCTCGGCGACCTTTTCGAATTCTGGTTGGGTGATGATGTGCTATCTAAATGCGCTGTCAAAGTCGCCGGCGCATTGTCCCGCCTGGCCGATCAGGGTGTGCCCTGTTATTTCATGCATGGCAATCGTGATTTCCTGTTGCAGGATGGCTATGCAAAGCTGGCCGGTGTAAAACTTTTACCTGAAGAATACGTAATTGACCTTTACGGTGAGCGGGTTTTGCTGGTGCACGGCGATAGTCTGTGCACAGATGACCATGCCTATCAGCAATTTAGGACAATGGTCCGGAACCCGGCCTGGCAACAGGAGTTTCTTGCCAAATCCCCGCAGGAACGCTTACAGATAGCCTTACAGGCACGTGATGCCAGTGCCGCGCACAAGGGAGATCTAGCCATGAGTATCATGGATGTTAACAACGGTGAAGTTAACCACGCTTTCAGGCGTCATGACGTGTTGAGGATGATCCATGGCCATACCCACCGCCCTGCCGTCCATGATTTGAAAATAGATGGTCAAAGTGCACAAAGAATTGTCCTGGGAGATTGGTACACCCAGGGTAGTGTTCTGAGAGTAACACCCGGAAGCTACGAATTAACCGTGCTTTCGTGACGGCAAGGTCAGGGATATGTGATTGAGTGAAGTCAATTGCTATCTACCAGCGCACCAAGGGTGTGAAGTGTCTTATATCAGGACATGCCGTAAACCCATCCATGGGGGCGCGGGCTCGACTCCATGTCTCGCACGGTCCTGATATAAGACACTTCACACCCTTGGCTATGTGGCTGATCATATTGCAACGCTGTCGGAAACCGCTCAATGGATAGGTCCAGGTAATTGGAGATGAAAAAGGCAGTGCTTAATGGTTAATTAAGCATAGAAATCGCTTCTATCTCTGCCCGTGTGAATCCGGCCTGCATGCGTGCGGGGATGTTGAGAGGCCCCCTGATCGTTCCGGTGAAGTGTTCCTTCAGCAAACTCAGAAAGGTGGAATCGGGTTCCAGACCGCGCTGTTCACAGCAAAAATGAAACCAGTGACTGCCAATTTCAACGTGGCGGACCTCTTCATCCAGAATAATCTCAAGAATCCTGACAGTATCGTGATCACCCACCGCCTGCAGCCGTTCAATCATGGCCGGGGTTACATCAAGACCACGCGCCTCCAGCACCCGCGGTACCAGGGCCATGCGCTTCATACAGTCATCCGCCGTCCGCTGGGCCATTTCCCACAGACCGTTATGGGCAGGAAAATCACCATAACTGAAACCCATCGACCGCAAACGCGTGGCCAGCAACTGGTAGTGACGGACTTCATCGGCCGCCACCGAAATCCAGTCCAGGTAAAACTGTGGTGGCATGTCGCGGAAGCGGTAAGCCGCATCCAGGGCCAGGTTGATGGCGTTGAACTCAATATGCGCAACTGCATGAACCAGCGCCGCGCGACCCGTTTCGCTGCCAAGTCGCCGGCGTTTGAGTTTTGCTGGTGCGACCAGTTCCGGTTTGGGAGGATGCCCCGCTACGCCGATCGGGGTGACCGGCGTAGCGGGATCAAACTCAAAGTTATTTAACTGTACCGCCAGCCACAAATCGGTGACGGCGGCGCATTTCTCTTCGGGCGAACACATCGCCAGGCATCGCGCTGTGTGTTCAAAAAACGCATACACAGCCATGTGCCCGACTACATGTTGCCGATAAGCGCATCCGCAAAGGCAGACGTTGAAACCTCTTTTGCACCTTCCATCTGGCGTGCAAAGTCATAGGTCACTATTTTCTGCTGAATGGTTTTGCCAAAGGCCTTGGCGATCAGGGCTGACACTTCGGTCCAGCCAATGTAATCAAACATCATCGAACCGGAGAACATCAACGAACTGGGGTTGACCTTGTCGAGATTGGCATACTTGGGCGCCGTACCGTGGGTGGCCTCAAAAACTGCGATGTGATCTGCCATGTTGGCACCCGGGGCGATGCCCATACCACCCACTTCCGCTGCCAGTGCATCTGACAGGTAATCACCATTAAGATTGGTCGTGGCCAAAACGCAGAATTCCGCAGGCCGCAACTGCATCAGCTGGAACATGATATCGGCAATACGATCCTTGATGACGACTTTTCCTTCGGGCCGATGACCATCGTACTTGTCCCATAACTCGGCTTCAGTGATGGTCTCGTCTGCAAACTCTTCAGCCGCAAGCTCGTAGCCCCATTTACGGAAAGCACCTTCTGTGAATTTTTGAATATTACCTTTGTGCACCAGCGTAACGCTGTCTTTGTTGTGATCGATGGCATACTGGATCGCTTTGCGCACCAGCCGTTTTGAACCAAACGCCGAGATCGGTTTGATACCGATACCCGCACCTTCGAAAAACTCTGCGCCCATTTCTTCACGCAGGAATTTGGCCAATTTTTCGTTTTCAGGTGTACCGGATTCATACTCGATACCGGCATAAACGTCCTCGGTATTTTCTCTGAAAATAATTGCATCGACTTCTTCAGGGCGTTTCATGGGCGAAGGGACGCCATCGAAATATTCGACCGGACGGACACAGGCATACAAATCAAGATCCTGACGCAGGGATACGTTCAATGAACGGAAGCCACCACCCACCGGGGTCGTCAGCGGACCCTTGACAGACACGATCAGGTCCTTGACGGCATCCAGTGTTTCAGCCGGAAAATAATTGCCATCATAGATACCGGCTGCTTTTTCACCGAGAAATAATTCGGCCCAGTGAACCTTGCGTTTGCCACCATAAGCCTTCTCAACTGCCGCGTTCCAAACCCGCATTGACGCACGGGTAATATCACCACCAATTCCGTCACCTTCGATAAAACCCAGGATCGGGTTATCTGTTACTACTAACTTGTTATCTTTGATGGTAATTTTATCGCCGCTGGCGGGTATTTTGATATGTTCATAGCTCATGGTATTAATTCCTGTTTAGAGGGCTTCAAAAGTATCGGCCATTATACGTCCGATGGTCATAAATCGCATTCAGTTTGGTGTTTTTAATCGTCAGGCTGCCGGTTGGTGGATTTCGCCATTTTTTGTGGTGACACCTCAAACATCAAAAGTTTTTTCGTCAGACAGGTTGCATGACAGGTATGGCGAAAAATCCCTCATGGCTTGATATATAGGCGCTACAGCCTTTTCACTGTCGTCCTTCATGGAAATGGCACGGTTTCTGCATAATACAATTTACCAAGGTTGACACACGCAAGGAGAAAATTATGGGTCGCGGTTCAGCAGGCAATGTAATTGCAGCCTTATGCAGCTTTTTCATCCCGGGTCTCGGGCAACTGTTGCAGGGTCGCTGGATACTGGCGGGATTCATGTTTGTCATGTCCATCGTGTTGTGGGTCATATTGCTCGGCTGGGTGATCCACCTGTGGTCCATTATCGATGCAGCGATCTACAGCCCGCCTGTCACCTACCGGTCGTACCGGCAGCGCAGAGGCTACGATTGGTAACTTCGTTTTTATGTTCAAACGGGCCCCGCTCTGATATTGCAGGCTGACCACCTGCTGGAGCACCTGAACCCTTTTGAATGCAGTGGGGGCGAGGACTTCCGGTGAATGTTTTCACAGCCCGAAACTTTCGCCATCAGTTCCCGCCCCCACTACTTTACTTAACCGGTCTATTTGCTGCCCTCTGTACATCCCCAAGCCGCCAATCCTCTGCTAATATAAAAACCGTTCACCTGTCGCACCGGAGTCAATAATGTATTTCAAACCACTGCTGTTACCTTTGCTGGCGCAGGTTGCCCTTACTTTTATCGTAATGGTCGTCATGTATCAAAAACGGGTCGCCGAAATGAAATCCAAACAAATACATCCGCAGCAGATAAAAACCCGCGTCAAATCAAAAGAATTATTAACCAGTTCGGCAGCCTCCGCTGACAATTACTCGAACCTGTTTGAATTACCGGTTCTGTTTTATACCGCGATCCTGCTGACCCTGATGCTAATGGTTCAGGACAGTATCCTGGTGATACTCGCATGGACTTTCGTCGCCGCGCGTGGCCTGCACAGTTTAATTCACGTGACCTACAACCGGGTCATGCACCGTTTTTCGGTTTTCATTTTCAGCAGTTTCGTACTACTCGCCTTTTGGGTGCGGCTTGGGTGGATCATTCTCCAGGCCTGAGGACATGTAAGTGACCACCGTAAAACAAACCAGCGGCAGTTGTTTTTGTGGCGCCATCACCTTCTCTGCAAAGCTGCCCAGTAAATGGTGCGCACATTGCCATTGCAGCATGTGCAGAAAAACCCACGGCGCCGGGTATGTCACCTGGGTTGGATTTGAAGCCGACCGGGTCTGCATCACCCGCGGTGAAGATCAGCTCAACTGGTTTGATTCCTCAGCAGGTGCACAGCGAGGTTTTTGCCGGACATGCGGTAGCAGCCTGTTCTTTCGCTCCGAACGCTGGGCCGGTGAGTTACACATCGCCCTGGGTTGCATGGACGATGTTATTGACCGGCAACCGCAAGCCAATGTGTTTTTCGACAGGCACGTTGACTGGATGCCCATCGATGAGACGTTGAAACAGGTGGACGGATAGTCTTTTCCGTTACCCTGCCCCTATTTTCGCAAAATCAATGTTGCTATCAAGTATAAAAACTTGAGCATTACTAATGACCTATGTGAAAAATGTCGATTTTTCGTGTTGTCGCGGTCCGGGCTCATTTCAGCGCAACCCGCGCAACCTTTTCTCCGAATACACTATTTAAAAGTATGTGAGTGAACTGCCTCACATAAATACTGTTTCTAACTCGGAGTAAGGTGAATATGATGAAAACTCTTCCTGATACACGTTCTTTTCGCACTGTGATTTTGGCTATTACCGCCATAACCGCAATGACACTGTCTTCTATTGTTTCCGCCTCGGTCAGCAATATCGTCGTTTCCTATGACAAAACGGATCTGAAGAACCACCGTGGCCAGGTGATTGTTTACCAAAAACTGCAGAATGCCTCACGACAGCTCTGTGGTTCATCCAATGTCCGGGTTACCGGATCACTGATGAGGGCTACGGCCAATCAGGAGTGCTACGAAGGTACGCTGACGGCCGCAGTGCAACGTCTCGATCATCCTGCGATCACGGCACTTCATACCAACTAGAGCCGCGTTCGTTAGGTTGCTAACAGGGATTCGGGCAGCTTCGAGTAAATTGATACTCGTTGCCTGCCCGAATACCGAGTCCCACCAATTGGTGAAATACATCCCCTTGCCAATGTCATGAGAAGGGACCCGGCTACCGGCTTTCGCTCATGATCACTCCGGCACCGACCAGTCAATCGGTGATTGCTGTTGTTTTATAAGGTAATCATTGGCAGCAGAGAAATGGCGGCAACCCAGGAATCCCCGATGAGCCGAAAGTGGTGAAGGGTGTGGCGCTTTTAATACCAGGTGTTTCCTGCGATCGATGACCGCTCCCTTTTTCAGTGCATAACTGCCCCAAAGCATAAAAACCAGACCTTGCCTTTCGTCATTCAGCAATTGCACAACCGCATCGGTAAAGGTTTCCCAGCCCTTACCCTGGTGTGAGCCAGCCTGTCCGCGTTCAACGGTCAATACCGCGTTGAGCAGTAATACGCCCTGCTCCGCCCATGACTGCAAACAGCCATGGTGAGGCGGTGGTATGCCCAGGTCAGCATGTATTTCACGATAGATATTGGCCAAAGACGGGGGAATTCGCACACCGGGTTGCACCGAGAAACACAAACCGTGAGCCTGTCCCGGCCCGTGGTATGGGTCCTGGCCGAGGATGACGACGCGTACCTGCTCAAATGGTGTGCTATTTAGCGCATTAAAAATCTGCGGACCCGGTGGATAGATGATCGCCTGATGCTGTTTCCTTGTGACCAGGAAACTACGCAGCCTGTGCATATACTCCAGTTCGAACTGATCCTGCAACCGGCTAAGCCAGGATTCATGCAATTGGACTTTTTTCATTTCATTTTTGCCCGCAGATATGCTCTAAAAAGGCGTCCTGCTACGAAAAGGTCCGGGCTCATTTCGCCCAACCAGTCATCGAAGTGCAACTGACCTTTGTAATGCGGCCAAATGCACCTGACTCCTTTTACTCTTGATACTATACACTTTGACCCAAGTTATCAGGTCATTCAACATGACCTTGTTCTTACAATCCGGAGTCAACATGCCCATTGAAACAGACGTAGTCATCATCGGCGCCGGTCCGGCCGGCCTATTCCAGGTTTTCGAACTGGGTTTGCTGGATATTCACGCACACGTTGTGGACTCCCTGCCACGTATCGGCGGCCAATGTGGTGAGTTGTACCCGGAAAAACCGATTTACGATATTCCGGCTTATCCGGTTATCGGTGCGCAGGAACTCATCGACCGCTTAATGGAGCAGATTGCGCCTTTTAAAGCGCAGTTTCATCTTGGACAGGCCGTTACCGGGCTCGAAAGAAAAGACAACGGCCGTTTCGCACTGGTAACTTCTGCCGGTACAAAATTCGATACGGCCACTGTCATTATCGCTGCGGGTCTGGGCGCCTTTCAGCCACGCCAGTTACGCGCACCGGGGGCGGCTGACTTCAACGGCAAGGACATTCACTACAGGATCACCCGGCCGGAGGACCTGGCCGGCAAAGACATTATCATCCTCGGTGGGGGCGACTCGGCGCTGGAATTAAGCGGCAAGGTCAATAGCCTTACGCTGATCCACCGTCGTGTCGAATACCGCGCCCAACCCGCCTCGGTCAAGAAAATGAAAGCCCTCGCTGGAAAAGGTGAATTGCAGGAATTTCATGGCATGGTACGAGAAGTGCTTTCAGAAGACGGGGAATTCCGGGGTTTGAGCGTGGCGGATGCCGAAGGCCTTGTCCATAAAGTCGAAGCTGATGCGGTCTACGTTTTTTGGGGTTTGTCACCCAACCTCGGACCGCTGGCCGACTGGGGGCTGGATATCGACAAGCGCCAAATCCGAGTGGATACCGAAAAGTTCGAAACCAGCGAGCCGGGTATTTTTGCGGTGGGTGATATCAACACCTATCCCGGTAAGAAGAAACTCATTCTAAGTGGCTTTCATGAAGCGGCCCTGGCAGCCTTTGGCGTGCAGAAGCATATTGATCCGGACAAGCGGGTATTCCTGCAATACACCACCACCAGCCCCATCATGCACAAACGCCTGGGACTGGAAAAAGACAAATAGCCTGAACGGCTAGCGATCGCGGACCGCTGCCTGCCTTCTCAAACGGCCTTCTCAAACGGGATGATTATCCGGGTCAGGCTTGCTGTGTGAATCTTCCTGGGGTAATTTCGGCCACCCGGAGACGTCCAGGGCCGCCCGGTAACCATGCCATGTGGCATAAGCAAGCCAGGGTATGATGATAATCAGGCCGATACCTGCCGTTAAAAATCCAACCAGTGTCAGCGCGCAAATTAATATTGCCCAAACAAGCATGGCGGGTTTATTACGCAATACACCATTGATACTGGATAACACTGCAGTAATGACATCAATATCGCGATTGGCCAGCATGGGTAGTGAAAACACACTGGCAGCGAAACTCAGGCCGGCAAATATTGAACCCACTGCCGAGCCGATCAGAAGGAAACTGATAAGATGACCCCACTCGGGTGTGCCACCCAATGGGAAAAATACCTGGACCATCATACCGGCCCTGGCCCACAACAGGAAAATCACCAGCAGGACCAACGTGTATACCATGGAATTACCCAGCGGTCGCTTGATCGCTTTGAGCGTATGTGCGATATCAGGTGTCTTGCCCTCACATAGCTGCCTGCTGACCGAGTAAAGTCCAAACGCCAGCATCGGCGCGACAAAAACGAAACCGGAAAGCGCACTTAATAACAAAACGAATCCACCCAGCTTCCAGGCCAGCAGGGCCACCAATATACTGACCAAAAAGACAAAGAAGCCATAAGCCAGGCTGATACCCTTTGCATTTCCGAAGTCCGTCCAGGCGGCCCTCAACCAACCGAATGCAGCACCGGTTCTTAGAATCCTGCATGGCACCAGGTGTGTTTTGGGCGGAATGTATTCCCGTTGGTTATTTTTTTCATTCATTGCCTGATCCCTGGTTCCGGTTTATTCGTTGCACATGCTGCTTTTACTTTTTCCGTTGACCGCTCAAAGTATCGCTTATCAAACGATCTTTTTCTTCCCATATGCGACCCAACCAGGCTTTCAGGCGGCCTTTGGTGACTGGATCCTCCCGGAAATCGCGGCCACGGAGATCATGCTCAATGGGGCGCAATTCAATATGGACTGAAATCTTGCGCACCTGGCCTGAAACATACTGCCAGACAGATGGCGTACCTTCCGGGTAAATAATGGTGACATCAATCAGGCTGTCCAGTGCATCGTCAAAAGAGTATAAAACCTGCCCGATGCCCCCGTAACGCGGTCTCAACAGGTGCTTGTATGGCGAGTTTTGCGCCACCCGTTTGGCCTCGGTCAAACGTGTCCCCTCCGGGAAAGTCATCATCGAAACCGGTATATGTTTTAGCTTCTCACAGGCACGCGCAGCATTTTCCAGATCCTTACCACGCAGTGATGGGTTTCTGAGGAGTTCCTGTTTGCTGTAGCGGCGTAAAAATGCCATATCCAAAGCCCACCAGGCGACACCCAAAACCGGCACCCAGATCAATTGATGCTTTAATAAATACCGCCCGAAAGGTGCGCGCCGGTTCAGGCAATGTTGTAGGGCGAGGATATCCACGCCCGACTGGTGGTTGCAAAAAACCAGGTAGCGGCCCTTATGGCTAATACCCTCGGGCATATGAACATCCCATTCCATGTCACGATAAAACCACACCGCGCACTTGTTAACTGAAACCCATAATTCCCCAAGCGAGGATAGCCAGTGGGTCATGGCATTTCTCGCACGGCCTTCGGGCGCAATCAATTTAAATAGCGACAGCGTAAAAATGATCGTCGTTAAAACGATGGTGCTGACAGATACAACCAGTATTACGATTGCACCCTGCAGACCATAGCGTGCCCTGGACAGCATGACGGCGGTATTTAGTCGGGTTTTTTGAAGCGCAGTGTCATACGGTCGCTCTCACCGATGGCTGCATATTTGTCTTTATCCGTATCGCCCAACCGATAGCTCGGCGGTAAGGTCCAGACCCCTTTGGGATGATCTTTCGTATCTTTGGGGTTGGCGTTGATCTCGGAGGCCGCAACAAATTCAAAGCCGGCATTGGCGGCGATTTCCTTGACCGCCGACTCTGATACATAGCCATTCTTTGCTGACTCCTGCGGGTCGGCGCCCTCGTCTGCACGGTGCTGGACCACACCCAGGATTCCACCCGGCTTCAGCACACGTGCAAATTCATTGAATATATCCTGCGCCTGACCGGCGCTGATCCAGCCATGCGTGTTCCGGAAAGTAACAATGACGTCAATTGATTCGGCGTCTCCCAGCGATGGTGAGTCCGGTGGTGAAAAATACTCGAATGTGACCTGGTCATAAATTTCCGGGTGTGCCGCAAAGTTTTCTTCCATCTGTTGCGGTAATTCATAGCGGTATGCCGGCTGCCCTTCTACCTCCGGATCCCAGGTGGCGATGATCAACTGGCCATAATCGCGCATGGCAGGTGCCAGGATTTCCGTATACCAGCCACCACCCGGCCAGATTTCCATCACAGTCATACCTTCTTCGATACCGAAAAACTCAAGGGTTTCGGCCGGGTGACGGTATTGATCACGTGCCTTATTTTCATCCGAGCGGTGCTCGCCCTCCATACCCAATGCCACCCGCTCGGCAAAGGTCGGTTCATCGGCTAAAGCGTTAAACGAAAGCAACATGGTAATCACGCAAATAAAAACAGACTTCATCTGAAAACTCCCTGGTAATTGTTGGGTGAATCATACCCAAACTAAAGGCTGTTCGATAGTTGGCATGGCTGGGTACCGGTCATACCAGGACAGGAACAGGATTACTGCTTACCGGGTCAACACCGGTTCCAGTACGGCCCAGACGTTATCCAATAGCAGCGGCTGGCCTTTTTCATTGGGGTGAATATTATCTGCCTGCAACAATTCCGGGCTGAGCGCGACCCCTTCCATGAAGAATGGCACAAGCAATGTATCGAATTCATTGGCAAGATCGCTGTAGATCGATTCGAATTGTTCAAGATAGGCTGTGCCATAATTCGGTGGCAATTTAATACCGGCGAGCAACACCCGGGCACCGGCGTCCTGGCTTTGCCGGATCATCAGCGCCAGGTTTTGCCGGGTAACTCCCGGGTCAATACCCCGCAGACCGTCATTGGCACCCAGTTCAATAATGACGATTTCGGGCCGATAACGCTCAAGTAAACGGGGTAGACGCGTGAGACCACCCTGCGAAGTATCACCGCTGATGCTGGAGTTTAGAATACGATAGGAATAGTCACGTTCCCTGAGGCGGACCTCAAGCAGGTTGACCCAGGAATGTTCACGATCCATACCATACCCGGCACTCAGGCTATCACCGAGTATCAGTAAAAAC
>Ga0210074_1000503_pt1 | contig 13625 bp, 11 predicted proteins | sample China_Galinas_Co_FD_184860 | JGI IMG/M metagenome (GOLD analysis project Ga0210074, IMG submission 184860) | Wetland microbial communities from San Francisco Bay, California, USA, that impact long-term carbon sequestration -... | ecosystem: Environmental > Aquatic > Marine > Wetlands ... | reverse complement strand
GTCCAGTAGGTATCGATAGCAGCTTCCCCGATGTCCAGCGGTGCTTCCGCACCTGGCTCAAGAAGCACTACCTGGCCACGCCGGGCGACGAAACCATCCGCAAGCTCTACACCCAGACTAGAGCTGCTGGCAGAGGGCCCGACTTCATCCCCGCGCTTCCCTTCGACATCTTGGGCACCCCCGACGACCTCCTTGCTCGCGGCTCTTCGTGGTACCTTATTTTCGAACCAGCAGTCACTATTCCGTCATTTCGACCCAGGAGGTCTGCATGCTGTCCATGAGCTTCGTACGTCCTCCGGCGCGTGCCTGCGTCGCCACCGTCGCCCTCCTCCTCTGCGTCGGCTTCGGCCTCACCCTGGCCGGCTGCCACAGAGGGGAGACCACCTCGCAGTCGGAGCAGCCGGCGATGAGAGAGTCCTCCGCCGGCTCGTCGGGCGGCCTCCCCTGCAAGGAACCCTGGGCAAAGGGGTTCGATGCCAACAGTTGCACGATGGAGGACGGCAGCTCCCCGCCGATCGAGCCGCTCTACTGGCCGGACGTCTGCAACCCGCAGCTCGCCGGCTGGGCATCGGTCCAGCAGAGCCTCGACCAGCTCTCGTGGCGCTCGTTCCTGTACACGAGCTGGCCCGCCAAGGACGACGGCAAGCCGGACGCGACCAAGCCGATCGGTGTCGCCGAGGGTGGCGCGTTCGCGCCGGTGGTGTGGGAGCGTTACGCGGACGCGGCGAGCCTCTTTGGCTCGTCGGCGGCCGACCTCACCGCGGACGACTACGGCAAGGCTACCCCGGTGCCGGAGGGCTGCTCTGCCGACGGGCCGCGCGTCCTGACGATGACTTCGAAGGTCCCCCACGCGGCGCTCCTGGCGGTGCGCTCGGCCCTCGAGTCAGCGTCCAGCGCGGACGCAGTCGCCGAAGGGCTCCAGAGCATCGACCAGGCGTTCCGCGGTCCGCTCTACCCGCAGGGGCCGGAGGGACCGAGCGGTCTCTGGCCGGTCTTTTACGAGATCCGGATCAACAAGATGGAGTACGACGCGATCGTCGCCGCCGGGGCGCAGAACAAGACGCCGGACCAGCTGAACTGCGTGAACCTGCTGGGCTGCAAGCCGTTCACGCTACCCATGGAGTCGACCGAGGTCAAGGCCGCCTGGAAGGTGCTGAGCCAGGACGAGGTCGCCTCCGGGCGCTTCTTCCACCAGGACCTGCAGGTAGTCGACCCGGTGAGCGGCAAGTGCTCGGTCCAGCCCATGGGCCTGGTCGGCCTGCACATCGCGCGCAAGGTGAAGTCGACGGTGATCGGCTCCGACCTGCGCAAGAACACCTGGTCCTGGGCGACCTTCGAGCAGGTGGACAACGTGCCTCCGGTGGAGGGGGCCGGCAACAATGGGACGAGCGCGTCCTACTCGTTCTTCAATCCGAGCTGCACACCGGCGGTCGACGCCGCCACCTGCGCCGGGGTGAAGACGCCGGATGACGATCCGGCCTACCAGTGCTGCGAGAACCTCTACCGCTACGCCGCCGGCACCGTGCCGTCGAACCCGACACCCGACCAGGTGACCCGCATCGACCAGGCGCCGTCCGGCACCCAGAGCTGCAACGCGGTCTACGACCCTCTCGACAAGGGCGTCTTCGATCACTACACGCTGGTCACCACCCAGTGGCCGAAGGCGAGCGACGGCCCGGGCGAACCGACGGTGACCCCGGCCCACTCCCGCAACGCGGTGATCGAGACCTACTTCACCGCCTGGCAGAAGAGCGGTGAGGACTACCAGCAGGTCGTCACCAGCAGTTGCATGGGCTGCCACTCGGGGAGCCAGGCGGTCGACATGAGCTACCTGTTCTTGCAGAACGCGGGCGGCTGATCAGGTGGATCGGATCCCCTTTGGGAGAGCGCTGGGAAGGAGGTCGGGCTCTCGCCGGTCAAAGGCGCCGGCAGGTTCGTTGCGCTCCGATCGACCTGGATGATCCACTGGATCTCCCCCCATCCCCTCGATCCCCTTCCCACCCTCGCGGGGGGAAGGGGACGCCCCCTCCCGGCGCTCTCGCCAGATCTAGTGGTCGCGCGCGGGGGCTTGGGGGAGTCGATCCGGTTCGGTTGCCGGCGCCGGGCGGATCGCCTAGTCTCTGACAGTTCAACCGCTCCGGGAGACCAGATGAAGACCTGTCAGACCCTCGCCGCCGTCGCCCTGCTGGGCGTCCTCGCCACCGCATCCGCCGTTCCCGCCGCAGCCGCCGGCCAGGACCAGCCGCTCGCCGCGCTGCCGCAGACCCCCAGCCTGGACGTCGCCTCCATGGACCGTTCGGTGGATCCCTGCGTCGACTTCTACCAGTACTCCTGCGGCGGCTGGATCGCCCACAACCCGATCCCGGCCGATCAGTCGAGCTGGAGCCAGTACGGCAAGCTCTACCAGGAGAACCAGGCCTATCTCTGGGGGCTGCTCGAGCAAGCGGCGGAACCCCGCCCCGATCGGCCGGCCGCTGACGCCCAGCTTGGCGACTTCTTCGCCGCATGCATGGACGAGGCGGCGGTTGACGCCGCGGGGGCAAAGCCGATCGCCGCGGACCTGTCGGCCATCGACACCCTCGATTCGAAGGCCGCCCTCCCCGCCCTCGTGGCCCACCTGCACTCAGGCCTCGGCAGCCGGGGCATGATGTTCCGGTTCGGCTCGGGCCAGGATTACGGCGACGCCAGCCAGGTGATCGCCGATGCCGGCGCCGGCGGCTTCGGGCTCCCCGACCGCGACGACTACCTGGACACCGACGACCGTTCGCGAGAGGTCCGCCAGCGCTACGTCGAGCACGTCGCGGAGATGCTCGGGCTCCTCGGCGAGCCGGCCGGCCAGGCGCTGGCCGACGCCCACACGGTGATGGCGATGGAGACCACGCTCGCCGCCGCCGCGCTCACCCGGGTGGAGCGCCGCGACCCGGCCAAGGTCTACCACCGTATGACCCCGGCCGAGCTGCAGCAGCTCACCCCGTCGTTCGACTGGTCGGCGTACCTCGCGGCTGCCGGCATTCCCGGGATCGACGTGCTCAACGTCCGTCAGCCCGACTACTACCGCGCTCTCGAGAACCTCCTCGCCAACAAGAGCCTCGCCGACTGGAAAACCTACCTGCGGTGGCACCTCGTCGACGCCGCGGCCCCGTTCCTCTCGAAGCCCTTCGTGAGTGCCGATTTCGAGTTCTCCGGCCGCTTCCTGCGCGGCGCCACCGAGCTCGAGCCGCGCTGGCAGCGCTGCGTCGGTCTGGTCGACCGCGACCTGGGCGAGTCCCTGGGCCGCCTGTTCGTCGAGCACACCTTCAGCCCGGCGACCAAGGAGCAGGTGGAAACGATGACCCACCTCATCGAGGAGGTGATGGCCGAGCGGATCGCGGGCCTCGACTGGATGAGCGACGCGACCAAGGAGCAGGCCCGCGCCAAGCTGGACGCCATGCGCAACAAGATCGGCTACCCGGCCCACTGGCGCGACTACAGCTCCATCGCCGTCCGCCGGGACGACTTCTTCGGCGACGTGGTGCGGGCCCGCGCCTTCGAGAGCCACCGCCAGCTCGCCAAGATCGGCAAGCCGGTCGACCGCGACGAGTGGGGGATGACGCCGCCCACCGTCAACGCCTACTACGACCCGTCGATGAACGACATGAACTTCCCCGCCGGCGTGCTCCAGCCGCCGCTCTACGACCCGCGGTCCGACGCGGCGCCCAACTACGGTGACACCGGGAGCACCATCGGCCACGAGCTGACCCACGGCTTCGACGACGAGGGCAGCCAGTTCGACGCCGACGGCAACCTGCGCAACTGGTGGACCCCGGAGGACCGCGCCGCGTTCGAGAAGCGGGCCCAGTGCGTGGTGGACCAGTACGCCGGCTACACGGTGGTGGACGACATCAAGATCAACAGCCGGCTGACCCTGGGGGAGGACCTCGCCGACCTCGGCGGAACGATCCTCGCCTACGAGGCGTGGAAGAAGGCCACCGCCGGGAAGGACCTCGCGCCGCGCGACGGCCTCACCCCCGACCAGCGCTTCTTCGTCGGCTTCGCCCAGTGGGCCTGCGGCGACGAGCGCCCGGAGACCAAGCGGCTCCGCGCCCGCACCAACCCGCACTCGCCGCCCGAGTACCGGATCAACGGCGTGGTCTACAACATGCCGGAGTTCGCCCGCGCCTTCTCGTGCAAGCCGGGGCAGCCCATGGTCCACGAAGACCCCTGCCGGGTCTGGTAGCGGAGCTGGAGCAAGCCGCCCCCTTCCCACCCACCCGACCCGGCCGCCGACTGGCCGCTCGCCTGCGGGACCTTCCCCGGGCCGCCCGACGCGGTGGCGCACTGTGCCCGGCGCGACCCGGGCGGCGAGGTCGTCCTGCGCCCGGGAATCGTGTCCGCCCCGAACGGGCCCGACGCCGTGCTGGTCGAAGGCCGGCTCTACTTCGCCCTGGACTCCGGCAAGACCGCGCCGGCTTTCCTGTACGACAACGGACCGGACGACTTCGTGGACGGTCTGGCACGCACGACCCGCGACGGCAAGGTCGGCTTCGTCAACGAAGCTCTGGAGATCGTCGTGCCTGCCGAGTGGGACTTCGCCTTCCCCTTCGAGGACGGCTTCGCACGCGTCTGCACCGGGTGCTCCGTCGTGCACGAAGACGGTGACGAGCACGGCAGCGTCCGAGGGGGGGCCTGGGGCGTCATCGACCGGGAAGGTCGCGTCGTCGTGCCGGTCGCCCACGACCGAGAGAGCCTGCCGAGCCCGGGCTGAGGGCTCGAGCCGCAAGACCACGCGAAGGAGCCCGCCCGGAGCCGAGGGTTCCCATCCTGGGCCACCGCGTGCCTCTCCTACCGTCGGGCCGCGCGGGCAATTCCTCGCAACATGCCCCGGAAGACCAGCTCGTGCACCGGATAGAGCCCGTACCAGTACGCCCGCCCGAGCAGACCCACCGGGTCGAAGATGGCGGTCTGCCGGATCCTCGAGCGCTCCGGATCGCCTTCGACCGGCTCGACCTCGAGCTCCAGCCACGCCCGCCCCGGCAGCTTCATCTCGGCGAGCAGCCGGAGGCGGCGCCCCGGCTCGAGCGCCTCGACGCGCCAGAAGTCGAGAGCGTCTCCCACCTGGAGCGTCGTCGGAGACGGCCGTCCCCGGCGCAGGCCGACGCCGCCGACCAGCAGATCGAGAAAGCCCCGGAGGCGCCACAACCCGTTCCACGCGTACCACCCGGTCTCCCCGCCGATCCGCTCGATCGGGCCGAACGCGGTCTCGGGCGGCACGTCCACGAGGATCGTCCGCGAGTCGACCAGGCGCGTGCCGAACTGCACGCCGCCCCAAGAACGGGGCTCGCCGGCCGACGACAGGGCATCGGACCATCGCGTCGCTTCGAACTCGCGCTCTTCGCCGGCAAGCGCCCTGCGCACCGCCTCTTCGACCCCCATGGGACGGACGGCGAACGTCCGGAGCGCGGCGTCGTCCTGCACCACCGTCGGATGGACGATGCTCTCGATGAGCTTCCTGCCGATGCGCGCGTAGAGCGGGGTCACCAGCCCGAGCCAGAGGCTCGAGAGGTAGGGCGTCAGGACGGGCACCGGCAGCATCCACAGGCGCTTGCCCCGTTGCCGCGCGTAGACGCGCATGATCTCCGCGTACGACATGCGGTCCGCGCCACCGATTTCGAACACCCGGCTCCCCGCGGTCGGAAGGTCGAGGGCCGCGACCAGGTACTCGAGCAGGTCGTCGATGGCGATGGGCTGGGCCGGCACCTTCACCCACCGCGGCGTGACCATCACCGGCAGCCGCTCGACCAGGGCCCGGATCATCTCGAACGAGAGACTCCCCGAGCCGATGACGATCGACGCCCGGAGCTCGATCACCGGCACCCCGGAATGGCGTAAGACCTCGCCGACCTCCTGACGGCTGCGCAGGTGGGACGAGAGATCCTCGTCATCGCGACCCAGGCCCCCCAGGTAGATGATGCGCCGCACCCCGGCCTGCCGTGCCGCGGCGCCGAAGCTCTCGGCCGCGCGGCGGTCCTTCTGCTCGAACGAGCCCTTCGAGCCCATGGAGTGGACCAGGTAGAAGGCCGTCTCGACCCCGCGGAGCGCCGCGTCCAGGCTGGCACGATCGAGCACGTCACCCGCCACCACCTCTGTCATCGGCGCGACCTTCTGCGCCAGTGCCTCCGGGCGCCGGGCCAGGCAGCGCACGCGCTCGCCCCGGCTCTCCAGTGCGAGAAGCAGGCGGCCGCCCACGTAGCCGGTGGCGCCGGTCAACAGGATGAGCCGGGAGTCAGGCATCGATCAGGCTCGCTCTCAGGAGGGAGGATGCCGAGAAGAGTATAGGAGTCATGGCAAGGGCACTGTACAGTACAAATCATGCACACGCCAGGAATGGCGGGCAAATCCGGCCAGAATTCTCTTGACATCCCACTCTTGTCCATGTATTGTCCATGACAAGGAGCGGCGACGCACCGACCCAAACCGCTCGCGAACCCACTCAAGGAGAGTTGTCATGAACCGAATTCACAAGCTCTTTCCGTTGGCCATCGCCCTCTTTCTCATCGCCGGAACCGCCTTCGCGGGGAGCTACGAGAAGAAGCAGGGCGACATCGTCGACGTCGCCGCCTCCAACGATTCCTTCAGCACCCTGGTGACCGCGATCAAGGCCGCCGGGCTGGTCGACACCCTCAAGTCCGACGGTCCGTTCACGGTGTTCGCGCCGACGAATGAGGCCTTCGCCAAGCTGCCCGCGGGCACGCTGGAGAGCCTGCTCGCCGACAAGGAGAAGCTGACCCAGATCCTCACCTACCACGTCGTTTCAGGCAAGGTGAGCTCGTCCCAGGCCGCCAGCCTCACCAGCGCCACCACCGTCCAGGGTGGGAACCTGGCCATCGACTCCTCGAACGGCGTGACGATCAACGGCGCCAAGGTCGTCCAGGCCGACATCGCGGCCAGCAACGGCGTGATCCACGTGATCGACACCGTCTTGATCCCGTAACCGGGACGCTCGACGACATCCACACCGATCCTTCAGCAGCCCTGAAGGGGAACGGCCGGTCCGGAATTCGCCGGGCCGGCCGTCTTCGCTTGACGGCCACAGCAACCCACCAGACCCAGAGGAACGGCCAGCCGGGAAGCGGCGCAGGAATTCGCGCCAGAGAGCGATCTGCGGTTCGAGCGCCCGATCGGAGCTCACATCCTCCTTACTGAGAGTCTTCGCGCGGCCCGCGGTGGACCGCGCCGTGCTCCTCCAGCCAGTGGTACTCCTCGTCGGTGAACACCCGCGAGCGGGTGAGGAATCGCACCCCCTCGGGAGCCTCCAACGAGAAACCGGCGCCGCGTCCCGGTACCACGTCGATGGTGAGCTGGGTGTGCTTCCACAGCTCGAACTGGGGGCCGCTCATGTAGAAGTCGCAGCCGTGGATCGTCCCCAGCAGCACGTCCCGCTCGCCGATCTTGAACTCGCCCTTCGGGTAGCACATGGGGGAGCTGCCGTCGCAGCAGCCGCCCGATTGGTGGAACATCACCTCGCCGTGGAGGTCGACCAGGCGGTCGATGACCTCCACGGCGGCGTCGGTGACGGTGACGCGGGGAACGGTCTTCGGCATGGCCGCGCCCCGGACTAGAAGAACCCCATCTCGTTGGGGTCGTAGCTGACCAGCAGGTTCTTGGTCTGCTGGTAGTGGTTGAGCATCATCTTGTGGTTCTCGCGCCCGATGCCGGACTGCTTGTAGCCGCCGAACGCGGCGTGCGCCGGGTAGAGGTGGTAGCAGTTGGTCCAGACGCGACCCGCCTGGATGTCCCGGCCGGCGCGGTAGGCCAGGTTGCCGCTGCGCGTCCAGACGCCGGCACCCAGGCCGTAGAGGGTGTCGTTGGCGATCGCGATGGCGTCGTCGTAGTCCTTGAACGACGTCACCGAGACCACGGGACCGAAGATCTCCTCCTGGAACACGCGCATCTTGTTGTTGCCCTGGAAGATGGTCGGCTGGATGTAGAAGCCGTCGGCCAGGTCGCCGTCCATCTCCGCGGGAGCGCCGCCGATCAGCACCTCGGCGCCCTCGTCCTTGCCGATCTGGAGGTAGGAGAGGATCTTCTCGTACTGGTCGTTGCTCGCCTGGGCACCGACCTTGGTCTCCGGATCGAGCGGGTTGCCCGGCTTCGCCTGGGCGGTGCGCTCGACGCACTTGCCGATGAAGTCGTCGTAGATGCTCTTCTGGATCAGGGCACGCGACGGGCAGGTGCAGACCTCGCCCTGGTTCAGGGCGAACATGGTGAAGCCTTCGAGGCACTTGGAGAGGAAAGCGTCGTCCGCCTGCATGACGTCCTCGAAGAAGACGTTCGGCGACTTGCCGCCCAGCTCCAGGGTGACCGGGATCAGGTTCTCGGACGCGTACTGCATGATCAGCCGCCCGGTGGTCGTCTCGCCGGTGAAGGCGACCTTGGCGATGCGCGGGTTCGAGGCCAGCGGCTTGCCCGCCTCGACGCCGAAGCCGTTGACCACGTTGAGCACGCCCGGCGGCAGCAGGTCGGCGATCAGCTCCAGCATCACCAGAATCGACGCCGGCGTCTGCTCCGCGGGCTTCAGGACCACGCAGTTGCCGGCGGCGAGCGCCGGCGCCAGCTTCCAGGCCGCCATCAGCAGCGGGAAGTTCCACGGGATGATCTGCCCGACCACGCCCAGGGGCTCCTTGAAGTGGTAAGCGATCGTGTTGTCGTCGATCGGCGACACCGAGCCCTCTTCGCCGCGGATCACCGAGCCGAAGTAGCGGTAGTGGTCGACGGTCAGCGGCAGGTCGGCCGCCAGGGTCTCGCGGACCGGCTTGCCGTTGTCCCAGGTATCCGCCACCGCGAGCGTCTCGAGGTTCTCCTCGATCCGGTCGGCGATGCGGGTGAGAATCAGGCCGCGCTCTGCCGGCGAGGTCTTGCCCCAGGCCGCCCGCGCGCCGTGGGCCGCGTCGAGCGCCTTCTCGATGTCGTCGGCCGTCGAGCGCGGGATCTCGCAGAACGGCTGCCCCGTCACGGGCGTGACGTTGTCGAAGTAGTTGCCCTTGACCGGGGCGACCCATTCACCGCCGATGAAATTCTGGTAGCGGGACTTGAAGTCGACCAGACTACCTTCGGTGTTCGGAAAAGCGTAGGCCACAGTCTTCCTCCTTTCGAGAACGACCTCCAGCCTGGTCGCCCCCTCGTAGAGCGAGCCGGGCGCGGAAGTCCTCTGTGAACGGAGAGCAAAAAAGCAAGGGCTGTGCCACCTGCGAGAGGGCCCGTGCCAGGCGGCCCGGCAGGGCGCCTTCCGCCCCGGGTGACCCGTTTCGCGACAGGTGTCGCGCGACGAGGTGTCGCGGCCGGCGTGAGCCGGATTGGTCGGCCAACTCCCCGGGGCGGGGGGACGGTTCAGCCGGCGGCTTCGACCGGCTCCGTGGCGTCGGGGACGAGCCGGGCCGCGATCGACAGGCGGTTCCAGGTATTGATGCCGGCGATCGCGAAGGTCAGATCGCACAGCTCGCGTTCACTGAAGTGGCTGCGGACCTGTTTGAAGACCTCGTCCGGCGCCCGTCCGTCAGCGATCCGGGTGACCGCCTCCGTCCACGCCAGGGCCGCGCGCTCGCGCTCCGAGTACCAGGGGCTTTCGGACCAGGCGTCGAGCGAGTAGAGCCGTTGCTCGGTCTCGCCCATGGCTCTCAGATCCTTCCAATGCATGTCCAGGCAGTAGGCGCAGCCGTTGATCTGGGAGGCGCGAAGCTGGACGAGAAACAGGAGCTTCCTCTCCAGGCTGCTCGAGCGCAGGTATCCGTCGATCGATTCCATCGCCGTGTAGATGCCGGGCGCGGCGTCGCCGTAGTCGAAGCGGGTGGTCATGGTGATTTCTCCTTGTCTGGGTTGGTGGGTTGGTCGAGTACAGAGCGCTCCGCCTGATCCGCCTGCTGGCGGAGCACCGCCAGTGCGGTGTCGATCGTCGTCAGATGGGTGCGGTGCGGCAGGGCGGCCAGGCGGAGCGTGAAGCGGCCGTCGAGCTGGGTCGACGAGAGGAAGATTCGGCCGTCGCGGCGAACGCCGTCGAGGATCGCCCGGTTGACCTCGTCGGTCTTTTCGGGCGTCGCCCCGGGCGGCACCCGGCGAAAGGTGACCACCGAAAGATCCGGGGGCGGTCCCACTTCGAAGCCGAGGGCCGCGATCTCACGGTGGAAATAGCGGGCGAGCAGGAGCTTCTCCTCCAGGGCGGCGCGGAACGGCTCCGTCCCGAGGTGCATCAGCGGCAACCAGATGCGCAGGGCGCGGAACGGCTTGGTGAGCTCGGGCGAGACGTCACACGGGGAGAGGTCGTCGGCGCCGACGGCGTCCTGGAGGTAGTGACCGGTTTCGCTGAACGCGGCGACCAGCGAGTCGACCCGGCGCACGAGGACGATGCCGGCGCCCCAGGGGAGGAACAGGCTCTTGTGGGGATCGAGGACGACCGAGTCGGCGTGCTCGATGCCCCGCATCGCCCGGCGCCCCCGATCGGTCAGCAGGAAGAACCCGCCGTAGGCGGCGTCGACGTGAAGCCAGCACGATTCCCGTTCGGCGACGGCGGCCAGCTCGTCCAGCGGGTCCACCGATCCGGTATCGGTCGTCCCCGCGGTGGCGGCGATCAGCCACGGAGTGAGGTCTCGACGGCGATCGGCGCGGATCGCCTCGACCAGGGCGTCGGGGCGCATCCTGAAGCGTTCGTCGACCGGGATCGAGCGCACCGGGCACTCGCTCAGTCCGGCGACCTTGAGCGCCTTGTGGACCGAGTGGTGGGTCTCCCCGCTCAGGTAGACGACGGCCGACGGGGTGTCCGCGGCCCGAAGGCCGTGTGCCTCGCGGGCAGCGGTGATCGCCGTCAGGTTCGCCAGGCTGCCGCCCGAGAGGATCGAGCCGCCCGCGGTGTCCGGGAAGCCGACCAGGTCGGCGACCCAACGCAGCACCTCGTGCTCCGTCCGGACCGCCCCGGGCCCGGTGAAGGCGAGTCCGGCGTACTTGTTGTGGGCCGCGGCCAGGTAGTCGGCGAGGGCGGCGTGGTAGAGGCCACCGCCCGAGAAGTAGGCGAGGTGACCGGCCGCCGCCGGGTGCCCGCCCGGGCGCACCATCTGGTCCTCGAACAGCTCCAGGGTGCGCTCGATGGTCCGGCCGCCACCACCGAGAGCGAGCTCGCGCCTGGCGAAGGCGCTCGCGGCCCCCTCCTCGAACACTGGCCGAGTGTCGAGCGAGCGGAGGTAGCGCTCCGAAGACCCGATCATCTCCCGGCGCAGCTTCTCCCGCCGACGGGCGTCCGGTTCGAGCGCCGTGGCCTTGCCCTGCCAGGCGAGGATCCGGGCTCGCAACGCGTCCTCCGAGGCCGGCGCGGTACCGGTCCCGAGAACAGCCTCTCCCCCTTCGGCTCGCAATGCCATGTCCCTCTCCTTTCCCGACCGAGAGTATGGTGAAATGGATCTAACGGTTAGATCCATTTTTGAGCAACCGAATGGTCCAATATCGTGGCCAAGAAGACGACCTCTTACCCCCTGACGCTTCGACCGCGCGATCCAGAGACGCCGATCGGACGGTGGCTGTACGCCGCACTGCGGGCAGGCATCCTGGACGGCCATCTTCGGCCGGGTACCCGGCTGCCGTCGACGAGGGACATGGCGACGCACTACGGCATCGCCCGGGGAACAGTGGTGGAGGCCTACGACGAGCTCCGGTGGGAGGGCTATCTCGAGAGCCGGGTCGGCTCCGGCACCCGGGTCAGCCAGAAGCTGCCGGCGAGCCTGCTCCAGATCGCCGCCGTCGGGGCAACCTCCCGGCACGGCGAGACGCCTCCGCCCCGGGCGGAACGGACACGGCCGCGACGGCTTTCAGGCCTCGGCCGCGAGATCCGTCCCTTCGACAACCTGCCGTCCACCCCGGCAGGGGCGTTCCGCGCCCACCAGGGCGCCCTCGACCTGTTTCCGACCGAGGTCTGGAGCCAGATCGCCGGTCGCCGCCTGCGGCGGAATCCCGGCGCTCTGCTGGCGAGCTGCGGGCCGCTGGGCTACCCGCCGTTGCGCAAGGCGGTGGCGGAGTACCTCGGCACCTCGCGCGGCGTCGTCTGCTCACCGCAGCAGATCGTGATCGTCTCGGGGGTCCAGGAGGCGATCGACCTGGCGGCCCGACTGCTGGTCGATCCGGGGAACCGGGCGGCGGTGGAGAACCCCTGCTACGACGGCGCGACCCTGGTGCTCTCGGCCCTGGGGGCCGAGGTCGTGAGAGTCCCGGTCGACAGCGAGGGCCTTTCCGTCGATCACCTCCAGGACAGCGGGGCGCGGCTCGTCTACACCACACCGGCCCACCAGTTCCCCCTCGGTGTCGCGATGAGCCTGGCGCGCCGGCTCTCGCTCCTCCAGTGGGCGGCCACGGCGGACGCGGTCGTGTTCGAGGACGACTACGACAGCGAGTTCCGCTATACCGGACGCCCGCTGCCCGCCCTCCAGGGCCTGGATCGCCGGGGTCAGGTGGTGTTCGCGGGCAGCTTCAGCAAGGTGCTCTTCCCAGCTCTACGAGTGGGTTACGTGGTCGTCCCGGACGACCTCGTCGACCAGTTCGCGGCTCTGGTCTCGATCACCCACCGGCACGTCCCGCTGCTCGAGCAGATAGTGGTCGCCGACTTCATCGCCGACGGCCACTTCGGCCGGCACCTCCGCAGGATGCGTGAGGTCTACGCCGAGCGGCTGGACGTGCTGCTCCGGAGCGCGGAGGAGCACCTGGGGGGCCTGCTCGAGATCTCCAGCATCGAAGCGGGCCTCCAGACGGTCGGCTGGCTGGCACCCGGCCTCGACGACGCCGAGGCCGTGGAGCTTGCGGCCAAACGTGGGGTCGAGGTGCTGCCGATCGCGCGCTACGGCACCGAAGGCGCCGGTCGCGGCGGCCTGCACCTCGGCTTCGCCGCAGTCGAGCCGACGGAGGTCCGGCGCGGAGTCCGGGACCTGGCAAAGACTCTCGAAGAGCTGGCTCGACGCCGTCCGGATTGAAGCCGGCGACGCCGAGGTCGCCAGCGGGCGTCCTCGGTGAGCTCTGGAAAGTCGGGATCGTCATCGGCCTGGCGCACCAGGGGCATGGTCGTCCGGCCCAGGCTCACCGGCTTCGACCAGAAGACGTCGCGCATGAGCCGCAAGATGGCGAGCGGATCGGCACTGCCACGGCGAGTCTCTTGATCGTCACGATGCGACCTCCAGCTTAGGGATCGGGCGGCTCGTACAGCGAGTCGAACGTCTCCGCCTTCATCGCGTAGCCATCACGGCGCTCGGCGTCGTTGTAGACCAGCACGTCGCCGGCCTCATACTCCGTCGACCCCTCCTTCGTCCGGATCACGCCCGCGCTCTCGGCGCGCTGGGCCCACACCGTGGCGACCTTCTCGTAGACGCCTGGACCGACCTTCCGGTAGGTGTTCGCGAACACCTCGGCGTCGATCGTGTACGTGTCACCCGCGTTGTCGACGATCCAGTCGCCGGCCTTGCAGCGCTGGGTTCCGCCCCACTTCTGGTAGGTGAAGCCCTCGGTCTCGAGGTCGAGCCGGACCGCGGTGATCGTCGTTCGCTCCCGGCGGCGGTACTCGCGCAGCCGGCCCCTGTCAGCCCTGTCAGCCATCTCAGGTGCCACTCTTCTCCTGGTGCGCA
>Ga0210074_1000502_pt1 | contig 13625 bp, 8 predicted proteins | sample China_Galinas_Co_FD_184860 | JGI IMG/M metagenome (GOLD analysis project Ga0210074, IMG submission 184860) | Wetland microbial communities from San Francisco Bay, California, USA, that impact long-term carbon sequestration -... | ecosystem: Environmental > Aquatic > Marine > Wetlands ... | reverse complement strand
GACTTTTTATAATTGACTTCGGGGCGGATAGGAAGAATAAACCACAGCGTATAAGTAAAATAAACGCTATATTCACACGAGAATCGAAGTACCAAACATTTCCTCACACCGAAAATCCAACCGAAATCCGGGCAAACTGGTCAAATCTTGTGCTCATATCTGAATTTTGACCGGGCTTGAATCCGACAGGTTTTTGAGAACCATCAAGGTTCTGTACTGCCGCACTCTTCGGTTGGGCCTGTGCCGCAGCTACAGCGGCAGCGATCTGCTCATCGGTTAATTTCGACTCGATTCGGTCGCTACCTACAACGACGTCAACCGCATCAGATGGCGGTGACACGGCCGTCCTCAGAACTTCCGACATGTCGATCGCCGAAGGCGCTTCAGACTGATAGCGAAGGGTTCCCGTCCCATTGATTTTCGACTTGGACTTGCCCTTGTTTCGTTTGTAAATTTCAGGTGGGGCAGTTGGTGTCGTTCTTAACCGCAACTGGGATACATCTTGGGCACCTGACTTTGAATTCTGACGTGCCCCAGTTTTCGCGTTCACCAAGTATAGGTGAGAAGATGAAACTGGAGGTACGAAAACGGCACGAAGAAGTTTTATCCGCAAGTTCAAGCTGGAGGCCGTACGGCTAGTCAGCGAGCGCAACATGTCGGCGGCTCAGGCAGCCCGCGACTTGGACATTCATGACAACGTTTTGAGGCTCTTGGATCACCAGCACACCGGTGGCTCAGGGACGGTAAAGGTCAAATACGGGATGGGATGAACACTCACTGATACTTTGCTGATGTGTAAAAAAGGTCGTTTATACTTCCTATCCACGAACGGCTTTGGGTGGCTCGCCCGCGGCACCTTATTCATGTCGCAGGGCCTTGTCGGGACGCGCCGTAGCCGCTTTAACCGACAACACGCTCACGGTTGACACCGCGATCACGAAAGCCAGCAAGGCGGCCCCGACAAAGCTGAGGGGGCTTTGATCAATTCTCACGGCAAAATTCTGCAGCCAGATCTCCATGGCCACATAAGCAACCGGCCAGGCGATCAGGTTGGCCAAAACCACCCAGTGAACAAACTCACGGGAAAGCAGAAGCGTGATCCTGGATACGGAGGCACCCAGAATCTTGCGAATACCAATTTCCCTGGTTCGCTGTTGCGCGGCAAATGCTGAAAGTCCGAACAGCCCGATGCAGGCGACAATGATGGCCAGAATGGCGAACGAACTGAAGACATTGACCATTCGTTGTTCCGGATGGTAGGCCTTGGAAAATCCCTCGTCAAAAAACGAATACTCAAAGGGAAAGCTGGGAGAGAACTTCTTCATTACACCCCTGATAAAGTCGATTGCTGCCGGGATATCACCGGGTTTCAGTTTGATTGAAATATAGGAAAAGTTGTTAGGCTGCAGAAAGATGTAAAGGGGCTCAATTGAACTGTGCAGGGAGTGCAGGTAAAAATCCTTCATCACGCCCACGATGGGGCCGGTTTCGCCACTCCAGTGGGTGAGTGTCTGATCCAGAGGCGAGGCCCACCCGGCGGCCCTCACCGCAGCCTGGTTAACCAGGAATGCTCCTTGTGAATCGGCGCCCTGCTCCCGGGAAAAATTCCTGCCGCTTTCCATCTCTATTCCGTAAAGATCGACGAAATCATAGTCCGCCGAATTGTAGAAAATGGTCGTCTCCTGGTTCGGGAACTCCGCGTTCAGGGCCCGGGATACAAACGTATCGATATCATTGGGCAGCCTGTCCGAAGTTGCGACGGCGATCACATCGGGGTTTTTCAACAACTCTGCTTTGATCGGCTCGATGTTGTTGCGGACACTGGCGTCCCGGATGGTCAGGTTGATGATGTTGTTCTTGTCGTATCCGACATCAAAGCCGTTGACGAAACTGAGCTGACTGTTAATCGTAAACGTGCAGATAAACAGCACCGTCGTGACGGAAAACTGAAACAGCACCAGCGCATTCCGCAGCTTCTGGCCCTTGGCGCTTTTTGCCAGAACCCCTTTTAAAACCAGAACGGGTTGAAATGCGGATATTCTGATCGCCGGATAAGCACCGGCCAGCAGGGCAACAACAACCACGGCTGCGACCAGCACCAGCAGAAACCGCGGTTCGGTCATCGCCTGGATAGTCAGTTGCCTTTCCACCAGCATGTTAAACGCGGGCAATACCAACTCGACGATAAGCAGGCCCAGGCCCAAAGCCAACAGAATGATGAATACGGATTCGCCCATAAACTGCTGGATCAACTGTTCTCTGCGGGCCCCGAGGACTTTGCGCATGCCCACTTCCCTGCCGCGTCTTGTGGATCTTGCCGTCGCCAGGTTGACGTAATTGATGCAGGCAATGAAAAGAATCAGCAACGCAATCGATGAAAAAAGATAAATGTAGGTGATGTCGTTGTTCACTGAAATCTCCTGCATGCGGTGGGACTTCAAGTGAATGTCGGTCAGCGGCTGAAGGAAGTACATCTGCGGATAAGGCTTTTCTACGCCGAATTTTTCGAACAGCGGCGTCTCGATCAAGCGGTGAATGTCACTTTCCAGGGCAGCAGGGTCAGCGCCTTCCTTCAATAGAATGTACGTATAGGTAAAGTTGCTTTGCCAGCGGGTAATGTCATTTTGGGTGGCTTTAAAATAGTCCTGATAGGGGACGATGTAATCCATGACAAAATGCGACGTGGCCGGCATATCAGCGAACACACCGGTCACTCTGAATTCCATTTTGTCGTTGATATTCAGGGCTTTACCCAACGGGCTCTCATCGCCGAAAAATTTTCTTGCGGCGCTTTGAGAAATAACGATGGAGGAAGGGCCGGTTAAGGCCGTGTCCGGATTGCCTGTGGTGAAGGGGATGCTGAAAATTCTGAAAATATCCGCTCCCGCCCAGTAGAACTCCTGTTCCAGGAAATGCTTGTCGCCCCGGGAAACGAGGGTATCTTCGTCTCTTATGATTCGGGCGGCAGCCTCGACCTCGGCGAATTGATCCGTCAATGCCGGGCCAAGGGGTGCGGGTGTTAACGTGCGGCCGTCTCTTACGACCCTGTAGATTCTGTCAGCGTTTTCATGATATCGGTCAAAGCTCAACTCGTTCTGAACATACAATGAAATCAGGATGAAAGCCGCCAGGCCCACGGCCAGCCCAATGACGTTCAGGGCGGAGTACATTTTCTGTCGGTTGACGTTTCGCAGCGCGGTGATGAAATAGTTTTTGAACACGATTGTTTGTATCCTGTTTACTGGTACCTGAGCGCGTGTACTGGATTGGCGTAGGCCACTCGCAAAGAATGGCCTGATATGGTGATCCAGGAAATAAGGACCGTCACGACGCCTGTCGCCAGGCAAATGGCGATCAGGCAGGTAGAGTCGATACGGTTATGGAAGCCGTCAAGCCACCCCTGCATCAACGTGTAAGAGACGGGCCAGGCGATTATGTTGGCCGCCAACACGGGTTTTGAGAACTGCCACAACAACAGGTTTATGATTTCTGGAACACTCGCCCCCATCACCTTTCTGAGGCCAATTTCCCTGGTCCGCTGCGCAGCGACCAAAGCGGACAAACCATATAGGCCCATACATCCGATCAAAACCGCGAGCACTGAAAATGCGGCAAACATATTCAACTGCCTGTTTTCATTCTTCAGGTCATTGGCCAATGCCCTTTCAACAAGAAAGTACTGAAACGGCGCTTCCGGAGCGAGCCTTTTCCAAATGTCCTCGATTTCAGGTAACAGCGATTTTTCTTCACCCCGGTAGCGGACTACCAGGTGCATATTGTTTGGGCTGACCTGGTAGATTTCCGGGCGGGGCTCCTGCTTTGATGAATGCAGGTTGCTGTCGCCGATGACGCCGACGATCGTGAATTCCACGCTGACCGATGGGTTGGCCTGCATCGCGGGATCAAGCAGCAGGCTTCGCCCCAGGGCCTTGTCGGCTGTGCGGTAACCCAGGAGTTTAACCGCGGATTGGTTGACAATGACGTTTCCACGCAGCGTGCTACCAGCCGGTGCGTTCCTGGTGGAAGGTACCCGATCGAGAGTCCGGCTATCCGAGAAATTACGACCTGCAACCAGCTTCATACGAAGTGTGGGAATCAAGTCGGCATCGATGTCCTGGACACCGATCGGAACAAATTCGCTGTCGGCGGAATCCAGAATCTTTACCTGGGTGTTATTCCCGTTGGGCCGGGAAGGCGGATCCGATGTGAAAGCCGCGCTCTCCACTTGTGGCAGGTTCCTGATCTCGGCCTTCAACGCCATCCGGTTCTCATAGGCGCCATTCCTGTCAATGCCGTTGACGACCAGGAGTTGCTTTGCGTCGAAACCACGATCTGCAAACCTGATAAAAGAGAGCTGGGCGAAAATAACCGCCGTGGCGATCAATAGAGAGATCGTCACCGAGGTCTGAAAAAGCACCAGGTAGGATCTGACCGAAATTGAGCCTGTTATTCCAAGTGACTTGACCGAATTCAGATTTTTTGCAGGTCGAACGGCCGAAATTACCGCCGCTGGATAAAGGCCGGTGGCAATGCCGAGAACCAGGACCAGCAGTGAAGCAAAAACCATCAGCCGTGGGTCGAGCAGATCAAAACTCAATTGACGGTCAAGAACCTGGTTATAAACGGGCAGGACCAGTTCCACCAGCACGATGGCGACCATCGCGGCGAAAGCTGTGATCAGCAGCGACTCGCAAACGTATTGGACAAATACCTGTGATCGCCGGGCTCCCAGAGTCATTCGAAGCGCCACTTCCTTTGCCCTTTTTCCAGCCTGCGCTGTTGACAGGTTGATAAAATTAATGGCTCCGATTATCACCAGCAGTCCGGCGATGGCGATCAGCGTCAGGACCAGCTTGCCATCACCTGGTCTTTTCATTTCTGACCGTTCTCTTGGATACAAATGAATGCGTTGAACCGGCGTCGTGCCAAGCTGAGTTTCCACGTCAGCGTTTGGTGGAATTCTTTCTTCGGCAAATGCCGCCAGCCGTGAATTAACCTGTTCGATTGAAACCCCCGGTTTCAATTTGAAATAGGTATAGTTGTTGATGGCTTTCCAGTTTTTGAACATCCACCATGCCGGTTCGGAAAAATCCCGTTCGACGATTTTCACCATTGCCTGGATATCCAGGTGGGTGTTGACCGGCAGGTCCTCGATCACCGCACCAACACGGTAATCGCGCGTTACACCGTAAAGAGAGACCGTCAAAATCTGTCCGACAGGGTCCTTTTGACCGAAGTACCTGGTGGCCAGCGTGCGGGTGAGAACTATTCCGTTGTTGTCGGAAAGTGTCGCCTGAACGTCACCGGACAAGGAATGAAAGTCGAAAATATCGAGGATCGAAGAATCAACCCAACTGATGGATTCAACCTGGACGCGGTCACCCAGAGTCAATGTCGCCTGCTTGTTGTTAACGCGTGCGCTGCTGGCAATTTCATTGGGAAAATAATCGAGCAATGCCCGGCTTGCCGGACCAGACGTAATGGCTGAGCGCTGAGGCGCGCGGCCAGGGAATACCCACGTGGTATCGAGGCGGTAGAGGCGGTCCGCGTCTTTCCAGAAACTATCAAAGCCAAGCTCATCGCGAACAAACAACATGATCAACACCGCGGCGGCGAGACCGATTGCCAAACCTAAAATCTTTATGCTGGCGTCAAGCCGGTTTCGCGACAGGCCCCTCAAAGCGGTCAGAAAATAATTGCGGAACATTTCAATTGTCCTCGATCGTTGCCTGCTCGTTCCTGGCCCCGGCTCACAGCCGCTTCAGGTTTTCGGTAACCACCTCACCGTCAAACAGCGAAATGTCACGCCGCGCATACTCGGCGTGCGCCGGCGAGTGCGTGACCATCAGGATCGTCGTGCCCTGCTGGTTCAGCTGGGTGAGGAGTTCCATCACCTCCTGTCCGTTGTGCGAGTCCAGGTTGCCGGTTGGCTCGTCCGCCAGGATCAGGTTCGGTTCGGAAATCACCGCTCGCGCCACGGCCACGCGCTGCTGCTGGCCACCGGATAGCTGGGCCGGCATGTGGTCAGCACGGTGTGCGATTTCCATCCGCTCCATCACCGTATAGGCCCTTTCCCTGCGCTCCGACGCGGAAACCTTGTGGTACAACAGCGCCAACTCGATGTTTTCCCGCACGGTCAGCTCGTCAATCAGGTTGAAGCTCTGGAAAATAAAACCGATGTTCCGTTTGCGGATGTTGGCCAGCTTGCTCTCGCTGTAGCCCGCGACATTCTCGCCCAGAAACCAGTACGAGCCGGAACTGGGGTTGTCGAGCATCCCCACGATGTTCAGAAGGGTCGATTTACCACAACCGGACGGCCCCATCACGGCGACAAATTCACCGCGTTTCACATCAATGTTGATGCTGTTCAGGGCTGTCGTTTCGACGCTGTCGGAGCGGTAAACCTTGTTGAGTTCTTCCAGGCGGATCAAGCTGACCGAGGCGTCGACGTTGGCGTTGCGAAAAATCTGCCGCTGCGGCTTCTGAGCGGTTTCGGCAAGTGTTGTACTGTTTTCTGCAGTCATGGTTTTTCCTTATTCGCCCTGAAGTTCGAGGCGGTCCATATCAAGATAGTTGGTATAGGGTGAAGTGATCACTTGCTCGCCAAGCTCGAGTCCGTCCAGCACTTCGATATCCCGGACGTTTCTGCGCCCCAGGCGGACGTTGCGCTTGACTGCTCGCTGACCATCCGGTGCGACGACAAAGATCCAGTTACCCCCGGTGTCCTGATAGAACGCACCATTGGGAATCAACAGCGATTCCGAAGGGCTGCCAAGCTGAAGATTGAGTTGCAGCGTTTGCCCGCGGCGAATGGATTCAGGCTCCTCGCCGGTGAACACCAGGTCGACTTCGAAAGTGCCGTTTTGCACCTGCGGATAGATTTTACGCACGCGCAGCTCGTAGTCCTTGCCGCCGGTTGAAAAAGTGGCGGTCTGATCCAGGTCTACCCGCGACAGGTAGTATTCATCGATATTGGCAGCTACCTTGAAGGAGTCCGGATCATCGATCTGACCAAGATTCGTACCGGGTGACAGGGCCTGGCCAACCTCCAGGTCAAAGGCGGTCAACTTGCCTGCCACCGGCGCCCGCATGTTCAGCGAGTCGAGGTTGCGCCTGGCTACTTCCAGGTTTCGGTTCAGTTGGTCGCCGGCCATGCGCAGCTGCTCCATTTGCGCTTTCTGCAGGCGTTCGTCGGTAGCCTGGCTTTCCAGCGTGACTTCCCGTTTGTTCTGGTACCACTCCAGTTCATCCTGCAGGCGCTCCAGGGTTCCTTCATCCACCATTTCCTTTTGAACCAGGGGGGTCAGGCGTTTGATCTCGCGCTCGAGCCGGATGATGTTGTAATTGATATCGACCAGGTTGCGTTTATGGTCCAGCCGGTTGCGCTCCAGCGACAATTCGGTGTTGCGCAGGTTGTTGAGTTGCTCGGTGACCTGCGCTTCGCGGGCGATCACATCCAGTTGCAGTTGCGTATTGGATAGTTCAACAATCAGCTGGCCAGCCTCCACCTGTGCGCCATCCTCCACGTGGATCACCTCCACCCGCCCCCCTTCAATTGCATCGAGGAAAACGGTTTTGAGCGGTGCAACCTGCCCGCGTACCGGAATGTAGTCATCGAACTCACCGCGCGTGACCGTCGAGACGACGATACGGTCGTTCTGCACCTTCAGCGCACGGCCAGCTGCCGGCTTGAAATACCAGAACAACCCCACTGCAAGGATCAAAACCGCGGCCCAGACGATTTTCTGCCGGTGCTTCTGCCACGGAGTTTTCTCAATAACCCTGTCCATTCCGGACTGGCGCCGCGCATTGGAAGGGGGTGTGTCTTTGTGCACTACCTGCATCATTCCTGCCTCAGTGCGTAAATGGGATTGGTGTGCGCCACGCTCCAGGCCTGGGAGCCAACGGTCAAGGCCACCACGATGGATGCCACCAGGCCCGCAATGACGCAGGAGGCGGCTACCCACGAACTTCCAATTCGAAACGGATATTGTTCCAGCCATTCGCCCATCAACAGGTAGACGACCGGCCACGCAACCAGGTTGGCGGCGATGAGCAACCGGGTGAACTGACTGAATAGCAGCTTGATAATGTCGCTGACGCTGGCGCCCAGGATCTTGCGAATGCCAATTTCACGGGTCCGGCATTCGGTGACGAACGCGGCCAGGCCATAGAGCCCCAGGCAGGCAATGACCAGCGTGAACAGTGTGAAACCGAGGAAAATATTAGCCTGGTTGGTTTCGGATTGAAATTCCTCGGCCAGGGCCTGGTCGACATGGAAATATTCAAACGGCACGCCGGGCATCATGTTTTCCCAGGTCCGCCGGATGGCGGCCAGCGTCTCTTCAGCCTTGCCGGTGTACCGCACCAACAAGTGGTAATAGGCGGTATCCATTCCGATGATTTCCGGCCGGGTGGGTATTTTCGCCGAATGGAGGTTGGTGTCGGCGATCACCCCGATCACGGTCAGCCGGGTGGTAACGGTACCGGTGTTTCCTTCCGCATCCTCATCCAGTGCTTCCCTGATCTCGAGTTGACGCCCAATCGCCTCCTCCGGCGATCCCAGGCCAAGCGTGTCAACCGCCTTTTCGTTGAGCACGATGTGGCCCTGCAAGACGTCGCCGTGGTGCGCCCCATCCGTGTCGGGCAACCAGTCCAGCGTCCGGCCCGACCGATAATACCGGCCGGCCAACAGGGGAATTTCAAGCGTCCGGATATAACCGTCATCCGCGTACGTAATTCCCAGTGGAAAACCATGTTCACCGGTTTCGCCAGGTAAGCGGACCCGTACATTGTTCTCATAAAATTGCGTCGGCGATTCATAGCTCAGCGAAACGCTATCGATGCCGGGCAGCTTTTCAACAACATCTCTGAACGTCTCCCGCTTGTCGCTGACGCCGTTACGGGAAAGGTCCTCGATGACCAGTAAATGGTCCGGCTCGAAGCCCCGGTCGAGCGAGCGGACAAAGGTCAGTTGGGCATAAACCACGATGGTCGCCACGATGAGCGCCACCGTTACCGCTGTCTGAAAAACAACCAGCACGTTGCGCGCCCTGACCGCGCCCCGCGTTTCGGAAGATTTGTTCGCCTTGAGGCAGTAAGAGGGGCGCCAGGCGGACAGCACCATGGCGGGATAGAGTCCGCTCAGCCCGCCGACAATCAGCAGGGTGGCGATCAGGCCTCCCAGCACATCGGGCTCTGTCAGGTCCAGGACCAGGTTGGTGTTCAGCAAGGCATTGAAAAGGGGCAAAGCCAGGCTGACCAGAAACACCGAGAGAACAATGGCAAAGGCGACCAGCAGGAAGGATTCACCCATGTGCTGGCCGACCACCTGGTACCGTTGCGCCCCCATGACTTTCCGCATCGCGACTTCCTTTGCACGCTGGCCCGCACGGGCTGTCGACAGGTTCACGTAGTTGATCGTGGCCACGACCACGATCAACAAAGCGATAACCACGAATGCCGTGATAATCTCCGAGTCGCCACCGGGTTTCATGCTACCTGCGGATTTGGAGTGCAGGTGAATATCGGGAACCGCAATCGTGGTGTATTTCGTGATATCCGATGCCCTGCCGTCCCTGTCGGGCAGGGAGGCGTCGGTAAAGGCATCCATTCGGCTATTAATGATGTCGATGTCGATACCGGGCTTCAGCTTGAAATAGGTATGGTTGTTGGCGGAATTCCAGCTACTGAACATCCAGGCGCCGTCCGTGCCGATGTAATCGTTCTCGTCGATTCGAATCAACGCCTGGATATCGAGGTGGCTGTTGGCCGGCAGATCGCTCATCACCGCGTCCACCCGGTAGTCCCGTTTCAGGTAACGGTTGTCCAGCGCCAGTATTTTTCCGACAGGGTCTTCTTTACCGAAATATTTCCTGGCCAGGGACTGGCTCAGGATGATCGATGCGTTACCGTTCAGAGCGGTCTGAGCATCGCCGGCGACAATATCGAGGTTGAAAATGTCCAATATCCCGGGATCGGCGAAACTGATCGTGTCGGTGAATGATTCCGTGCCGTTTGAAACGATGTCCGAGCGCTGTTGAATTCGGCCCACGGCTTCCAGTTCATTGGGAAAATACTGCTCGAGTGCCGCTTTTACCAGACCGGATGAATGCACGATATCGATATCCTCACGGCCTTCCATTACCCAGCGAGTTTGGATCCGAAACAGGCGGTCTGAATCCTTCCAGAAATCGTCATAGTGGATTTCATGCCGCACGAATAGCGCGATCAACAGGGCCGCGGACAGGCCGATGACCAAACCACTGATGTTAAGGACCGAATCCAGCTTGCACCTCAGCAGGTTGCGGTATGCGGATATCAGGTAGTTCTTGAACACGGTGGCCCTTCCTTTTCGCATTTCACGACAATTTGATGACTCCCGCTTGCCTGGCGTTGCCAGTGAAAAAGTGGACAAACCATATATGCAAGAAACCCGCCAAAATGAATTTCCACTAAACATTCATAAAAACACGTATATACAAGCTTGCATTTGTTAAATGTACGCGCTACTGTCCGAATTCGATCATTTATGTGTCCGAATTCGAACACCCGGCCAGACGCCATGACTGACAACTCCAACATCCTGATCGTCGACGACGATGAAGACATCCTCAGCGCCTGCAAGCTGCTGCTGAGGAAGCGATTCAGCAACATCGTGACCACCAGCGATCCGAGAAATATTCCCGCGTTGATGGTGGAACATGACTTTCAGGCCATCCTGCTGGACATGAACTTTCGGCCCGGGGACAACACAGGTGAACAGGGGCTGCGCTGGCTTGGCCGCATTCTGGACATTGATCCGGATGCGGTGGTGACACTGATCACGGCTTTCAGCTCGGTTGATGCCGCAGTCGAGGCCATGAAGCTGGGCGCTCACGATTTCATTGAGAAGCCCTGGAACAATGAAAAACTGGTGTCCACGCTGAACGCGGCCATCCAGTTGCGACGCACCCGCAAGGAAGCCAATCGTTTCCGGCAAACCACGCGCATGCTGATCGAGGACAGTCAACGGCGCCACCACCCGATCATTGGGCAGTCCGAGGCATTGCAGAAGATGCTTTCCATCGTCAGAAAAGCCGCGCCAACCGATGCCAATGTGCTGATCCTGGGGGAAAACGGAACCGGCAAAGAGCTTATCGCCCGCGAGATTCACGCGTTGAGCCTGCGTGCCCAGGAGGCGTTCGTTTCCGTCGACTTGGGCACGGTTCCCTCAACCCTGCTCGACAGCGAATTGTTTGGTCATAAAAAAGGCGCGTTCACCGACGCGCGCGAAAGCCGAATGGGGCGTTTCCAGGCCGCCGAAAAGGGCACGTTTTTTCTTGATGAAATCGGCAACCTGCCACTCAGTCTGCAACCCAAGCTGTTGACCGCATTGGAAAACCGCATGGTAACCCCGTTGGGAAGTTCTCGCCCGGAGCCCATCGATATCCGCCTGATCAGCGCTACCAACGTTTCCATGCAGCAATTGAAAAATCCCGAAATCTTTCGCCCGGACCTGCTCTATCGATTGAATACGGTTGAAATCCGGCTTCCGTCACTTCGCGAACGTGTTGATGACATTCCCTTGCTGGCCAACGCTTTTCTTCGCGAGTACTCGCGCAAATACAATCGTCACGTCGATGGCATCAGCAACGAAGCGATGTCGCTGTTGATGAACTATGACTGGCCCGGCAACGTTCGTGAGCTTCGATACAGCGTGGAACGCGCCGTCATCCTGGCAGATGGCCAGGAATTGATCGCGGACGATTTCATTTCCATTTCCGATGGCGCAGCACTGCACGAACCTCACGCCCCAGCCGGCGGGCGCACCCTGAACGATTTGGAAAAGGTCACGATTGAGCAGGCCTTGCGCGATAACCAGGGTAATATTTCCCATGCGGCGAAGGCATTGGGGTTAACCCGGGCGTCGCTTTACCGGCGCATAGAAAAATTCGGCTTGTAGCAGCCCACTGGCCCCGGTGAAACTTTCCCATTTCAGCGTCCAGCTCACCCTTCGCCTGACCGCACTGTTCCTTGGCCTTATTCTGCTGGCGTTCGGCCTGGCCAATGAAGCCCGAATTTCCCTGATCATCTTGTTGATCCTGTTTATAGCTGCCCAGGCCTACTCGGTGGTGCGCTATATCAATTACACCAATCGCGAACTGGAAAGTTTCCTCGCCGGACTCAGATTTGGCGATTTTCAACAGCGCTACACGATTTCCCACCTGGGTCCATCGTTCCAGGGCCTGGAAAAGACCCTTCACATAGCCGTTGAAAAATTCAAACGCCTGCGCACCAAAAAAGAACAGCAAGCCGTCTATTTCCAGTCCCTGGTTCAACACATTCCAATTCCGTTTTTTATCGTGCACCGGGATGATCGGGTGGACGTACTGAACAATGCAACGCGCCGGACTTTCAACGTGGCAGATATTACCAACACCTCCGAACTGGCAAATTTCGGGGCTGGCTTTCAAAGGGACGTGCTGCAAATCCAACCCGGCGAGACGATTCTGAGCACCATTGAACTGGCCGGCACGCGTGAATATTTTATCATGAGCGCGACGCAACTCACCGTGGGTGGCGCCGTGGACAAACTGATCTCCCTGCAGAATGTGCAAAGTGAAATCGACGCCACTGAACTGGCGACGTGGCAGAACCTGCTGCGCGTGACCAGCCACGAAATCCTGAACTCACTGGCGCCGGTTTCCAGTTGCGCGCAGACCGCCAAAACCCTGGTTGACGAAGCCATGGAACGCGATGTAGAAGATGCCCAGCTAAAGGAAGACCTGCAGGATATCGGAAAATCCCTGGAAACCGTTTTACGCCGGAGCGAAGGATTGACCCGGTTCATTCAGAATTATCGGCAACTCAGCCGTCTTCCGCCGCCAAAGCTGCGGCGCATCCGGCTGGATGTCTATTTCCAAAAGCTGAAATCCCTGGTTGCTGCCGAGTTGGCAAGAAAAGACATCCGCCTCGTATTCCAGCTTGATCCGCCCGGGCTGGTGGTGGCCGCCGATGAAGACATGCTGGACCAGACCATGATTAACCTGGTCCGCAATGCCGCGAACGCGCTGGAGCAGGTGCCCGATGGGCACATTCGGGTGGTGGGTTACGCGGACGGCAAGCAACGAACCGTGCTGGAAGTCCATGACAATGGGCCGGGGGTGCCGGAGGCGTTGGCCGAGCAGATTTTCGTTCCCTTCTTCACCACCCAGCCGAAGGGCTCAGGCGTTGGCCTGGCGCTGGTTCGTTATATCATGATGAGCCACGGCGGAAAGGCTGTTTACGAGTCGAACGAAACCGGCGGGGCATGCATCCGCCTGGTTTTCGGCTGAGCCAGCGCGGGCCTCTCACCCGCACCCCGGAGGGACATCATTCTCGTGGTCATTGGCATCCTGATCGCGTTGCAGTTCAATAACGCCGACCTGGACCGGCAGGACCGCAAGTAAAGGCACGCTGTCGCAACTGAAATACAGCGGCGGGTTCCAACTCATCCGGGAACAGAATATTGTGGATGCCATCCTCAGGTACGATCAGGGCCTGGATCACATCGAGCACTACGAGGATGAGTCGGACGGAGAAAGGGAGATTCGCCTGAGGTGCCAGGTCCGTTTCGCGTATAAGTAAAATAAACGCTATATTCA
>Ga0210074_1000501_pt1 | contig 13688 bp, 8 predicted proteins | sample China_Galinas_Co_FD_184860 | JGI IMG/M metagenome (GOLD analysis project Ga0210074, IMG submission 184860) | Wetland microbial communities from San Francisco Bay, California, USA, that impact long-term carbon sequestration -... | ecosystem: Environmental > Aquatic > Marine > Wetlands ... | reverse complement strand
GGTGTTGGTGCTGACCTTGGATTGAAAACGGATGTGCCTGAACTTGCTGCTGCTTCAGGTGATATTTGGGATATAATTTTTAGAATGATCCCGACTAATATTTTTGAAGCATTAGTTTCATTTGATATTCTTGCAATAATTTTCTTTTCTATCTTATTCGGATTTTTTATAACAAGGCTTGAATCCAAACACAAGGATTTTTTAACCAACTTGTTTGATTCTGGTTTTGAAGTAATGATGAAGCTAACACATTTCATTATACGTTTCACACCTCTAGGAATACTTGGAATTGTAGTTGGTGTTGTAGCAGAGCAAAGAGAAAACTTAGGTGTTGTTTTAGGCAGCCTTAGCAAATATTTTGTTACGGTTTTACTTGGATTAATCATCCACTCAACAATTATATTGCCATTAATTATTAGATCAGTTGGAAAAATTAATCCCTGGAAACATTTTCAGGCAATGACGACTCCATTACTCACAGCATTTTCAACCAGATCATCATCCGCCACACTTCCATTAACTATTGATGCGATTGAAACTAATTCCGGTGTATCGAACAAAGTATCGAGTTTTGTTCTTCCACTTGGAGCAACAATAAACATGGACGGAACGGCTTTATACGAATGTGTAGCTGCAATGTTTATTGCACAAGCTTATGGAATTGAGATGTCTATAATTCAGCAAGCGATCATTGTTTTTACTGCTTTACTTGCTTCCATAGGTGCTGCAGGAATTCCAATGGCTGGATTGGTGATGATATCTGTTATTCTTACCGCGGTTGGTTTACCTTTGGAAGGCGTTGGATTAATTCTAGCTGTAGATCCATTTCTAGATATGTGCAGAACCACCGTGAATGTCTGGAGTGATTCATGCGGAGCCGTTATAATAGCTAAAACGGAGGGTGAAAATCTTCTGGTTTGAAATAAATTAAGAATCAACCTTTGTATTTTATAAATGTATTATTTTAAAAATTAGAAAAAATAAATATTTTCTGGAGTTACAATGAAACTATTATTCTCATTCCTTTTATTCTTACCAACAATACTTTATTCACAGAGTTATAAAGAAATTAAACTCTTTTTGAGTAATGAAAATGATTTGATGAAAGCCTCTTCACTTGCATTAGATCTTGAGCATTCAATTGCAGATAAACAAGGTGGATTTCAGATTTTTGTAAATGAAGCGGAGTTCGAATCCATTAAGAATTCAGGATTGAATTATGAAATCTTAATTGACGATTGGAAAGCTTATTACAATTCACTACCAAAGTTGAGTGAGGCAGAAAAAGAAATTTACAGAATGGAAAGTAAAAGAGATTTTGGTGTTGCTGGTTTTGATTATGGTTCGATGGGTGGATATTATACTTTGGCTGAAATCGAAGCTGACCTTGATGAAATGTTTCAACTTTATCCTAATCTCATCACACAAAAATATTCTATTGGGACTAGTGTTGAAGGAAGAACCATCTGGGCAGTTAAAATCTCTGATAATCCAAATACAAATGAAAACGAACCCAAAGTTGGTTTTGATGCTTTGGTTCATGCAAGAGAACCACAATCTATGGCAACTCAAATGTACTTTATGTGGTACCTTCTTGAAAACTATGGAACAGATCCTGAAGCAACTTATCTTATTAACAACAGAGAAGTTTATTGCGTTCCTTGCTTTAATCCTGATGGATATGAATATAACAGAATTAACAATCCAAATGGTGGTGGGAACTGGAGAAAGAATAGAAGAAACAATGGCGGTAGTTATGGAGTAGATCTTAATAGGAACTTTGGATATAAATGGGGATATGATGATTTAGGCTCAAGTCCTAATCCTAGTTCTGAGACTTATCGTGGACCTTTCGCTTTTTCCGAACCTGAATCGCAGGCTATAAGAGATTTAGCGATTCAAAAAAACTACGGAACACACTTCAATATGCATTCTTATGGTGGATATATTTTGTATCCATGGGGTTACATTGATAATGAAACACCTGATTCCTTAACCTACAGGGAATTTGCTGCGCTGCTTACATCATACAGCGGTTATGCATATGGATATGGTGGTCAGCTTCTTGGATATAATTCTAATGGAAGTATAAGGGACTGGATGTATGGTGAACAGACGGACAAAAATAAAATTTATGGTTACACTATTGAAATAGGAAATGCTTTCTGGCCAAGTCAAAGTCAGATATTCCCTATAGCACAACAAAATTTGAGAACATTGATTTATCAATCATTTCTTGCAGGAGAATATGTTCAAATGGTCAATCCTAATTTTAGTAACGAATATTTTCTCCCATCAGATATGATAGAACTTTTTCCGGAGTTTAAAAATTTAGGATTAGCAACAGCATACAACCTTACCTTTGAATTAACTTCTCCAAGTCAATATATAACAATTAATTCAGGTAACAGTTCGCTTGATTCACTTGAGGCAGGAAGTAGTAAGACTTTAACAACACCTTTGTCATTTCATATTTCCTCATCAGCACCTCTGGAAGAAGAAATGCAAATAGTACTCACAACAAAAGTGAATGGTGATTTTTTATCTTCTGATACTACAACAATTGTTATTGGATTTCCTGTTTTTATTTTTGAGGACAGCACAAATACGCCAAGCACCTACTGGACTATCACAAAAACGCCGACATCGAGTCCGCAGTGGGACTCTACTTATACATCATTTTATTCAGCGCCAAACTCCTATACCGATAGCAAAAATGGTAACTATATAAATAATGCAACTGTCACTATGACATTAACAAATTCTCTGGACTTAGCAGGGCTTACAAATCCAAGATTACGATATTGGACTAAGTTTGATATCGAAAGTGACTATGATTACGGACAGATAAAAATATCGACGAATGACGGAACTACCTGGATTCCACTATCGGGAAAATATACGCAACCCGGAGTCTCTCCACAGCCTGTTGGTCAGCCTGTTTATGATGGATCTGTTTCTAACTGGGTGAAAGAAGAAATTAGTCTTGCGGGTTATCTTAGTTCACAGGTGAAATTGCAATTTCAATTAAAAACCGATGGCGGAGTTACCAGAGATGGCTGGTATCTTGATGACATTGGTGTTTTTATTTACTCTATCCCAACTGATATATCGAATGATGAAGAACCTATTAATCAATTTTCCCTGGAACAGAATTATCCCAATCCATTCAACCCTTCAACAACTATACATTACTCCATTCCATCTGTTGCCTTGAGCGGAGTGGAAAGGTCTGTTGTAACACTTAGAGTTTATGATGTTTTAGGAAACGAAGTTGCAATTTTAGTAAACGAGGAAAAACCAGCAGGAAATTATGAAGTTGAGTTCAACACATCAACTATCAAACATAATTCGTCTTCAGGAATTTATTTTTATCAATTGAAGGCAGGTAATTTTATAAGGACGAGAAAAATGATTTTATTGAAATAAGATAAATAAAACGAGGAGAGAGAATAAACTCTCTCCTCAAAATAATATCATTTCATTTGCATCATCCCCTGCATATCCATTTTTGTGTAACCTGCAGGCACTTCAAATAATGCATTATCAACATCACCCTTTTCAATGTTCTTCAATTCCATAATCATATCTTTATTCTGACCTGTAACAACTTTGATAGGATATTCTATATCAGCAGACTGCCAATAAGTAGTAACAGGAGAGCCATCCGCCATAACCTCATATACTTCACACTCATATCCGTTTACTGTTTCTTTGCCAACCAGTTTGGTTTTATATTTTTTCTTTTGTTCTTCAAGACTTTGGAATACATCATTTGATGTGCTTTGAATATCATCACTTTTCATCTCCATATACATTTGCTGCGATGGCATAAAAACCCTTGTATTATTTGTTTCGGTATTAACTACAACAAACATTTGCTGACCCCCTTCTTCCATATCCATTCTGTAATATGGCTTCTCAGAGTAAAACTTGCTTGTTTTAGTTATGTCTCCATTTGTTGTAATCATATCAGCAGAAAATTGTGCTATGGCAGTGTTGCTTAAGAAAAAAAGCAAAATCATCAACACACAATTTTTAATTGTAAATAAGTTCATATTAATCCTCCTATTATTTTTGATGAAAAGAGTCAATAGTGATATTAAGTAATTGTTATACTTACAAAAATTATTAACTCAAATATATCAGAGTTAAATAAAAACTCAATTTCATTTAGGAAAGAGTTGATTAATACATTTTGTTGATTGGTGATAACACTTAGTATTCGTTAATTGATTCTTACACTTTTTATTAGCAAGTTTATTTTATAAATAAATATGTCTGCACCTGAGGGGGCTACCAAGGTGCGAGTTATTGTTATTCTTGATCTCACTCGATCCGCAAAATCTCCTTCAGCTAAGATATAATTCAAGTTGTTTCCGTAGGAGGAGATCATGAGGATTCTTCAGTTCATCTTATCATTTACATTTCTAATTTCACAAATTATTTTAAGTCAAGCCGGATGGTACTGGCAAAATCCTTATCCACAAGGCAATGCTTTAAAAAGCGTTAGTTTTTTAGCTAATGTTGCAAACAGAGGTTGGGCAGTTGGTGAACTTGGTACAGCAATTTATACAGATGATGCTGGTGTAACCTGGCAGCTGGTAGACCTGGGTAGGACAGAAAATCTGAATTGTGTTTTTATGCACAGCGACACTCAAATTTTTATTGTTGGCGAAAATGGACTAATAATATATATCTATGATAATGGTGGAACTTTTGAAATAACATTTCAAACGAGTAACACAAATGCAAATCTCAGATCAATCACATCCCATGTCAATAATTGTTTGTGGATTGCAGGAGAAAATGGAACAGTTTTGAGATCGACTGATATGGGTGATACCTGGGTTGACCAGAGCGTAATTTATAATGAGAATCTTTACTCTTTGAATAACATTGAATGCACAACAGCCTGGGTTGCAGGACTAAATGGTTTTGTAATGAATACCACTGATTGGGGTATTTCCTGGCAAGTTAAAGTAACACCTACAACATCTCACTTGTTTTCGATTGATATAGGTACATTTGATTTTGTACGAGCAGTTGGAAATTCCGGTACAATGATATTCACAACAGATCAGGGTTCAAGCTGGATAGCCGAAAACCCGGGAACAACTTCAAATTTGAATGATGTTTTTAATATTGGTTATGCAAGAGCTTATGCCGTTGGAGGTGATGGAGTCATTGTTGAAACTACAGATACCGGACAACCATGGGAGATAAGAAATTCAGGAACAACAACGACTTTGTACGATATAGATGATATTTATGGATCAGATAATATGTACGTTGTTGGTAATTATGGAATCATTCTTAAAAATTCCGGCACTGGTACAGACTTCACATCTTTAAATCAAAGTACACTTATGTGGATCCTTTCGACAGAATTTATAAATGAGAATAAAGGCTGGGCAGTTGGTGGTGATTTGTACGCTCTTAGTTCTAACAAAGGTGTTTATTTAAGAACTACCGATGGCGGAACCACGTGGATTGAATCTAGCACAATTAATCGTCTAAACAGCATTGATGTAATTAATGAAAGCGAAGGTTGGGCTGTTGGTGAAGATGGTACAATTAAACATACAATAAACGGTGGAGAAAGTTGGATAACTCAAAACTGTCCGATTAATTCTGACCTAAATGCTGTATGTTTTTTAGATGAAAATCAAGGCTGGGCAGTTGGTGATTTGGGTGAAATAATAAATACTACCAATGGAGGAACTACCTGGACAAGACAAACAAGTACGACACCTAACTGGTTATACGGAGTATATTTTATTAACTCAACTACTGGTTGGGCTGTTGGTTTAGATTCTACAATTGTTCACACTACAGATGGAGGTGCGAACTGGGAAAGACAAATCATTGGTGCTTCTAATGGATTTAGATTTACAGATGTGTACTTCATTGATGAAATGCTTGGATGGGTTGTTGGAATTTATGGAAGCATATTTTTAACTACAGATGGTAGCGCAACCTGGCAAGAGATCCCAAGCGGAACATACGAAAGCCTTGGCTCTGTTCATTTTGTTGATCATAACAATGGATGGACAGTTGGTGACGCAGGAACCATATTAAGAACAAGAGATGGGGGATTTTCCTGGGAACAACAGTTTAGTGGTGTTTCTGCAAACACATTAACATCCGTTTGTTTTATTGATACACTGCACGGCTGGACAACTGGTGAAGGTGGAACTATCTTGCACACAACTGATGGAGGAGGAATTGTAAGTGCTGAAATAAATGAAATTGCTTCGTACTTGCCTGATAATTATATATTATCACAGAACTATCCAAATCCATTCAATCCTTCAACAATAGTTAAGTATCAGATACCCGAATTAAGTTCTGTTACGCTGAAAGTTTATGATGTATTAGGTAATGAAATTGCAACACTTGTTGATGAATATAAAACTGCAGGAAATTATGAAGTTGGGTTCAATACTTCATCCATCAAACATCAACCATCTTCTGGAATTTACTTCTATCAACTTAAAGCTGGTGAATTTATTCAAACTAAGAAGATGGTTTTATTAAAATAGTAACTAGAAAATTGTGAAGTGAGATAGCCTTTCACCAAATATTAAAAATTTAATCAGCCATAACTAGGAGGATAAAATGAAACCCGTAAAATATTTACTTACCGCATTCTTTCTTGTGATTTGTTCATTATCAGTTACAGCACAATGGTCAATCAATCCAACTCTTAATACAACAATCTGTGAGGCAATCAATAAACAAACCGAACTCGAAATCTGCAGTAATGGACAAAGCGGTGCTTTTATGGTCTGGCGAGACTATAGAATGAACCCTGGAATTTTTGAGGGTGATATTTATGGACAGCAAATAGATTTTAGTGGAAACCCATTATGGACCGCTGATGGAATAATTATTAATGATGCAACTAGCGGGCAATTTAGACCCAAAATAATCAGCGATGGTTTTGGAGGGGCTATAATAGTCTGGGCAAAAAATGGTGGTGGATTTTATGGATATGATCTTTATGCACAGCATATTGATATTGACGGAAACTTGCTATGGAATACAAACGGTGTAGCAATAGCAGTTAGTAATGCAACTGATTCATTTCACGAAATTATCCCTGATGGTGACGGTGGAGTAATTGTAACTTGGATGCGCTTACCCACCGTGCCTGGAAAAACAGATATTTATGCACAAAAAATAGATGCTGACGGCAATGCACTCTGGACGACCAACGGAGTGGCGGTATGTCTTGCTGTTGAAAGTCAATCTTGGCCACAGTTAGTTAGTGATTTAAATGGAGGCGCAATCATCGCCTGGGAGGATGCAAGGAATGGAGCGGGATCCAGTGATATTTATGCTCAGAGAATAAATGAAAACGGAACTACACAATGGGCAGTAGATGGAATTCCTGTTTGTGCAGAGCAGTCAATTCAAACAGTTAGTACAATCTGCTCTGATGGAAATGGGGGTGCATTAATTGCGTGGGAAGATTATAGAGCTGCCGGAAATGCAATTTATGGACAAAGAATAAATTCCGACGGAGATGTGCAGTGGATAGCAAATGGGAAATATCTATCTCCACCATCAACAGCTTGTAAGTTACCAGTTCTAATTTCACTACACAATGGGCAGTAGATGGAATTCCTGTTTGTGCAGAGCAGTCAATTCAAACAGTTAGTACAATCTGCTCTGATGGAAATGGGGGTGCATTAATTGCGTGGGAAGATTATAGAGCTGCCGGAAGTGCAATTTATGGACAAAGAATAAATTCCGACGGAGATGTGCAGTGGATAGCAAATGGGAAATATCTATCTCCACCATCAACAGCTTGTAAGTTACCAATTCTAATTTCAGATAATACAGGCAGTGCATATCTTGTTTGGCAAACTGAAGTTCAGACAATGGAGACTAATATTGGTTCGCAAAAATTAGATTTAGATGGAAATCTATTATGGGGGACAGCAGGTGCGGATGTTTGTGTTGCTTCAGGCTATCAGGCAGAAATATCTGTGTTGAAGAACCTGGCTGGAGGAATAGTTGTTAGCTGGCAGGATTTCAGAAACAATGCTCAGGGAGATATTTATGCTCAGTGGATTGATAGAGATGGAAGTCCAAAGTGGGCAATTGATGGTGTACAAATTTGTGATGCCGCAGACGTCCAAAGTTATCCTGTTTTAACAACCGATGGACTTGCAGGTGCAATCATCGCCTGGTGGGATTTACGAAACGGAACAGATGAAAATATCTACGCACAAAATATAGATTACAGGGGAGAACTTGGAACCACAAATTTTTATTATCAAAAACAAAATTTAAACAAACCAATAACTGATGGAACACCAACTTCTGATACGCTTACAGTTCCTACAGATAATAATAGAGCAGTTCAAACTGTATTTGATATTACCGTACTAATTGGAAGTGTGATACACGATACTGTAAGTGATCTTGATTTCACATTGACTCACAGTGGAATATTTGATACACTTATTTATCGAGTCGATGGAAATGGTGGAGTTAATTTTACTAATACTATCTTAAATGATAATCTTGGAATTTCATTTAATGGTGTTGTAGCTCCTTTCACCGGAATATTTGTTCCGCACAATGAATTATCAAATTTTACCAGTACGTCAGTATCGGGCGAGTGGATACTAACTATTACCGATCATAAATCTGGTGATGATGGTATTCTTCAGGATTGGGGTCTGTTGATTTCAGAAAGTTCAATTGTTGGGGTAGAAGAATATCAAAGTTCAAATCCACAAACATTTTATTTATATCAGAACTATCCTAATCCATTTAATCCTTCGACAAAAATTAAATATCAGATACCTGGCTTTAGTTCTGTTACGCTAAAAGTTTATGGTGTCTTAGGAAATGAAGTTACAACTCTTGTAAATGAAGATAAACCTGCCGGTCAATATGAAGTTAAATTTGATGCTTCCGAGTTATCAAGTGGAATTTATTTCTATCAGATAAAAGCAGGAAGTTTTATTGAATCAAAGAAAATGATTCTTATCAAATAAAATTATTTTGATTTTCAATTCAGGAGGATGATATGAAAATTTTTATAACGGGTGGTACTGGTTTCATCGGAAAATATACGACCGAGCTACTTAGTAAAACAAGCCACCAATTAAAGTTACTAATTAGAAAAAGCAGTAACTCGAGCTTCCTGTACAAACTTAATGTATCAGTATTTGAGGGCGATCTATCAGACAAAAGATCTTTGGCTGATGGAATGAAAGATTGTGACTCAGTAATAAACATAGCGGGGCACTATACATTCTGGGAACCAGACAATAATATTTATAGCGAAGTAAATATTATTGGTACAAAAAACGTCATGGAGTGTGCTCTGGAGTTAGGTGTAAAAAAAATTGTACATATAAGCACAGCGGGAATATTTGGAAAGCCGAGGGATGATCCTTTCGCCGAGGAGAGCCCAGTTGGTCCAATTCAGTACAGTGAATATTTTAGAACGAAATATGAAGCTGAAAAAATTGTGTGGCATTTATATAGGGAAAAAAGATTACCTGTTGTTGTAATTTATCCTGTTTGCGTATTGGGCGCCGGGGATACAAAAGCCAGCGGGAGATATATACACGATTTAATCAATCGCAAATTACCGGCAACGATATTTAACAAACATATATTCACTTTTGTTTATGTAAAAGACGTTGCACATGCTATAGTTAATGCTTTAGAAAAAGAAAACAACATCGGTCAAAAATATTTGGTTGGAAATTTTAGATATACGTGGGGTGAGATCAACAAGACTATAAGTGAAATTTCAGGTGTTCCATTGCCAATATTTAAATTGCCAGATGCACTAACTATGATGAATGCGTTCTTTTTAACCGGCTTAGCTAACCTGATTAAAAAACCACCGCTTTGGGGAATGGCACTTGACCAGATGAAGGTTATGAAAGCAGGGTTTAGTGTTGATGGAGGTAAAGCAGAAAAGGAACTTGGAATAAAATATACTCCAATCCGTGTGGCACTTCAAGAAGCTATAGCTTCATTTAAGTAAAGAAGAATTAATTACTGGTATAACCGAAGCCATATTTAAAGATAGTATTGTTTTATAGAGTAAGCGAGGATTGTAAATGAACTCAATTAAATCTTTATTAACCATTCTGATTTTTTGTCCGGCATTTATTCTTTCACAAAATTCTTACCTCGACTGGTTTATTCACGGCGGTGGTGCATCAAATGAAGTTGCGAGAGATGTTTACGTAGATAATTTTGGATACATTTATTTCGTTTCGGAAGTAACCGATACAACAATTTTTGCGGACACTACGTTTGTTGCCAACTTTGCTGATGTATGTCTTGTAAAATTAAATCCTGATGGTGACATCGTTTGGATTAGATTAATGGGCGGTGCTGAATTAGATAGAGGATTGGATATTAAAACAGATAACAATGATGATATTATTGTAACCGGCTTTTTTGGCGGTTCAGCATCTTTTGGAGACACTACACTTGTCAGTTCAGGATTTACTGATGTTTTTATAGTAAAGTATAATCCTAATGGCGTCCTCCAATGGGTAGTACAAGGAGCTGGTCCAAATCACGATGAAGGACTGTGCATAGCAATAGATATTTTAAACGATATCTATATTGGTGGCTATTTTGAGTCCGCATTACAAATTGGTTCATTTACTCTTTCAAATTTGTTATCATACGAGACAATGTTTTGTACAAAAGTTTCCTCTAACGGAAATGTAATTTGGGCAGAGCAAGCTTATACAAATGATTACAGCGAATCCTCAGTTGAAAGCATTTGCTTCGATGGTTTTGATTTAGTCCTGACCGGTGTATTTGATGATACAATGATTTTTCAAAGCGATACTCTGGTTAGTATGGATGGCAGTGAAGATGTATTTATTGCCAAGGTTGACTTAACAGGAAACAAAGTATGGCTTAAACAGACAGGTGGAGATTATGACGACGGTGGAAGAGCAATAATATCTGATGGATTTGGCAACCTGTATCTCGCAGGGTATTTTACTCACACCGCAAATTTCGGATCATTTCAATTTATCTCAACTGATAACAATGATGATGTTTTTATTGCTGGCTTGGATGCAGGTGGAAATTTTATTTGGGCCAAACATGGCAGCGGTCCGGGTTATGATTACCCAACTTCAATATCTTATAATTCAACAAATGGAATAAGTATTTGTGGGATAACAACCGGTGGTTTTAGTATTGAAAACATAAATTTTAGCGGCGACGCAACTGATAATATTTTTGCAGCAAATTATTCGGTAAATGGAAATTTAAATACTGTTTTATACGCTGGTGGATTGGGGGAGGAACGTATTTATGATATTTATTTAGATGATAACAATGACGGTTTTTTTGTTGGTTCGTTCTCGGGATCAATGGAAATAAGCGATACAACAATAACGGCACTTACTACACTAACAGATTTATACATTGGCAAAGTCAATTTTGATAATGTTTCAGATTTGAAGATTGATCTTGTTCATGGAACTGTAAATGAATTTTTACTTTCACAGAACTATCCCAATCCTTTTAATCCAAGCACAACTATCAATTGGGAAATGCCTCAAGCCGGATATGTAACTTTAAAAATTTATGACGTTCTTGGTAGAGAAGTAATAACACTTGTTAATGAAGAATTAAATGCTGGTAAACATGAAGTTGTTTTTGACGCACAACGCTTTAGTAGCGGAATTTATTTCTATCAATTAAAAGCAGGTTCATTCGTTGGAACTAAAAAAATGTTATATCTCAAATAATCACAAGGAGAACTTGATGAAAACAGTTATAAAAATTTTATTATTCTTTCTTTTACTACAGGGAACAATAATACCTCAATGGGTAAAACAGAACTTATCTTCAGAGAAAAATGCTCTGTGGGAGATCCCTGAATCATACCACTATTCAAATGAATCCGGCAGTATTGGTATCAGAGCAGGAATTGGTACCGATATTAATTTGGGTTTGGCTTATGGAGGTGGGATAAATTATTTATTGAATCTCAATCAAAATGCTGTTGAAATTGGGTTAGTAGTTTTTGGTGGGAATTCTGAAGAGACAACTGAAGACTATAATACATATACTGAAACTACAAATGTTTTAGTTTATGGTGTTTTAGCAAACTATTTATTTGGTTATGAACTTAAAAAGTCATGTTTTTTCGGACTGGTTGGTTTTGGATTTAGTGCAATCAGTGTTGAGTGGGAAGAATCAAGTCCGGATGATGAAAGCCTGGGCACTCTACTCCCAGGTGGGGGAAGTAAACAATCTGAAGATGCTACTGCAGCAGGCTCAATCCTCAATTTTGGTTTTGGTGTGGCTTTCGACGGTGGTTTTGATATAAGAGTTGAAGCTCCGATAATTTTTATTTTCGATGCGCCTGGGGATGCTTCTTCAATTGTGCCAACATTCATGGCAACACTTGGTTATCACTTTTAATTAGATAATTAAAAGGGAAAAAACTGTTTGGACTAAACAATGAAGTTACAACTTTGGTGAATGAAGAAAAACCTGTTGGAGGATATAAAGTCGATTGTAGTCTATCATCCATCAGCCATCTCTGTATTTATTTGTGTTAAATAAAGCCTGGCAAATTTGTTGAAACTATAAAAATGATTCTACTTATATAACACGAAGATGATAAATATGCTATTATTATTTAAATTGTGGTGTAGACATTATTGAAATCTTTAGGGTAGAGTAATGAGCACGGATTTCAATTATTCTGTTTGCTTCAAATAAATATTGACACTGAAAAGGCATCTTAATGAAAATTATATTGACTACACTTATCCTTGTTTTAATCAATTCAAATTTTATTAATTCTCAAACAGCACTGCCAACTGAAAAATCTGTTTTATTCAGCGGATCAGGTAATTGTATTCTTTGTCATAATAGCAACGGAGCTGCAATGACATGGAACGGCATCGATATTTCACCAATTACATACTGGCGATCCACAATGATGGGAAATGCCAGCAAAGATCCGTTATGGCGGGCAATGGTCGCAGAAGAAGTAAGCATGTTTCCGCAGCTTCAGGAAACGATTGAAACTACGTGTCTAAAATGTCATTCACCTATGGGATATACGCAGGCAATTTACAATGGTCAATCAGGCTACTCGATGGCTGAACTTAAACAAGACCCGCTTGCAAACGATGGTGTGAGTTGTACTGTATGTCATCAAATCAAACCAGATAATTTTGGAACCCAGGGATCTTATTCAGGAAATTATATTATTCAGGCTGACAGCATTCTCTACGGACCTTATGAAAATTCAGACACAACTTTAATGTGGGCAATCATTGGATACAAATCTCAATTCAGTCCTCACGTAAATCAATCAGAACTTTGTGCAACATGTCATACTTTGTTTACGCCGACATTGGATGAGCAGGGTAATATTGTTGGAAGTTTTCCGGAACAAACTCCGTACATTGAATGGAAGAACAGTGTTTATCCTGTGCAAAACATTCAGTGCCAGGATTGTCATATGCCCAAGATTTATGATCCGATAAAAATATCCGGGATGGGAAACTTTCCCGATCGCACCCCATTCTGGCGACACACATTTGTCGGAGGTAATTTCTATATGCAGAATCTATTGAAAAATAATATTGATTCACTCGGTCTCACTGCAGATTCGGAACAATTCGATTCAACAATTTCCAGAACAGAGTATA
>Ga0210074_1000500_pt1 | contig 13715 bp, 10 predicted proteins | sample China_Galinas_Co_FD_184860 | JGI IMG/M metagenome (GOLD analysis project Ga0210074, IMG submission 184860) | Wetland microbial communities from San Francisco Bay, California, USA, that impact long-term carbon sequestration -... | ecosystem: Environmental > Aquatic > Marine > Wetlands ... | reverse complement strand
GAGCGTGTCGACAGCACGCTCGATCAGGCCGCTGCGATCATAGACAGTCTTGATCGTCACCCCTTCCGGCAACCCCTCTTTGAGCTGTTCGAGTTTACGTTTTACGTTCTCGATCGTTTTCAGTGCGTTCTCACCGTAACGCATGATAACAATGCCACCGACTGCTTCACCTTTGCCGTCAAGTTCAGCCGCACCGCGGCGCAGCTCAGGACCGATCGTCACCCGGGCCAGGTCTCGCACGAGGATCGGCGTCCCCTGGCGATCGGTGCCGATAACGACGTTTTCAATGTCTTGCTTTGACTTGATATAGCCTAATCCTCGCACCATAAACTCGGTTTCAGCCATCTCCACGAGGCGTCCGCCGACATCGTTGTTTGACTCTTGTATGGCTTTTTTGATCTTTGGAATGGTGATGTGGTAGGCCAGTAAACGATCGGGATCAACTTCTACCTGGTACTGTTTGACGTAGCCGCCGATTGACGCCACTTCAGATACGCCTTCCACAGCAGTCAGCTCATAGCGCAGGAACCAATCCTGTATGGAGCGCAACTGTTGCAGGTCGTGCCGGTCACTTTCCAGAACATACTCGTAAACCCAGCCAACTCCAGTAGCGTCAGGCCCCAGACTCGGGGTAACACCTTGTGGCAGGTTGCCGCTTGCATAGTTGAGATATTCAAGGACCCGGGAGCGGGCCCAGTAGAGATCGGTGCCGTCCTCGAAGATGATATAAACAAAAGACAGCCCGAAGAAAGAGTAGCCGCGCACGACCTTTGCACCGGGAACCGCAAGCATCTGGGTCGTCAGGGGGTAAGTGATCTGGTCCTCCACCACCTGCGGCGCCTGGCCTTTGAATTCCGTGAAAACGATAACCTGCACGTCGGAGAGGTCCGGAATCGCGTCAACAGGGGTTTTGGTCAGGGTATAGACCCCGCCGAAAATGACGAAGAAGGTGATCAGAACAACGATAAACTTGTTCTTGATGGACCAGTCGATAATATGTTCAAGCATGATAGGTTCCGTTAAAGGTGAAAGGTAAAAGTTTAAAAGTTAACAGGTTTTTGTTCTTCAAGCCTTTTACTTTTCACTTTTTACTTTTCACCTTTGTTTGGTCACTGCCGTCTTTTCCAAACAAGTCGTCCATGGATTCTTTGTCCTTGTCATCATCGGCAAAGAGGTCGTCCATCTTCCCATCCTCCTTGTCCATATCGCGGCCGGAAGGAGCGTGCGCCTCTGCCGAAGGCGGTTCCGGGTTCAGCATTTTCTGGATTGCCTCGCGCAGTTTGCTCTCCGAATCGAGCATGAACTGGGCACTGGTGACGACATGTTCGCCCTCAAGCAGGCCCTGGACAATCTCGATATCGCCGTCATCGTTCTGCATTCCGGTTTTAACCAGACGGGGCTCGAACTTTCCGTCACCCAGGGCAACAAACACGGTCTGCTTTTCGCCTGAATGCAGGACGGCTTCGACGGGGACTGTCAAAGCGTCTGGCACCGGTTCCGATTCGAGCCGGACGTTGACGTACATGTCCGGCTTGAGTTTGAAGTCGGGGTTGTCTATGTCAAAACGCGCCTTGACCGTGCGGGTTTGCGGTTCGACGAAGGGATAGATATAGCTGACCGTGCTCTCGATCGGCTCGCTGCCGACATAAGGCAGGTTAATCCTGGCCTTCTGGCCCACCTTGACCCAGGGCATCTCGTACTCGTAAATATCGGCGTAGACCCACACCTTGGAAATATCCGAAAGCGTCAGCAGCTCCATGCCGCTCTTGATGAATTGCCCTTCACGAACCATCTTCATGCTGACGATACCGTCATAGGGAGCATAAAGCGTCAGGCTCTTAAACACTTCACCGGTCTTTTCAAGACTCGCGATCTGGCGGTCGCTGATGTCCCACAGCTTGAGTCGCCTGCGGGACGCGTCCATGAGCCGTTTGGCGCCATCAGTGATAGCCGGGAACGGAGAGTTAGCGAGTGACATGTTATTGTTACGGGCAAGCAGGAATTCTTCCTGGGCACTGACCAGGGCCGGGCTGTAGATTTCCAGCAACGGGGCACCTTTTTTAACAACCTGACCGGTTTCGTTGACATGGAGGCGTTCAACCCAACCATCGATCTTGCTGTTGATGGAAAACTGCTTCGGTTCTTCGTAGCCGATCAAGCCGACAGTCCTGATCGTGCGGCTCAGGTCCTTGCGTGTGACCAGCGCCATGCGCACCCCCATGTTCTGGGAAGTCACCGGATCTATGGAGATGATCGAACCCGAGGCTGCCTCGTCTTCATAGACCGGGACCAGGTCCATACCCATCGGGGATTTACCGGGCTCGTCACGAATATAGGTCGGGTCCATCGGTGCAACCCAGTACTTGATCTTGCGTTCTCCTCCCGACTTGGTCGATGAATTTGCTCCCGATTCCTTCAGTGGAGTCAGTTCCATATTGCATATGGGGCACAAACCAGGAGCGTCGGTTATGATCATCGGGTGCATCCCGCAGGTATACTTCTGTGCGGTCTGCTCTGCAGCCGCTGCAGAGGTCGGACCGGCCAGTTCGGCGACAACTTCGAGATGTTCGTGTTGATGTCCGATCATTGGTATGCCCAGGGTCAGACCGGCGATGATGCCGATCGGTGCCACAATCCAGATAAAAAGCTTGCTTTTGCTCATATTGTCCTCAGTATTCCGTGTGATTCGATTACTTGACGGATTCCTTTGTTTGCCCGGGTTCAATCCGCAGAGGCTCACCGATCAGAGGCAATGTCGATTCAGCCTCGAGCCAGGCGAGACTCCGCAAGTATTCAGAGCTGACCCGGTAATAATCCATTTCCGCATTGAACGTTGTCATCAGGGCATCCAGGAGGCTGATAAAGGCGACCCTACCGACCTGGTAGGCCCCGAGGGCGGACTGGAAACCCTGACTGGTTTGCGGGATGATCCCTTTGCTATACAGTTCAGTCTGTTGAAAAGTCTCTTCCATGCGGGCATAGGCTTTCTGGATAGATTCCGACACGGAGCTGCGGAAACCCATCGACTGATATTCCGCCATCCTCAGGGCGGCATCGGCTTCGGCAACAGCGGCACGTCTTTTAGCCCTGTAGACCGGAAGATTGAAGCTGATTCCGGCACTGATGAAGTCGGTCCCGTTGTCGGGCAGGTTGTTATCACGAAAACGCCAGCTGCCCCATAGTGTCACGTCAGGATAATCATCAAGCTCCGCCAGCTTCTTTTGATAACGGTAACGTTTGATCAGCGACTGGTAGGCGGTATTCATAGGACGCCTTTCCAGCCCGGCCTGCTGAAATTCGTCGAGGCCCTCGCCGATTACGGGCAAAGCCAGGTTGTCCGGCACCTCGAATTTCCCGGCAGGCCTGTTCAACAGGCGGTTCAATTCGGCCTCTATGACAGCCTTCTGCTGTTGCAGCGACAACAACTGTTCCATCAGCTTTGATCGGTTGACCTGCGCCTTGAGAACATCCTGCTGCAATCCCTCGCCGGTCTCATAACGAACTTCCGTCAACCGGATGATATCGTCGACCAGCTTCATGTTGCGTTCAACAACACCTGTGGCCATCTGTTTGAAGTAGAGCCGATACCAGGCATCCTTGACCTTGCGGGCAACCTGGTAGCGCGTGTCGTAATAGGCGGCCTCAAACCATTTCGCCTGTTCGTTGGCGAGTGCAGAACGATTCTCAAGCTTGCCCGGAAACGGGAACATCTGGGAGAGCTTGACCTCATTGCCGGTCATCGGGGCAGTATCACTGGAAAAGTCGTCGTTGGGGTAATTCGAGAATGCAAACGATAGAACCGGATCATTCAGGCTGCCGACCTGGGGGGCTTTATAGCTGCTTTCCTCCCAGCGAGCTTTCATGGCGGCCAGGTCAGGATTATTGTTCAGGGCTTCCTCAACAAGCTCGTCAAGACCGGTTGCAAACGCCGTGCTTGCAAGCAAGAAAATGCCAGAGAGGAGAGCTACGAAGGTCAGTATTCTTTGCAACAGTTTTTGCGTGAGCAGCATCATGGATCCTTTTGCATAAAAATATTGTTACAAATAATTACATGGAACGTGCCAAGAGCATAACTAACTGTATTTATAGTAACTATTAAATTATCGACAATGAGAAAACAACAGAAGTGTGGAATATCCTACAGACAGATGGAGATTATTCATCGAAGGGAATACTGTAATGATTCAAAAGAGATATGCAGCAGGAACGATATGCTTATCAGGGAAGAGGGACTGGAACAGAATAAACCTTACCGTCAATCTCGAAGAGTACCCGGTCAGCGTGTATTTCGGTGACAACCGCAGAGTCGATATGGCTGCCGACCATAACCGGCAGATCGTTGACAACGGCCATGCTGTTGAAAGCATCCTGATAAAAAACCTCCGTCACGATCAAGTTTATGCCCTCGGGTAGCATTATCCCCTGCTGAGGGGCCTCTGGCTTCTCAACGGCCCTGATTGACCTGACTGGTTCCTCAGTATCCAGAGGAACTGTTTCTTTTGTCTGCCTGACCGGCTCTTGAGCAACCTCAGGCACAGGGGTTGGCTCTCGCACAGCCCCGGGTACGGAAGTTTCATTCGCAATGGACGCAAATTCAGTTTCACTCTTAACAGGAGCGGCAAGGGAAGGTTGTTGCAGAGTTTTGGCTGTTTCCGGAGCAGTCTGTTGATCGACAACGACTTGCGGCACAGGATGTGCCTGTGAAGTGACAGGAGCAACGGGTGCCTGAGTTACGTTTTGGACGTTATCACGTTCTTGTGTGGACTCGGTTGACCAGAGGAAGAACAGACCGACAACAACGGCGCCGAAGAGAATCCCGACCGCCAGAGGCACCAATGGGCCAGGCTTAGTCACAGGCTGACCCTGGTCAACGCGAAGCTCAGGAGCCTCAAGCTTTCCACCCCGTTTTTCTTCCTCGAGTTTCCTCAGTGCTTTAAGTATCGAACTCATAACGATGCGTTCCCGAAGATATCAATATAAGCTGGGCATATCATATGCTCCGGCCACCTGGTAGATAAGAATGAGAGTCCGCGGACCAACCAGCCCGTCAACAACCAGGCCGCGTTCTCTCTGAAAAGACTTTACGCAGTCGATGCTGCGTGAATCATAGCGACCGTTGGTCGGGACATTCAGGCATCCGGCAAGCCCAAGCAGAAACTGCAGGCGCCTGACGTTTTCTCCGTTCGTACCCGGTGCAGCGACGTTACCAATGTCAGCGAAATCTACCCAGGGCACCATGGCCATGCGCATACCAAGTGCGTTGAGCGTTTCAGAGCTGAGGGTATCATGACCCTGATAAGTCGGCACGACTTTCCAGTTCCCCGGAGAGTCTTGCCCAAGGACAGAAAGGTAACCACCTCCCTGCTCTTCGGATAATGGGATCAGGATCGGCAGGTTGTATTTTTGCAGATCTTCGAAGCTACCTGTCAACCGCACAAGTTCAAAACCACGTGCCGACAGTTCGCGATCAATGTCAAGTGCTGCAGCTGTCGACCGGACATCAAGCAGGGGGGCTTTCCAGAGGTAAAAGAGTGCATTGATACTGGCAACCAGGCTGTCCGGCTGCTTCCGTGTCGTAGTGACCGGTGCACTAACCGGTTGAACTTGTGGGGTCGAGGCTGCCGGCTTCGAACTGACCGAGTCCGCTCTCGTAGCGTTCTTGCCAACAGGCCCAAGGGTAAGAAAACCGGCTAGAATTACCAGGGAGACTAAAGTCGCAAAAGAGATTGCTTTCCAGGGCAATTGCCCGCCGGTGTCACCCTCACCCATTCCTTCCAATTCGGCCACGGCTTGCCTGACATCCCTGCCCAAGACGATGCCACGATCTTCTGTATAGGCCGTCAGTAGAGCCCTGTCACAAATCAGGTTGATCCTCCTCGGCACGCCACCGGAGAATTTAAAGATTTTCTTCAGTGCCCCGGGAGAAAAGACATTACTGTCCGGTCGACCGGCAATTTTAAGCCGGTTCAGGATATAAGAGGAGGTCTCTTCACGGTTCAGGGGGCGCAGGTGGTAGCGTACCGCGATTCTCTGGTTAAGCTGCCTCAGGCTGTGATCGCCCAGGTGGTTGCGTAACTCCGGTTGTCCGACCAGGACAACCTGAATCAGCTTGTCCTCTTCAGTCTCCAGATTTGATAAAAGACGGATCTGTTCCAGGACTTCCCCGGAGAGATTCTGCGCTTCATCGATGACCAGGATCGGGGTTCTGCCGGATTGATTCTCAGCCAGCAGAAAGTCGTTGAGAGAGTGGATCAGGTCAGGATTGCTGAGCCCGTCATCGGCAACCCCGAACTCCCGGTTTATATTGCGCAGGAGTTCAAAAGCTGTCAGCTTGGGGTTAAAGATAAAGGCAACACGATACTTGTCTTCATCAAGATGTGTAAGGAGTGTACGCAGTATGGTCGTTTTGCCGGTACCAACCTCACCGGTCACTTCGACAAAACCGGTCCTGTGTTCGATCCCGTAGATAAGATGTGCGTAGACTTCGTTATGGGTTTTACTGAGGAAAAGGAAACGCGGGTTGGGTGTCAGGGAAAATGGTTTTTCCTTGAAGGCAAAAAAAGATTCATACATAAGCCATACATTCCCCAGCGGTCTGTTCAAAAATTATTAAAAAATCATTTATTTCCATAAACCGGACAATTATGCAAGTTTTTCATTTGTGCAACTAAATGAAAAAACGTCCGAATCTGCACATAAATGAACTACGTGTATGCTATTATTCAAGTTCCGTCAATGGCCCACGGGATCATTGGGGTGAATACAAAACAATACTGCCTGTCACAAGACATGGATATCGAGGAAACGAATGAACAGTTGGAGACAGTACACGGAAATATCAAGGATCGCCTATTTTTCAATGGAAATTGGCCTGACAACGGAGATCCCCACCTACAGCGGCGGTTTGGGAATCCTGGCCGGTGACACGATCAAGAGCGCAGCAGATCTGAAACTTCCCCTGGTGGCGGTTACCCTGATCAGTCGTAAAGGCTATTTTCGGCAAACTTTCAATGAGCAAGGCTGGCAGCAGGAGAGCTCGGTCGAATGGCGTCCTGAGGATCTGCTCGAACTGTTGCCAGGCAAGGCACTGGTAACCATAGAGAATCGGGACGTGAAGGTCCAGGCCTGGCTTTTCCGTGTCAAGAGCCCGACAGGTGGTGAGCTGCCGGTCCTTTTTCTGGACACCGACATCCCCGGCAACCTTCCGGAAGACCGCAAGATCACCGATCACCTTTATGGGGGCGACAAGAGTTATCGCCTCAAGCAGGAGATAGTTCTTGGTATAGGCGGCGCGCGCTTGCTGCAAATCCTGGGCTTCCAGGTTCGCAAATACCATCTGAATGAAGGTCACGCCAGCCTGCTGACCCTTGAATTGCTGAATCATCACCGCCTGCCGGTGGAAGACACCTGGGACGAACGGGCCTCGTGGAATACGCGCCGTGTCCAGGAAAAATGTGTCTTTACCACCCATACTCCGGTCGAGGCCGGTCACGACCGCTTCCCCTACGACCTGGTCGATCGTATCATGGGGGAAGTGATTCCGATAGACATCCTGAAGGAACTTGGCGGCAAAGATGAACTCAACATGACTATGCTGGCCCTGAATCTGTCCCATTTTGTCAACGGCGTCGCCAAGAAACACGGCCAGGTGTCACAGGCCCTCTTTCCCGGCTTCGAGATTCATGCCATCACCAACGGCATTCACCCGTTCACCTGGGGGTCGCCGTATATGATGACCCTGTTCGACAAGTACCTGCCTGGTTGGGCCAACGAGCCGGAACTCCTGGTCAGGGTGGACATTATCCCGGACCGGGAAATACAGGACGCCCACGCCGGGGCCAAGGCTTACCTCTTCCAGTATATCGAAGAGACCACCGGGGCAAAGTTTGACCCCAAGATCCTGACTATCGGGTTTGCGCGCCGGGCAACTGCGTACAAGCGGGCGAACATGATCTTCAATGATCCAGAGCGCCTGAAGAAGATCGGTGGCGGGAAATTGCAGCTGGTCTTTGCCGGCAAGGCCCATCCGCATGACGACCACGGTAAAAAAATGATTCAGGAGATCCGCAATCAAACCGAATTCTTCGGTGACGACTTGAAAATTGTTTACCTGCCGAACTACAACATGGATGTCGCCAGCCGCCTGATCCCGGGCGTTGATATCTGGTTGAACAACCCGTTGCGCCCACTCGAGGCATCCGGTACCAGCGGCATGAAAGCTGCTTTGAACGGGGTGCCGAATTTCAGTGTGTTGGACGGATGGTGGATCGAAGGCCACATTGAGGGGATTACGGGTTGGTCAATCGGGCCGCCACCGACGGAAACCACCACCGATGTCAATCACTCGGACGAAGACGTCAAAGACCTTTACAAGAAACTTGAAAAGACCATTATCCCGCTTTACTACAATGATCGTAAAGGCTGGACCCAGGTGATGAAAAATGCGATCGGCAAGAATGCCTATTATTTCAACACACACGTTATGATGAGGAGATACGTGACGGAAGCTTATCTCAGGTAGAGACGGTATCGTCACGCAGCATTTGCATAGCACTATCCTGCTATTTCACCATGAAGCCCCGTCATCAAACGGGGCTTCGTCTTATCTTCCGGAGATGTCCGGCACCCGGCACCCGGTTGGCACCAGAGTTTTAATGACTGTGCCAGGAGACCAGGGGTGAAGCCGGAGGATGACCGTATCAATGGTCAGGATTGAGTTGTTTCAGTGCTGATTCAAGCAGTGGCAAGATTTTATTGACGATCACCTTAACCCCTGCAGGATTCGGATGGATACCATCAGGCTGGTTCAGAGCAGGGTCGAAGGCAACCCCATCGAGAAAAAAGGGATATAAAGCTACCTCATATTTTCCTGCAAGTCGGGGATAAATGGCATCAAACTCTACGGTATAATCATTGCCAAGGTTCCGCGGAGCCTGCATGCCTGCCAGGATCACCCTGACGCCATCTTTTTTCAAGCGTGCAAGGATCGAATCCAGGTTGGCAGAAGTTTCAGTCGGCGGTAGTCCACGCAAGGCATCATTGCCGCCAAGCTCAACAAGAACGATATGCGGCTTGTCCGCGAGAGCCCATTCCAGCCGGGACAACCCACCAGCGGTCGTGTCACCGGAGACCCCGGCATTGATGACGTGAACATCGTACCCGGCTGCATCAAGAGCTTCTTCCAGTTGTGACGGGAAGGAGTCTTCCGGGTTCAGCCCGTAACCAGCGCTCAGACTGTCACCAAGGACGAGAAGACGCAGGCCAGATTCTGCAGTATTATTTGCATATAGCGACTGAACATTGCAAACCACCATAACAAGCAGGAATAGATATAACCTTAACAGGGGCATAGTGAGACCTATGGTAGAGATAAGAAACCTTCATCTCAGTCTAGTCGGTGGCGCCGGTCCGGTCAACATACTACGCGGCGTTGACCTGTCGGTAAAAAGCGGCGAGACGATCAGCATCGTCGGGCCGTCCGGAGCGGGAAAAACGACTTTGCTTATGGCGCTGTCAGGTTTGGAACGGCCATCTTCCGGTCAGGTGCGGATCGCCGACACGGACCTGACCGCAATCAACGAGGATGACCTGGCACGATTTCGGCGCAGACATGTCGGTATCGTCTTCCAGTCTTTTCACCTGGTTCCGACCATGACCGCGCTGGAGAATGTATCACTGCCACTCGAATTTGCGGCGGCTGCGGATCCTGCCGGTCAGGCCAAAGCCGCCCTGGAAAAGACCGGGCTCGGTGACCGCCTGCATCACTTCCCGGGAGAACTGTCCGGCGGGGAACAACAGCGAGTCGCCCTGGCAAGAGCTTTCGTGGCCAATCCTTCCCTGCTCCTGGCAGATGAACCGACCGGCAACCTTGACCGGGAAACCGGGGTCATGGTCATGGATCTGCTCTTCAGCCTGCAGAAGGAACACGGGACCACACTGGTGCTGGTCACACATGATGAATCAGTCGCATCACGCTGTCATCGTTCCATCCAGATGATTGATGGCCGCATAATGGAAATGTCAGGAACGCCAGGTGAATGAAACCCGGATCATACCACAGGCTCTACGCCTGGCCAGACGTGAAATGCGTGGCGGCTTACGCGGCTTCGGAGTGTTCCTGACCTGTCTCTTTCTCGGCGTCTTCTCTATCAGCGCCATCGGCTCCTTTACCGAGTCAGCCAAATCAGGGCTGCTGGCAGATGCCAGCGGGCTGCTCGGCGGGGATTTTGAAATCCGTATGGCCCACCGTGAGCTGCCGCCTGCTGCGGCCAGCTTCCTCGCTACACGCGGTAGCCTTTCACACGTGGTCACCATGCGCACCATGGTGGCGAATGGCGACGGAAACAGACGGATACTCACGGAGTTGAAGGCAGTTGACCAAGCCTACCCGCTCTATGGCAATCTTGAGATAGAGCCGACTCAATCGATCGACCAGGTGTTTGTCGAAGATGGAGCATATGGCGCCCTCGCAGAACGGGCTCTGCTTGCAAGACTTGGCATCAATGTTGGGGACAAGGTGAAAGTCGGAGACGCAGAGTTCCTCATCCGGGGGGTTCTGACGACGGAACCGGACCGGACTATCCGGGCCTTCAACCTCGGCCCGCGTTTCATGACCAGTCTCGATGGGCTTGCAGCAACCGGATTGATTCAGCCAGGCAGTCTGATCTATCACGCATATCGGCTGCGACTACCTGACCGCGAAACAGTTGATCAATTCAGGGACGACTTGCAGGAACGTTTTCCCGAAGCCGGCTGGCGTCTGCGCACCTGGCGGGAAGCGGCTCCACGGGTACGCTTTTTTCTCGATCGTATGAATCAGAATCTGACGCTGATCGGTCTCTGCGCGCTGCTGGTTGGTGGGCTCGGTGTCTCCGGAGCTGTTCGCAGTTACCTGACGGGCAAGATCACTCACATCGCGACGATGAAATGCCTGGGGGCCCCGGGCCATTTGATTTTTATCGCTTACCTCCTGCAGGTTCTTGCCCTCGGGGCTCTTGGTGCCGGAGCCGGGGTTATCTGCGGCGCGGCTCTGCCATTTCTGATCAAGCAACTTCTGGGCAGCCATCTTCCGGTGCCACTGGCTCCGGCGATTCACTGGCAGACCCTGCTTACTGCCGCCATGTTCGGCCTGCTGATTGCGTTGGTTTTCTCCCTCAAGGCACTTGGCGTCGCCAGGCGGGTCTCACCTGCAATACTATTTCGCGGTTATGGTGAAAGCTCAGACCAGAACCCCGGCATCGCTATCAGGATAATGATTGCCTTTGCCGTCATTTGTCTGGCCATGTTGGCTGTTCTGACCAGCACGGACCATAAAATGGCGCTCTGGTTTATCTGTGGAGCTGCCCTTGCCTTCGGGATTTTCCGTTATGTCGCAGCCAGGGTTGTCGAAATGGCGCGGCACCTGCCACGACCGGAGAATCCATCACTGCGTCTGGGCCTGGCCAACATCCATCGGCGTGGATCACCGGCCGGCAACGCCCTCTTTTCTCTTGGCCTTGGATTGACGGCGCTGGTTGTGATCATGCTGGTCCAGACCAATCTCGACGACAAAGTCAACGAAACCGTGCCCAGCGAGGCGCCTTCATTCTTTTTTCTCGATATTCAGAGCTCCCAGGTGGAAAGTTTTGAAGCGACCGCAAAAAGTTTACCCGGGATAAGTAAAATTGAGCGTTATCCCACCCTGCGTGGTCGGATCACCGCTATTGCCGGCACACCGGTCAGCAAGGCAGAAGTCGCCCAGGATGTCCGCTGGGCTGTACGTGGTGATCGTTTCCTCAGTTACTCGGCCGAGATGCCGCCAGACACGAAGATCGTTGCAGGGGAATGGTGGCCGCCTGACTATGCCGGTGAACCCCTGGTGTCGTTAACAAATGATCTCGCCAAAGGGTTTGGCGTCGACATTGGCGACACCTTGACCGTAAATGTTCTCGGTCGTGACATGACCGCCAGGATCAGCAGCAGGCGGGAAGTGGACTGGTCAACCTTAGATCTGAATTTTGCACTGATCTTTTCTCCCGGCCTGCTGGAGAACGCCCCGCAGACGAATATCGCGTCCATTCGTGTGTTGCCAGAAGACGAAGAAATCGCCTTCGCCACCATCACCAACCAATTCCCGAACGTATCCGCGATCAGCACTCGCGAAGTCATGCAAAACGTCTCACGGACCCTCGACAGGATCGGCACGGCATTTCGTAGCATGGCAGCGATTGCCCTTTTGACAGGGTTCCTGGTGCTGGCCGGAGCAGTTTCTGCGGATCAGCATCGCCGGATTCATGATGCGGTGATATTCAAAGTGTGCGGAGCAACCCGTTTTGACATACTCGGGGCTTTCGCTACAGAGTTCGTACTGCTCGGGTTGATTGCCGGCTGTATCAGCGCAGTCGTCGGCAGCCTCGCGGCCATGGGGATAATCAAAGGGCTGATGAAGATGCCGTTCTCCCTGCACCCGGAAACGATTATCACGACCATCTTGATCGGAATGGCTCTCACACTGCTGCTTGGCCTGCTCGGCACATGGAAGGCTCTCGGGCAGAAACCGTCGACGTATCTTAGGGGCGAGTAAAGTGAAAAGGAAAAGGAGGGTTTCTGACTTTTCAGGCTGCTGACAAAATTCTACCCGGTTTCATAATAGAGAGGACAACAGATGGTTAATCTTCGTCTTTTTCTTGAAAGCAAAACCGGCGGGTCGCGTCCCGCCCGACGCCATACTTTTGTCCGGCAACAAAAGTATGCAAAAATGCCTGCTCCTTGCGGAGGGCATCTCCTTTGCCGGGATTCTGAGAAATCAATAAACGATACTGCTCTAGAAGCCGGCCCGTTACAGGGGGGCCTTCCTATCAATGTGACCTAGAAGGGAAAAGTTTAAAGACAAAGCAACTGTTGCAATTCTCCAAAGAAGGAGAGGCTCTCAAGAGCCTCGGGTCCTGCGGGGGAAATGTAGACATTTTGTCGGACAGTCTTGACTGAGTTGAGGTTGCCGCCCTGACGCGCCAGACATGCCCAGCGCAGCGCAAAGCTTTCTTTTGCTTCGTTTTCTTTGTCGCTACAAAGAAAATGAAGTTGCTGTCGGGCAACCCCGACGGTTTTGCATTTGGCCTTTAAGAATTTCAGAACACAACAAAAAAGGGCAACAGATTAACCATCTGTTGCCCTAAGATTAATAAAAACTCCTTTAACTGTTTTTCAAACTTTTTTCACAAACTCCGACTTCAGCTTCATCGCTCCGATACCGTCGATCTTGCAGTCGATATCGTGATCGCCATCGACCAGGCGAATATTCCTGACCTTTGTGCCGACCTTAACGACCAGGGAGGAACCTTTCACCTTGAGATTCTTGATGACCGTCACCGAATCCCCGTCCACCAGGACATTGCCGTTGGCGTCCTTGATGATCTTGCCATCGTCAGCACTGTTCTCGACAGCATTCAGACTCCATTCATGGGCACATTCAGGGCACACATACATGTCACGATCTTCGTAGGTGTATTCAGAACTGCATTCCGGACATTTCGGTAGTTCACTCATGATTCATCCTCGGAAGACTTGGCCAAATTTCAGGCCGAGTAAAGGCTCCTTACGATCATTTATCGCAAGAACAGAACGATTAACCCAACAACAGACTCAACGCAATCGACGACATGACAAGACCGACAACAAAGTCCAGCACTTTCCATGAGAGCGGTTTCTGAAAAAACGGGATCAGGATTCTCGCACCG
>Ga0210074_1000499_pt1 | contig 13716 bp, 11 predicted proteins | sample China_Galinas_Co_FD_184860 | JGI IMG/M metagenome (GOLD analysis project Ga0210074, IMG submission 184860) | Wetland microbial communities from San Francisco Bay, California, USA, that impact long-term carbon sequestration -... | ecosystem: Environmental > Aquatic > Marine > Wetlands ... | reverse complement strand
CAAAACCAAGCTCCATCGCCATCTTGCAGAGCGCATCCCTGTTTTTCGCGCCGCGGCCAAACGCGCGCACTTCCCGCAACGGGAAAAGATCGGAAAACGCCTGCAGGTGACTCCGCGCCTGCACACCGCAACCGATCAGCGCGAGCACGGCTGACTGCGCATTGGCCAGCCGTCTGGCCACCAGCGCGCTGGCGCCAGCGGTGCGCAGGGCCGTGATCCAGTTGCCGTCGAGCAGCGCGACCGGCAACCCGCTGGCGCTGTCCATCAGCGTGATCGAGGCGTTGATCGCACTCAGGTTCCGCTGTGGATTGCTGGGGTTGATCATCAACGCCTTGACCGCCATGTACGGCGGATCGTCGGCCGCCGCGAGGGTCGCCATCATGTAGCGGTCGCCGGACGCCGCGAGGTGGGTTTTCGGCGCGACCCAGGCCCTGCCCTGCGCCTGCGCGGCGATCAGCCGCTCGATGCACTCGACGACCTCCGCGGTCGTGACGCCCAGGCCCTGCAGGTCCGTTTCGGACAGGATCAACACCGTTTCATTCCTGCATCACCGGCCAGGTATCGGCAACCCGGTAGCCTTGCGGCCACGGATCGTCCTCGTCGAGCATCAACTGGTGGGTGCCGGTAATCCAGGCACGCCCCGACACGCTGGGCACGATCGCCGCCTTCTCGCCCATCATCGCCGTTGCGCTGATGCTGCAAACAAATTCCGAACCGATGATCGAGCGCGCACGGTAGACGTCCCCGACCCCCATCAGGCCCTGGGCGTGCAACACCGCCATGCGCGCCGAACAACCCGTACCGGTCGGCGAACGGTCGATCTTGCCAGGGCGGATCGCCACGGCGTTGACGCCGCTGAGTTCGCCGTTCTGCTTGCTGAGCGGCCCGGTGAACTGGCAGAAGGAAATATGCGCCCAGCCGTCGTTCAGCGGATGGCGGAAACCGATTTGTTCATTGGCTGCAGCCGTAATCCGGACGCCGGTTTGCGCCAGTTCCCGGGCATTATCCGGTGCAATCTCGATGCCCGCTGCCCCGGCATCGACGATCACGAAGCTGTCACCGCCGTACGCCGTATGCACTGTCAGCGTTCCGAGTCCGGCGACTTCCAGCGGCGCCGCAAGCCGGTCAACGAAAGACGGCACGTTGGTGATGGTGACGCGCTCCACCTTGCCGTTGCGGCAAAAGGCGCGCGCCCGGACCAGGCCGCCCGGGGCCTCGATCACCAGGTCGGTTTGCGCAGCCGTTATCGGCACGATCCCGGTTTCGAGCAACACGGTGGCGACACAGATCGAATTGGAGCCGGACATCGGCGGCGTATCCGCGGGCTCCATGATGATCATGCCCATCTGCGCCCGCGGGTCTTTCGCCGGCACCAGCAGGTTCACGTGCCTGAAGACCCCGCCGCGCGGTTCATTCAGCACGAACCGCCGCAGGCTGTCGTCCTTCTCGATAAAACAACGCTGCTCCCAGAGCGTGTCACCGGGCGGCGGCCCGACCCCGCCAACGATGACATCGCCCACCTCGCCTTCGGCATGGCAACTGACGACGTGGACAACCCGGCTTGTTCTCATAATGCAGGCCCGCATGACAATGTGTAAACTTCGCACAGATGATACCAACTCTGCAGCCTTTTCGCCGATGTCCCTGCGTCATCACGACCGGGTTGACCCTGGGAAGCGTCATCGAAATTTCGGATTCCCCGTGGCCGCGAGAACACGTTCAATGAGCAACCATTGCGTCACCCTGCACAAGCAAGACGGCATCGCTTTTGTCACCCTCGAACGCGCTGAAAAACGCAATGCCCTGGACATGTCGATGTTCAGGCGTATCGACGAGATTTCCCGGCAATTACGCAGGGACCGGGAAGTCCGCGCCGTTATCGTCAAGGCCAGTGGCGAAGATTTTTGCAGCGGCCTGGATATCAAGTCGGTGCTCAGCCAAAAATCGTCGGCACTGGCCCTGCTGGCCAAATGGTGGCCCGGCAAGGCCAACCTGGCGCAACGGGTTTCGTATAACTGGCGCAGGATACCGGCGCCGGTGATCATGGTGATCCACGGGCGCTGCTGGGGCGGCGGGTTGCAGATCGCGCTGGGCGGGGATTTCAGGTTCGCCACGCCGGATGCGAGTTTTTCCATCATGGAAGGCAAATGGGGCCTGATACCGGACATGGGTGGCAACCTGGTGTTGCGCGAACTGCTCGGCAAGGACGTGGCGATGCGATTGGCCATGACCGCCGAGGTCATCACGGCACAGGCGGCACTGGACTGTGGCTTGATCAGCGGCATCAGCGATGACCCTTTGCAGCATGCATTGCAACTGGCCGCGCAAATCAGGGACCGTTCACCGGACGCGGTCGCCGCGGTGAAAAAACTCTACATGCGCAACTGGCTCAAGGCGGACTGGCGAATGCTGGCCAAAGAGAGTTATTACCAGCTCAGGATACTGCTCGGCAAGAACCAGCCGAGGGCGGTCAGGAAGCAACTGGAGCCCGATAAAGACATAAAGTATCTTAATAGGAAAAACTGGTAATTATCTGTTTTTATGATTCATTATTTCATTTAAGCCTTCAAAAACATGCTCCGGTTCCAGGCCGGACATACAGCGGTTAAAGGTACATTTCTTCTGTAACGGTGCGCCGACACAGGGCTGGCAGTCCACGCCACTGCGCAGCACGCGGTGCGGAATTTTCCTGGAATAAGGTCCGGTCAACGACGGGTCGGTGGGGCCGAACAAAGCCACCACGGGTGTACCCAGCGCCGTGGCCAGGTGCATCGTACCGGTATCCACCGTGACCAGCGCAGCGGCATTCGCCAACGCCGTGCACAGCACCGGCAGCGAACTGCCGAATAGCGAATGCACACCGGGTTTGCGCAATAGAGAGGCAAAACCGGCTCGTTCATCGGGCGTGCCATTGACCAGCACCGATACGCCGGCAGACGTTTCAAGCAATTCGACGAGTTTCAGCCAGTGCGCGAGCGGCCAGCCACGGTGACTGCGATAACCCGGTCTCAGCAGCCCCGAAAAACCCGGGTTGATGACCACGTAGCCGGTGTCCGGCGGCACCGGCAGCGGCGCTGGTTCCAGCTCAAGCTGCAAGGACGTTTCGGCCGCGGCGGCGAGATCTTCGCCAAACCGGCCGGCGTAGATGCTTTTCTCTGTATCGACACAGTGCCGCCCGGGCGCGTGTGAAGCCACCTGCAACGGCCTGCCGCAAAATTCGCGGTGGTGCACGAAACGGACGAAGTCATCGCACTCACCGCCCGTTTCGAGGTTGATGACGAGGTCATACGGATGCTCGCGGGAATGGCGGCCGAGTTGGCGCTTGACCCGGTGCACACGCCACGGTGTGCTGCGATGCGCGATGGGAAAAACCCGGTTGACGCGCCGGTCCATTGCCAGGATACGCGTCGAGGCGCCGGGGCTGGCGGCAAAATCGATCGAGACATCCGCACCAAGGGCCGCCTGCAAGGCCTCGATGACCGGTGTCGCCAGGACGGTGTCGCCGAGACGGCCGATCCTGACCACCAGCACGCGTTGCATCACCAGACTTCCGGCACGAACTCCTGGTCTTCGATCGGCGGCCGTACGTAACCAAACTTCGGTTGGGGACGCGCCTTTAGTTCGATGTGCCTGGGTGTCAGGTCCTGGTAATCGACCATGCTCAGCAGGTGCGTAATGCAGTTCAGCCGGGCGTGCTTTTTAACGTCCGAATTGACCACGTACCACGGCGCCTGCTTGATGTCGGTGTGCGCGAACATGACGTCCTTGGCGATCGAAAATTCCAACCAGCGGTTTCTCGACTCGAGGTCCATCGGGCTAAGTTTCCAACGCTTCGTCAGGTTCTTGAGACGCGCCTGGAATCGCCGTTCCTGTTCCTTGTCACTGACCGAGAACCAGTACTTGATCAATAAAATGCCGCTGCGCACCAGCATGCGCTCGAATTCCGGGCAGGAGCGCATGAACTCCTCGTATTCTTCATCGGTGCAAAAGCCCATGACCTTTTCGACGCCGGCGCGGTTGTACCAGCTGCGGTCCATCAGGACCATTTCACCGGCAGCGGGCAGATGGGCGGCATAACGCTGGAAATACCATTGCGTCCTCTGCCGGTCGGTCGGTTTGGGCAGGGCCGCCACCCGGCAGGTGCGCGGGTTAAGGGACTCGGTAATGCGCTTGATGGTGCCGCCCTTGCCGGCCGCGTCGCGACCCTCGAATATGACGACGATCTTCAATCCCTTGTGCTTGATCCACATCTGCAGCTTGACCAGTTCGAGTTGCAGACGCGCCAGTTCGCGCTCGTATACCTTGGTTTTGATGATACCCTTGCTCGTGTAGTTTTCACTGGACTTTACTGGCTCTTGCCTGGTTTCGTTCGCCATGACCATTCCTTTTTTCGTTGTTACACCCGATGTTTACTAGTCTAGTGCATATCGGCGGCAAAAAGCATGCGCCAGCGCGGGGTCGAACATCCAGCCACGAAGAAATTCAGACATTGATTCCGTCACATCGCGGTGCGCCAGCCGGCGGTTTTCAAGTAGAATGAAATATCCCGGGTAGTCCGGGATTACAGCCGCTGCAACAGAGACCACGATGTCCCGAGACACAGTCAACAAAGACCCCCTGCTCGCCCGGTTACAAGCAGCACTGCCCGCCAACTGCATCGTCGCCGACCCGGTTTCGATGAAACCGTATGAGTGCGACGGCCTCAGCGGCTACCGTCAGATGCCACGCGTGGTGGTATTGCCGGAAACGGTCGAGCAGGTTCAGGCGATAATGAAAATCTGCCAGCTGAGCGGAACACCGATCGTGCCGCGCGGCGCCGGCACAAGCCTGTCGGGTGGCGCCATGCCGCACAAGGACGGGGTCGTGCTGTCACTCGCCAGGCTCAACCGGATTCTCGATATCGACGCGGACAACCGTACCGCCCGGGTGCAGTCGGGTGTGCGTAACCTGCAAATAACCGATGCCGTCCAGGATCTGGGGCTTTACTACGCGCCCGACCCCTCCTCGCAGATTGCCTGCACCATCGGCGGCAACGTCGCCGAGAACGCCGGCGGCGTGCACTGTCTCAAGTACGGCCTGACCGTGCACAACATCCTGCAGCTTACGATGGTCGATCTCGACGGCGAATTGATCACCCTTGGCGGAACCGCGCCCGACATGCCGGGATACGACCTGCTGGCGCTGCTGATGGGCTCGGAGGGCATGCTGGGCATCGTCGTCGAGGTCATCGTGCGGCTGTTGCCCAAACCGCAGGTGGCGAAGGTCCTGATGGCGTCGTTTGACGATATCGAAAAGGCGGGCAACGCCGTCGCCAACGTCATCGCCGCAGGCGTCACACCGGGCGGTTTCGAGATGATGGACAACGCGGCGATCGGCGCCGTCGAGGCTTTTGTCAAAGCCGGCTATCCGACCGATGCCGCGGCTGTCCTGCTGTGTGAACTCGACGGCATGGAGGACGATGTCGTCGCCCAGATCGGCAAGGTCGAGAAACTGCTGTCGGACTCCGGCGCGACCAGCATACACCTGGCCCGTGATGAACAGGCGCGCGCACGCTTCTGGTCGGGCCGCAAGAACGCTTTCCCGGCCATGGGCCGGATTTCGCCGGACTACTACTGCATGGACGGGACGATTCCACGCAAGGAGCTCGGACGGGTGCTGACCAGCATTTATCAAATGTCAAAGAAGTACGGCCTCGGGGTCGCCAACGTGTTCCACGCCGGCGATGGCAATTTGCACCCGCTGATCGCCTACGACGCCAACCAGCATGACGAATTCGTCCGCGCGGAGGCTTTTGGCGCCGAAATACTCGACCTGTGCGTGGCGGTCGGCGGCACGATCACCGGCGAACACGGTGTCGGCGTGGAAAAGATCGAACGCATGTGCGTGCAATTCGATGACGCGTCGCTGGCGCAGTTCCGGTCGGTGCGCGAGGCTTTCGACCCGGATGGGCTGCTGAACCCGGACAAGGCCGTACCCACCCTGGCCCGCTGCGCCGAGTTCAACCGCATGCACGTGCACCACGGCGAGCTGCCGCACCCCGAGCTGGAGCGTTTCTGATGGCCGTGATGGAGGAAAAAATTGCAACGGCCGTCAGAACCGCTTATGAAAACCGGAAACCGCTGGACATTTGCGGCGCCGGGACCAAGTCCTTTTTGGGCCGCCGCGTCGGGGAAACAGAAAAGCTCGATGTCACCGCCCACAAGGGCATCGTCGAATACGACCCCGCCGAACTGGTGCTGGTCGCACGCGCCGGCACGCCGCTGCTGGAAATCGAGAAACTATTGCATGATCACGGGCAGATGCTTGGTTTCGAACCACCGTTCGCCTCAGCGGGCGCGACGTTGGGCGGGGCCGTGGCCGCGGGGCTCGCGGGACCACGCCGTTTCTTTGCCGGCGCGGTGCGCGATTTCCTGCTGGGCGCTACGTTCGTCAACGGCAGGGGCGAGGTCGTCAACGTTGGCGGCAAGGTCATGAAGAACGTCGCCGGCTTTGACCTGTTCCGGCCGATGGCCCGTTCGATGGGTACGCTGGGCGTGTTGCTGCAAGTGGCGCTCAGGCTCCTACCCTTGCCGGAAGCGGAAAAAACCCTGTTGCACGAAGAGACCGACGAAACGGCGGCCTTGCGGAAAATGAACCAGTGGCCATGCCAGACCCAGACCATCAGCGCAGCCTGCTGGGACGGTAACGCCATCCGTATACGTCTTTCCGGCAGCACGGCCGGCATCCGGCATGCCGCCAGTTTGATCGGTGGAGAACTTCTCGACCACACCCGCTACTGGCAGGAGCTGAACAACCTCGAACTGGCGTTCTTCAACGACCAGGGCCGCCTGTGGCGGGTCTGTCTCGCCCCGATGAGCACACCGCCCGGTCTCGACGGCCGGCAATTGCTCGACTGGGGCGGTGCGCAACGCTGGCTGAAAAGCGACCAGGCTGCCGCGGAAATTCGTTCATGCGCCGCCGCGCTGGGTGGTTTTGCGGAATGTTACGGCGATGAACCGGCAACCGCCACTTTCCACCCGCTCGACGGCAAGCTGCTGGCGGTCAACCGGCGCTTTAAGGCGGCGCTGGATCCCGCCGGCATCCTGAACCCCGGCCGCATGTACCCGGAACTGTAGGCATATGGAGTTCCACCTCGACCCGAAATTCGCGTCTGAAAGCTGGGCAAAAGAGGCCGAAAGCATCGTGCGCAAATGCGTGCACTGCGGTTTTTGCAACGCCACCTGCCCCACCTACCAGTTGCTTGGGGACGAGGCGGACGGGCCGCGCGGCCGCATCTACCTGATCATGCAACTGCTCGAAGGCCAGCCCGGCAACGAGCAAAGCCGGCTGCACCTCGACCGCTGCCTGCTGTGCCGGGCCTGCGAGACCACCTGCCCTTCCGGCGTCACTTATAGCCGCTTGCTGGAAACCGGGAGAGAGTTGCTGGAGCAACAGCAACCCCGGTCCGGACTCGACTGGTTGAAACGCAAGACCATGACCGCGTTGGTGCCCCGCACCGGCTTGCTGACTACCGCCGCCAGGCTCGCCAGGCCGGTGCGCGCCCTGCTGCCGAAAAGTCTTGCCAGCCAACTGCCCGCCGGCGGACAAAACCAGCAGCGGCCGATGAAAGTCCATGCGCGCAGGATGCTGCTGCTCGGGGGTTGCGCACAGGCGGCGCTGACCCCGGAAACCAATGCCGCGGCCGCCAGGGTGCTCGACCGCTTCGGCGTCACGCTGGTGCCGGAAGCCAGGCCCGGGTGCTGCGGCGCCGTGCGCTTGCATACCTCCGATCGCTCGGGCGGCCTGGACGACATCAGGCGGCGCATCGACGCCTGGTGGCCGGACATACAGTCGGGTGTCGAGGCGATCGTCTCCACCGCCAGTGGCTGCGGGGTCACGGTCAAGGATTACGCTGAACTGCTGAAGGAAGATCCGGATTACGCCGAAAAGGCGCGCAAGGTCTCCTCGCTGGCAGTCGATATCGTCGAAGTGATCGGCGCGGAAATTGAAAATTCACCCCCGGAGCCGGAACTCGCATGCGGACTCAGGGTCGCATTCCAGAGCCCCTGCTCGCTGCAACACGGACAAAAGCTCGGCGGCCGGGTCGAAGCGCTGCTGAAAAGGTTCGGTTTCACGCTCGTGCCGGTCGCAGACCCCCATCTCTGCTGCGGTTCGGCCGGCACCTACTCGGTGCTGCAACCGGACTTATCAGCGCGGCTGAAAACGGATAAACTGGCGAAACTGCAGGCCCATTCCCCGGATGTGATTGCAACCGCGAACGTGGGCTGTCAACTTCACCTGCGCAAGGATACCAAAACCCCGGTCACGCACTGGATCGAACTGCTGGACAGGCTAACAGGATAAGAAATGGATGTAATGCATATCACGGGCGGCGTGGCGTTGAACGGCACCGTCGCGACCAGCGGCGCCAAGAACGCGGCCCTGCCGTTGCTGTTCGCCACCCTCCTGGCGGAAGGCGAACACCGCTTCGATAACGTACCAATCCTGAAGGACATCGATTCGACACAATTGCTGCTTAACCACCTCAACTGCGAGACCAGCCGCGACGGGCACAGCATGAAGGTCAACGTGAGACGGCCGCAGAGCATCGTTGCCCCTTACGACATCGTGCGCAAGATGCGCGCCAGCATCCTCTGCCTTGGCCCGCTACTGACGCGTTACGGCGAGGCCAAAGTCAGCCTGCCGGGCGGATGCGCGATCGGGTCGAGACCGATCAACCTGCACATCGAGCCGTTGCGCCAGCTGGGCGCCGACATCGAGATCGAGAACGGTTATGTCATCGCCAGGACCGAGAAACTGGTTGGCGACCGCATCGTGTTCGATTTCGCCACCGTCGGCGGCACCGAGAACATCATGATGGCCGCGACCCTCGCGCGTGGCGTCACGATTATGGAAAACGTCGCCAAGGAACCGGAAATCGTCGACCTGGCCCGTTGCCTGCGCAACATGGGTGCGAAGATCGAGGGCGAAGGCAGCAGCGTCATCACCATCGAGGGTGTCGACGAACTGAAACCCGCGCGCCACACGGTCATCCCCGACCGTATCGAGGCCGGCACACTGCTGCTCGCCGGCGCCATCACCGGCGGCGACGTCACGGTCACGCACTGCGTGCCCAAGGATATCGACTCGCTGGTCAACAAGCTGGTCGATTGCGGCTTCGAAGTCGAAACCGGCGCAGACTGGGTGCGGGTCAAACCCTGTGGACAATGGTGCGCCATCGATGTCGACACGGCCCCGCACCCCGGTTTCCCGACCGACCTGCAGGCCCAGTTCATGGCCCTGATGACCCAGGCAACCGGAACCTCGGTCATCACCGAAAGAATTTTTGAAAACCGTTTCATGCACGTGCAGGAACTGGCCCGCATGGGCGCCAATATAACGCCCAAGTCACAGGTGGCCGTGGTGCGTGGCAGGAAGGGCGGCCTGAGCGGAGCGCCGGTGATGGCCACCGACCTGCGCGCCAGCGCCTGCCTGATATTGGCCGCGCTGGCCACCGAGGACGAGACGACCGTTAACCGTATTTACCATCTCGACCGGGGCTATGAGAAGCTGGAAGCCAAGCTGCGCTCCCTGGGCGCGCAAATCGAACGTCACGCTGTTTGAAGCCGGGAACCCGCCTGCCCGGCCACGAGCCTGCGGCCGCTATCCGGCCAGTCTGGCAACCGGGTTTGCGAACCTACCAGCCGAAAGTCACCGCCAGGACCGGGCCGCTATAGGTCAGATTCATGCTGCCCAGCCAGTCGTCGCTATCGACGCTGAGGTCGAGGTTGAAGTATTGCCAGGACAGGTCGAATCCGACATGGCGCCATGCCTGGTAACCGATGCCCGCCGAGGCATTCCACAAATCGCCGTCGTAATCACCGATGTTGGCGCCGATCCAGTCGAGACGGGCGTGCAAAAGCCAGTTTTTGGCGGGCGAATAGTTGTACCAGCCACCGATATTGGGTAGCGGCTGGTTGGCGCTGACCGACACGCGCCTGACACCCGTCGACTCATCGTTGAGCAAAACTTCGCCCTTGACGTAAGCAGATATGTCGAGGTTGTGGATGCCGATGCCCAGACCGAAATCGTTCTGGGCGTTCTTGAACAGTGAGCGGCCGAAAAACAACCGCGAGACCGCCAGCTTGGTGCCTGCCTCGACGAATGTCCCCTCGCGGAAGATGACATCCTCCCATTCATAATCGCTGTCGAGTTCGGCATTACCGCTGGCATTGTTGCTGAAGTATTGCCCCCACAGGCTCCACTTCTTTTCGTTGCCGAATTTCCAGCGCAGCTGGCCGTTGAAAAACGTGCTTTGATCACTGACGTCGAACTTGTCGTCGAAATCGATATCGTCACCCCTCTCGGCAATGCCATCCGCGCGTATCTTGAAAGAGTTTGAAGAATGCATGGCGCCCAGGTAGGCGGTGAATGAGTCCGAAAGCGCCGGATGGTAATCATAGTCCTGCGCCAGTAACGCACCCGGAACCATCGAAAGGACAATACTGTACAGGCAGGGGATAAACCGATTTTTCATGGAATTTTCTCAATAGGGGCACACAAGCAATTGGAGGCAGGTGTGCCAGGACATTTCAAAGCAGGATTATATCGTAAAACGCAGGTGAAGTTACACGCGCACCGGTCAGGACTTGTCCTCTTTTCTGCCAAATGACCTGTCGAGCGGAATCAACATGGTTACGACAAAAGATGGCAGTGTCGCAATCATTACCCAGACAAAGAAATACTGGTAACCGAGCAGTTCCTGAAACCAGCCGCTGAACATGCCGGGCAGCATCATGCCCAGCGCCATGAACCCGGTGCAGATGGCGTAGTGGGCGGTCTGGTGGGCGCCGTTGGAAACATACAGCATATAGAGCATGTAGGCTGCAAAGCCGAAGCCGTAACCAAACTGCTCCAGCCCGATCGCGAGGTTGATAATCAGCAGGTTATCCGGCAGGGCAAATGACAGAAAAATGTAAACCAGATTCGGCAGGTTGATGGCGAAAACCATCCACAGCAGCCAGTGCTTCAACCCGTCCCTGGCGGCCAGGAAGCCACCCAGTATGCCGCCCAGCGTCAACATGATGACACCGAGTGTTCCATAGGCAAATCCGACCTGGCTGGTGTTCAGCGCCAAACCGCCAAGCTCCGGCTTGTCCAGCATGAACGGCGCCGTGAGCTTGACCAGTTGCGCCTCTGAAAACCTGAAGAGCAAAAGAAACGCGAGTATCAGGCCGATTTTTGGTTTCCTGAAAAAGGCGGCGAAGGTCTGTAGAAAATCCTTCAGGATATCGGCAAAGGTCGCATGGACTTTCGGCACATCATCATGGGGCCGCGGCAGGACAAATCGGTGCCAGACGCAAAAGACAATAAATAGTCCCGCCATGATGTAAAACGTATTGGCCCAGGCCATGACCGTTCCGGGATCGGTGGAAATGCCGCTGCCGACAACGCTGACCTCGCCCGTTGACCGCAGGGTCTTTTCCATCCAGCCGGCCAGCATGACCAGCAGGCCCTGGCCGGCGATCATCGCAAGCCGGTAGAAGGTGCTGCGGATACCCACGAACCAGGCCTGGTCGTGCTTTGACAGGCCCAGCATGTAAAACCCGTCCGCGGCGATGTCATGGGTGGCCGAACTGAATGCCAGCAGCCACAGGCATGCCAGCGAGAGCCTGAAGAAGTCCGGCGCCTGCAGGGTAAGCGCCACGCCGCCGAGGCCGGCCCCGATCAGCAACTGCATGGCGATGATCCAGCTGCGCTTGGTCCGCAATATATCGACGATCGGGCTCCAGAACGGCTTGATGACCCAGGGAAGGTACAGCCAGGAGGTGTAAAGCGCGATATCGGTATTGGATAAACCCAGCCGCTTGTACATGATGACGGCGACCGACATGACCACCACGTAAGGCAATCCGCTGGCGAAATACAGGCTCGGAATCCATGCCCACGGGGACGGTCTTCCTGCCGTCACGCCTTGCTGATGCTGTCCGGCAGTCACCCGGGTGGCGACCCCGGGCCGTCTTCGTCATGGGCGGTCAGCCTGGCCTGCGCCATCTTCAGGCAACCCATCACGGGTTCGTAGACCAGCGTGGCGCCGGCGGGTGGGCGCTTGATGTTGTTCAGCTTGACCAGCAATTCGTCGCGGAAAAGCTGGCTGCTGCAAATGACGCCCCCGGCGATCGCGAGCGGATAGGGCTGTTCGAACGCCAGTGCTTTGGCCACTGCCGCCACCAGCTTGACGGCCTCCTTGACCGCCCCCTTGACGATTCTCCGCGCGACCTTGTCGCGCTGCGCGGCAGCCTCCATGACCAGCGGTGAAAGTGCCGCGACCGCTCGTCGTACGTCCCCTCCCTCGGACACCTTCATGAGGATGCTCCTGGGGTCTTCCGTGCCGAGCTGTTCCAGGACCATGTCGGATAGCAGCGTTTCCGGCCCGATGTCATCGCTGGCCTCCGCCACCGCCGCAAGCGCCTTGTAGCCGAGATAGAACCCGCTGCCCTTGTCGCCGAACCAGTGACCCCAGCCGCCCTTGGTCACCGAGCGGCCCCGCGCATCGACACCCACGGCAACGGAACCGGTGCCGACGATCAGGGCAATGCCCCAGCCTTCCGCGGTGCCGTGCGCCAACACCGGCATGGCGTCGTGAACGACATCCAGCCTGCGGGAGAGCTTACGGCCTTCCGCCCAGTGGTTTACATCACGCTGAACATCGGGCGAGGTGCTGCCGGCCAGCGCCAGTACCGCGCAATCGAACTTGTGCCCGGGCATACCCGCCACGGCCAGGGCTTCATCGATCGCATTATCGAGACTGTTCAGCGACTGCGCCTTGCCCGACAGCCGCAGGTTGGATGGGCCGCCGCGCCCGCGCCCGAGAATGTTTATCTGTCCCGCGTCATCCACCGCGGCCACCAGCGCCATGGTCTTCGAACCGCCGCCATCCACGCCGAGGATGAGCCTCGATCGGCTTGCAGCGCCAACGCTTCGGGATTGCGCTCCCGGCGCCTGCTTCATCATGGTGCATCCCCCTGGCGCGCCGGGCCGGAATCCAGTACGCGTCGCAGGTGGCCCCGGGCCGCCTGCAGCCGCTCGCGTGCAGCCTGGGCCGGTATCTGCAACCGCTGCGCAACGACCGCCGTCTTGACTTCGCCGTCGCAACGGGCCAGCAGTTCCACGGCCTCTGGTCCCTTGCAGTCCGTCAGCATTTCGACGATGCGTTGCGCCCGGTCGGCCAGTTTGACATTGCTGGCGCGCAAATCGACCATCAGGTTGCTGTAGGTCTTGCCCAGCCGCACCATGGCGCCGGTGGTCAACATGTTCAACACCATCTTGGTGGCGGTGCCGGCCTTCAGGCGGGTGGAACCCGTGAGTACTTCAGGGCCGACCAGCGGCAGGATGCACAGGTCGGCATGCCGGGATATTTCCGCTTCGCGGTTGCAGCTGAAGCCGATCGCGAACGCACCGGTTGCACGGGCGTAGTCCAACGCCCCGATCACGTACGGGGTGCGGCCACTGGCCGCGATGCCGACCACCACGTCGGCCGCCGAGAGGTCGATATCCCGCAGGTCCTGCTGGCCGCCAATAACCGAGTCCTCGGCGCCCTCGACCGCCCGCACCAGCCCTTCCGTACCGCCGGCGATCAGGCCGACGACCTGGTTCGGGTCGGTATTGAACGTCGGCGGGCATTCGACCGCATCGAGCACACCGAGACGGCCCGAGGTGCCCGCGCCGGCATAGATC
>Ga0210074_1000498_pt1 | contig 13750 bp, 8 predicted proteins | sample China_Galinas_Co_FD_184860 | JGI IMG/M metagenome (GOLD analysis project Ga0210074, IMG submission 184860) | Wetland microbial communities from San Francisco Bay, California, USA, that impact long-term carbon sequestration -... | ecosystem: Environmental > Aquatic > Marine > Wetlands ... | reverse complement strand
AACTTTTAATTGAACAAAAGATTGTTCAGGAACGCTATATTCAATTTTTGTTGAGGGGTTGAATGGATTGGGATAGTTTTGTTCTAAACTGTACTCTGTTGGAATTTCATTTGAAATTGATTCAACCCCGGTAGGACCACCAATTTCAATAAATGCATCACCTTCAAGATCAATGTGATTTCCATAAATGGATAAATCTCGGACATCATCTGCACCATCTGAATTTATGCCCAAATCTTCCAGCTCATCAAATTTCCAATATGCAACTAATCCGCTATCGCTTGTTTGGTAATATGCGGCACTAAGACTGTCATTCATTAGTGTCTGTATTTGCGAATGTGTGAGAGCTTTGTTCCACACACTGACTTCGTCAATTAATCCATTAAACCACTCCGTTCCGTTACCCACATCACCGCCGATATAAAAATTATCGGTTGTAGTTGGAATTGGTCCAGAACGAGAGCTACTTCCATCCAGAACTCCATTAACATAAATCATAATTTCAGATCCATTATAAACACCAGCTATGTGATACCATTCGCCTACGGTTGTAGCTGTTGAGGAACCTCCTGAATTTACCCAGGAACCTAAATAAACCCAAAAACCAAATCGGTTAATACCTAGTCTGTTAAGGGAATAAGCCGGAGTAAGAGTTGCACCTTTGCGTGCAATACTGAATGTAGAACCATTTGAATTTATTTTTACCCATGCTGCAACTGTAACGGCATCCGTTATAGAAAAACTAGTATCATCATTTGCAAATGCATAATCTGCACTTCCATCTAAATTCAAGACACTGTTTTGAGCATTTATAAAAAAGAAAGTGCTCATAAAAATTATTATAGAAAGAGTATATTTTAACATTGTTTAGCTCCTCAATTATTTTTAAGACTTGAATACTGTAAGTTCCTTGCAATTATTTAATTATTTAAGCAAAATCATTTTTTTTGTCTCAACAAATTTTTCAGTTTGTAATTTGTAGAAGTAGACCCCGCTTGGGAGATTTATTGCATTCCAATCATATTTGTAACTACCAGCGCTTAATTGTTTTGTAACCAGTGTCTCAATTTCTTCTCCCAATGAGTTAAAGACTTTCAATGTAACAAACGAAACTTCAGGGATTGAAAAAGAAATTGTTGTGCTCGGATTAAAAGGATTGGGATAGTTTTGTTCTAAACTGTACTCTGTTGGAATTTCATTTGAAATTGATTCAACCTCAGTCGGACCACCAATTTCAATAAATGCATCACCTTCAAGATCAATGTGATTTCCATAAATGGATAAATCACGAACATCATCTGCACCGTCTGAATTAACTCCCAAATCTTCCAGTTCATCAAATTTCCAATATGCAACTAATCCGCTATCGCTTGTTTGGTAATACGCAGAACTTAGACTGTCATTCATCACGGTTTGGATCTGTGCTTCAGTAAGAGCCTTGCTCCATACACTTAGTTCTTCGACCGATCCGTTGAAGAATTCACCCCATCCAGGAGTATCCAAATCGCCCCCGATATAAAAATTATCAGTTGTAGTAGAAATTGATCCAGAAGTTGACCTTGCTGATTCAAGAACACCATTAACATAAATCATAATTTCAGACCCATTATAAACTCCGGCTACGTGATACCATTCACCAACATTGGTTACTGTCGTAGAACTATATGAATCCAACCAAGATCCCAAATGAACATAAAACTTAAAATTATTCGAGGATTCTCTGTTCAGCGAATATGCTGGTGTATTGCTTGCACCTTTTCGCGCAATGCTGCTTGTTGAACCATTTGAATTTATTTTTACCCACGCTGCAACTGTAACAACATCTGTAGGAGACAAACTTACATCATCATTTGCAAATGCGTAATCTTCATTTCCATCTAAATTTAGAACACTATTTTGTGCATTTATAAAAAAGAAAGTGCTCATAAAAATTATTATAGAAAGAATATATTTTAACATTACCTAATTCCTTATTTTATGATTACAATATTGTCGTCGTTCAAAAAATTTTATTTTACTCACACTTATTTTCCATTTAGCTGTGCCATTAAAGCAGGTCCTTCAAAGTATATGCGTGCTTTATTTATTTTATCATTTTCTATATCATAGACTACACAAAGCGGAACTTTCACAGATTTGTTTGTCGCCGGAATACCTGCAAACTCTCCAATGTGTTTTCCTACAAAGTCCGCTTCAAACACAGCATTTGTTTCATTTACTATAAGGTTTTTGGTCTCTGCGTGAGCATCAAAGGCGACGTGGTACATAAAGTTTAGCATTTGTGATACCGCTTCTGGTCCGCTATGTTTTTCTCCGCTAGCCATATTTGTAAAGACTACATCATCTGCCATCATGCTAATATCCGAATGATTGGAATCCAGATACTTTGACATAATTTTCCTATTGGTTTCGATTGACATTTTAGCCTCCGTAATTAATGAATGTATTTAGTTTATTTGAGAAATATCATTTTCTTAGTCTCGATAAAAGAACCCGCCTGTATTCTATAGAAGTAAACTCCACTTGACAATGCTGCCGCATTAAACTCAACTTCGTAATTTCCTATTAACTTTTCCTCATTCACTAAAGCTGCTACTTCTTCACCAACAAGGTTATATACTTTTATGCTTACAAAATCATTAGTCGGAATTGAATATCTTATTTTCGTTGAGGGATTGAATGGATTGGGATAATTTTGTTCAAGTTTATATTCATCAGGAACTATCAAACTGCCTTGATCTTCAACATCAACCGTGTTGTTTAGGTAAAGTGTGTCATCGATAGTTCCATCATTTCCATTGTCAACTAGTATAATTAGTTGATTGTTAGTTAAATCACCCCAGTTTGGTAGATAATGATGGGTTGTATTAGCTTCTAATGAAATGTTTGCAGCTTCAAATCTGCCTAAGCTTGTTTCGGAGACAAAGATTAAGTTAATATTATAGATTTTTGCAGATCCATAACTAATTAGTTCCAACTGATCATTATTAGCATTTTCTATTTTAACCGAATCACTTTGTTCAATTGATAAACCTTTAAGAATAAAAACCTTTTCCTGAATGTTTTCGTTAATGATATTAGTTAAATCAACATTTTTAGTTTCTTGATCCTGGCTGGTAAAGGAAACACCATTATCAAAATAAACTCTATCTGTCTGCAATCCAGAAGAATCTGTCCAGTCTATAACGAATGATTTATTTTCAGTGAATAACGCAAGAGAAGTCGTATCTTCTAGGCTACTAAGTTCAACAAAATAGTTATCAGAGGGGAGGTTATAACCAATTGGTGGCCCGGTGCTTCCATTTTTAACAATAATGGGTATGGCATCAGCGATTTCAATTTTAAGTTCATTATTGTAGAAACCTATAGACTGATTTAATGAATTAACAATTTTGATTGAAGAAATATTCTTCTGGTATACATTAACTACTGTATCTGCCAAAATAAACGGCGAAGAGAGTTTTTGTTTTGATGGAAGTGAATCTGTATCCAGATAGTCTTCAGCAGGATCATCAAGCCAAAACCATTTTGTTCCGCCCCAGTTAATCCATCCATATTGAGGATGCCACTCACCTTTACCATTATTGAATGAAGTATCAACAATTATTTGAGCATTTGAAACATTTGGATAACTGTTATCGTAGACACTTACGTAATAAATCCCTTCAATATCAGGATCCTCTGTTAGCTTATAAGCTAAGATTGTATGTGCGCCAGGGTCAGTTGAATCGTTACTAACAAGGCTCAATGTTCTTATTTCCACATTATCCTCCCTGAACATTGATTTCATATCCTCAATAGTTTGAGTCGGAGTTATAGTTTTAAAGAAGTTACCAGCAATTGTTGTGTGTGGATTGCCGAACTGGTGTGTGAACAATTCATTAATAACAGGGAAGGTAGATTGATTGCCTGTTACATTTACAGGGTTAGTAAAATTTGGAAAATTAGGGTAGTAATTAAGAAATTCATCTTTTTTCTGGAATGCCAGTGCATTGGCAATTGCAATTCCAAAACAAGAGCCACCCCAGGCACGAGATTTTTTTTGCCATCTTACTAAAGCAGTAGGTGAATATATTGGTTCATCTAAATCCCAATAGCAGGCGTCAATTCCAAATGTATTAACAAAAGAAATCCAATCAGGATGATCGGATGATTTTGCATTTGTAAAACCAAAGTAACTCGGGTAATTATCCCCTGTGATAGGATCTACTCCCTTGTAGTTAAATTGCCTCCACCAACTGTAAGGCCATACCCCCGTTGTGTCATTTCCAAATCCCCATTTATCTCTCTCTATTTTATAAGCATAATATGTAGAATCACTATTAACTCTTGTAAGTACATAAGGTTTTATTCTGAAAATACCACTCTCAATTTTTTCACTGGGATTTGAAGAGTTTTCTATAATTATTTTCGACTGGTATGACAGTAAAGTGTCTGGTATAACCCAACCATAATTTGTTGTATCCTCAAAAATTGCTTCTGCAATTGCTAATGTATCCTCAGAAGGTGTATCGAAGTTCAATACACATTTTATATTAATTGAAAACCAACCCGTTTCTCTCCATTTTATTGTATCGGTTTCACCAGCTATCCACTTGTCATAAGGTTTTGGAGTGGTGATTGTATTATTATTAAGTACTACCCGAAATAGTTCACCCTTACTTTGGGGATTTATACCCGCTCCAACTATAACATTGCCATCATAAGAAATACTTTGAGCATATCTAAGGTCCCAGCCCGAGAGGTCAAGCCCGTATTCGGTTTCCAAAACCTGTTGTAAGTTGCGGATCCCATTAATTTCATCCCAAATAAACGCTTTGAATCCGGTTGAGGAAGTTCCATATCCTACAACTATTTTCCCATCTCCTGAAACATCTACGGCTTGACTTGTAAAGTTACCTGGAAGTATACCTAAATCGATAACGGAACCGTCTCTCCACATCGTAGCCCTTTTAGATGCAGGATATTCAGAATAACCTACTATTACCGAACCATCAAAAGAAGCAGCATAAGCTGCACTGGTTTCATAGCCGGATAAAAACCCAAGACCCACCATAGTACCCCCGGTCCATCTAAACGCTTCAATAAAATTATCAACACTACGGCTTGCTCCTACAACCACATTCCCATCGCCGGAAACTCCCCTAGCTTGACTATAAAATGAATTCCCACCAGGTAAATCTCCCACACCGACCATACCTCCACCAACATTCCAAACAAATCCCTCATCAGACCCCTGTGCGCTGTTCCCAGTACCAACAACCACTTGTCCATTATCAGAAATACCTATACCGGCACTAAAGGTTCCGCCGGGTAGAAATCCAAGTGGAGTTACACCGCCGGATGGTGTCCAATAAAACGCTTCATATCCAAAAGATATCCGGTCTCCTCCGCAAGCCGCATTTCCTCCAGAGGCAACCCCTGAAGCGAAACCTTCTTGATTACTTAAAAGTTGTATGCCTGTAGAATCGGACCAGATGACCGGTAAAAGGCTGTCTGACCGGCCAACCACAAACTCTCCATCTGGTGACAGCGGCGAGGCTAAAAAATCAATACTTGTAAAGCCCAGGCCCTGGAAGCTTGCCTGTGCAAAAATTGTTGTTGAAAAAAGATTAATTATAAAAAAAATGACTAAATGAAAACAAAATCTCCCGTGCATAGTTTAAAGTCTCCAATAATTAGATAAATGTTTGAGTGAATAACTATATGTTTTATTTGAGCAATATCATTTTCTTTGTTTCAACGAAAGACCCAGCTTGTAATCGATAGAAGTATACTCCACTTGCTAGCTGAGAAGTGTTGAAGTTAAGAGTATAAACCCCTACATTTTTTTCTTCATCAACGAGTTTTGCTACTTCGTTTCCGATTATATCATAAACCTTGAGTGTAACATTGTTTCTTTGCGGAATTGAGTATTGAATAGTAGTTGTTGGATTGAATGGATTGGGATAGTTCTGAGATAAAAAATACTCCCCGGGAATTTCACCACTTATTTTATCAACACTCGTGATCACAAAACCACCGGATTGTACCAAGACAGGATTACCGTAAGTATCCAGATGATTTCCATTGACCGAAAGATCTCTTAAGTCATCTGCACCATCACTGTTAATTCCAAGATCTTCCAGCACATCCATTCTATAGTAAGCAATTAAACCGCTATCGCTTATTGAATAATATTCAGATGAAAGGGTATCAAGTAAAGTGGAATTAATTTGAGCAACACTTCGCTCAACATTCCAGATTCTTATTTCATCAACATAACCATTAAAAAAATCGCCCCACGCCGAAACACCTATAAGCTCTGCAGCATAATTTGGAATTCCGCCCGAATAATTATTAGTGTTTAAAAGCACACCATCTAAATAAATCTTTAAACCAGACGAGCTCCACGTTGCAGCTACATGTCTCCAAACTCCCGAAACAGGAAGAACCCCGGAATTACTCCATCTCCAGACACCGGCATAAGCTCCGAAGATAAGATTTTCATTACCCGATGTGGGAGAATGACTTCCTATTTTTACCCAGTCTCCAGTTGTACCCGGATGACCATTTCCTCCATTCCAGATAGAGTTTGTGGCAGTCCAGGACTCTGGTGCAAACCAGAATTCAATTGTGCCTTCATCAAAACCAGAAACATTAGGCGATAAAGGTGCCGCATAATCATCTGTGCCATCAAGACTGAGAGCATTGCCGGCATTTTGCGCATAAATGGCACTAAAAGAAATAAGTGTTATGAATAGACAAAATAGTTTGAAAGTTTTCATTTCGATTCTCCTTTTATTAAGTCTATTACTCTTGAAAGATTTTCTTTGCTCACGAATCCAATTGCCCCTGCTTTTTTTACAGCGTTTATTGTTGTTTCATCGTTATACTGCGATACTATTATCACTTTTGCATCGGGATTAGCAGAAATGATTTTTTCTGTTGCTTCAATTCCATCCATTGTTTTCATTTTAATGTCCATCACGACCCAATCGGGCAGAGAATCATTAAATGCTAAAACCGCTTCTGCTCCATCACCGCACTCAATTACTTCTTCGAAATGCGGAGAATAAATATTCTTCATCACGTTTCTTATTCTGTTATTGTCGTCAACTAAAAGTAGTTTCATTGTGTCCATATTTTTTAATGTTAAGATGGTTTAGTTGAGAAAGGAAATAAATCGGTGAGAGCACTCATTTTATATAGGTGGAAACACCTATTTAAATTAAGAATGTATAATTAACAATTGAAAATGTTAAAGGAGGGAACTGTTCTTTATTGCAAATTTTACGAGACTGTGCGAGCCACTTAGGTTTAATTTTTTTGAAATGTTGTTACGGTGGTTCTCTACGGTTTTATAACTAATGTGAAGTTCATCAGCAATTTGCTGTGTGGTTTTTTCAAGTGAAATATGTTTTAGAATTATTCGCTCGGTTTTAGTTAAATCATTTATGGACGGTGATTTTTGAGAGAGTGTGTTCAGCTTATTCAATCTGGTAACAAGATAACCTGAAATCATTGGGCTAATGTAATGTCTTCCTTCCGCAACAATTTTAATGCTTTCTAATACGTCCTCAGCAGCGTTCTCTTTTAAAACATAACCAAAAGCACCGACGTCCAATGCTTCGTTAAACATGTCTTCATCTTTATACATGGTTAAAAAGATAAATCGGGTTTTAATATTTTCTGTTGAAATTCTTCTGACGATTTCTAATCCCGTCATCTTCGGCATTTCTACATCTATCAATGCAACATCAGGCTGATGTTTGAGTATTAATTTATATGCCTCTTCGCCGTCTTTAGCTTCCGCAAGAATTTCGATATTGGGATCTTTAAGCAAAACGGATTTAACCCCGCTCCGCATAACCGGATGATCGTCTGCTATTATTACTTTAATATTAATCATGAACCAAGGGGTATTTTAACTTTTATCTGTGTTTTAAGTTCGTTGTCCGATTTAAACTCTAAATTACCACCCAAGAAAGAAACACGGTTTTCAAGATTTTTTAGTCCGAATCCTTTTGATTCGGACTTAGTTGATTCAAAATTAAAACCTTTTCCGTTGTCGGCAATTTCAATAAATAAAACATCATCTACTTTTTCAACAAATACCCTTGCATTATTTGCGTCAGAGTGTTTGATAATATTTGTCACACACTCCTGAATAATTCTGTAAATATTTATTTCTTTTTCCTTTTCAAAAAGATTATCGACGTTCCCAATATTAATATCAAACTTTATTTTGGAAACACTCTCAATATTTGTAAACATTGAGTTAATAGCTTTCGATAGCCCAAGCCGGTCCAACTGGTATGGATGAAGATTGTATGATATTCTTCTCACCTCATCGATGGCAAAGTCAGCTGTTTTTGATATCTCGTCAAATTGCTCATCCCTTTTCTTATTTAATAGGGCAAGGTTTTTTATAACTAAAAGATCCTGTCCCAGACTATCGTGAAGTTCTGAAGCAATTCTCTTTCTTTCTTCCTCCTGCGATTGAAGAAGCTGTTTGGAAAATTCAAACTGAAGTCGTCTATCTTTTTTAAGCTGGCTTACCCTTCTGTAATAAATTATTGGTCCGATAGAAAAAAATACAAAAATTATTAATCCTCTAAACCACCAGGTCATCCAGAATGGAGGAGTAATTATTATAGAAACTGATTTAACATTCCCGTTCCAGACACCATCGGCATTGGTTGCTTTAATTTTAAATTTGTAATTACCAGGGTCAAGGTTTGTGTAAGTAGCCTGCCTTCTGTCTCCACTATAAATCCATTCCTTATCAAACCCCTCCATAATGTATGCATACTGTATTGATGCGGGCGAATTATAGTCAAGGGCAGCAAATTCAAAAGAGAACACATCCTGGTCATACTCAAGAATAATTTCGTCGGTATAAGCAGCGCTTTGCTTTATCGGGTAATCACCTCCCGCCGGCACAGACTTATTGAATAACAGAAAGTCTGTAATAACCACCGCTGGTTTTAAGCTTGAAAGATTTATTTCTTCTGAGTCAAATAAATTTATTCCCTTGGTGCTGCCAAACAAAAACAAATCATTATTTAGTTTTAAAGCTGATTCATAATTAAATACATTGTTGGATAACCCGTCGGCAGTTGTAAAATTTGTAAAGGTGTTATTTTGAACGTTGAAAAAAGAAATGCCGTAACCTGTACCGAGCCAAAGATTACCGTCATCGTCTTCAAGAATACTTTTTATTGAATTATCGGGCAAGCCATCACGAACTGAATAAGTAACTATCTGAACTTCAAAATCATAAATATCCGTGCTTTTATTCTTAATTAGGAATTTGTTTAATCCATTGCTCGTCCCGATCCAAAGAATTGTTTCATTTTTTTCAACCCGGGATTTTTTTGCTTCGTGAATTGAGTAAATGTTGTTACTGCTAATACTATTCTTGTTGTTTTTATTTTCCAGCCAATGATGAAAAGTTATTTCCTCCCGTTCTTCAAATAAATTTAACCCTCCACCTCTTGTGCCCAACCAAATTCTTCCGAATCTATCTTCATTAATTGCCCAGACATCATTGTTACTCAAACTATTTGGGTCATCTATATCGTTCAGCCAGAGATCATAATCATTAGTTTCCGGATTAATTCTGCCGACACCTGCACCCCAATATCCAACCCAGAGATTTTTTTTGCTATCCTTTAATAAAGCTTTGTTGAAATTGAGAGATTGTGTTCTAATGTGGGGTTGATCCAGGTCCCAGGATTTAATCCTTTTCGTTTTCAGATCGATTTGCATTAATCCGATACCAAAAGTACCAACCCAAAGATTATCAGAACTTCCGGTTTCCAGACTCCACACCTGAATGTCTTTGAATTTTTCATCGACGCGTATCTTCTTTTTTTCGATAACGGTGTCTAAATAATATAAACCTTCTGATGTCCCAACCCATAATGTGTTATCCGGTGTTTGAATAATCGCAGTGACGTTTTTCTTTGTAAGGATATCCGAATTCTCTGATCCGAAGATCACAGATAAGTATGAATTAAATTTTGAATTTTTTGGTGATATATAACTAATACCATTCTCGGTTGCAATCCAAACCACACCCGAGCGATCCCTGATAGTCATGTTTATTTGATTATCAATTATACTGCGCGGATTATTTTCGTTGTGAAGAAAGCGTTTTGTTTCGCCGGATTGAAGATTCATTTTAAGTAATCCCGCATAAGAATCTATAAAAAGAAATTTTTCTTCATTAATAACTTCTTCCAAAACCCAGCCGGCACTTGTTCCATAAAGTAAGTTTTGAGGGTTGGGAATCTTAATTCTTGAGAATGTATTAGAAACAATATTGTAAGCAGTTAAACCGTTAGCCGTGCCCAACCAAATGATATTTGAATCAAGAGAAGACTTTAACATTGACCATATGATATTATTGCTTAGGCTGTTTGGATCTGTCCTATTAAAATAAAATTGCTCGAAGTCGTTTGAATGCGAGGGATTAAATTTGTTAAATCCATGATGTGTTGCTATAAAAACATTTCCTGAATTGTCCTCAATAATTGACCGAACATAATTATAACTTAAACTCTTGGGGTTATTTGGATCTGAAGTCCAATGGTCAAAATTATTATTCGGGGGATTAAATTTGTAAACGCCATCGCTGTAAGTGCCTATCCAGATGTCACCATCTTTTCCTGCGTGAATACATGTAATACCATTTTCTTCATTTCTATCAGATTCAATTTTCCAACTAAGAAACTCTTCTGTTCTAGGGTCATATCTGTTTAGCTCTCCGGCTTTGGTCCCGATCCAGATGTTTCCTAATTGGTCTCCCATTAATGACCAGATGTTGTTGCTCGAAATGCTGTTGGAGTCGCCCGGATCATGTCGGAAAACTTTAAATTTGTAACCATCGTAACGGTTTAGACCATCATCTGTTCCAAACCACAGAAAGCCAGCCTGGTCTTGAATTATTGAATAGACAGTATTAGAAGAAAGACCATTCTCCACAGTGAGATGATTAAATGTGATTGATTGGGCAAAGTTTTTGGGAGAAATAATTTCAAAAATTATGATCAGAAAAATTATAAATGAATTCCGATGCGATATTACCATAAGTCAAATATAATTAAGCATTAGGTTTAAGTAAATAACTTTGGTCTTAGTAGAATATATTATTTATGGATTTCCCAAATCATATCTGAAATTGTTTCTTGATTTTTTTTCAATATTGAACATAAGCAGATTGTTCGGGTGAAGAGAAATAAATTATAGAAAAAATAGAAATGTCATCCTGCTAGGCGGATGACACGTTGTTAGTAGAAAAAATTTATTTAATCAGATTCATTTTAATTGTCTTTATAAAATATCCTGCTCTAAGCTGAGCAACATAAAAACCACTAGCAAGATTTCCTGCAAAAAAATCTGTTCTATAAGTACCTGCAGATTGCTCTTCGTTTACTAATGTAGCAACTTCATTACCGAGTATGTCATATACTTTTAATTGAACATAAGATGCTTCAGGAATACTGTATTCAATTTTTGTTGAAGGGTTAAAAGGGTTTGGATAGTTCTGGTTCAGTGTAAATTCCGAAGGTATAGTCTCATCTATAATTTCTACACTTGTAGATCCTGAAACTGTGTCTGTATAAACTTCTACAATTGCAGAAAGTGCAGGACCAGTTGTAATACCTCCTGCAATTACTAATTTCATTACATCATTTCCAACATTAAAACTGCCTCCCTGGTACGCAGTCATCGGAGTTGGTTTATCTTCAACTTGTTGCCAGCTTCCAAAACCATCACCTGTGTATGTGTAAACCCAGGCGTCACTGAACGCAGGAAAAGAATCAGAATCACTTCCTCCAACAACAATTACTTGATTTGGTCCCCAGCTATAAGCATGAAATCGGGCGCGAGGTCCCCCAGGAAAACTTTGACCTGCTGACCATGTAATATCTAATGGATTCGATGGATTGATTACACCGATGAAAATACTATCAACCTGTAAAGGAGAATCAAAGCTGGGTGAGAAACCTCCTACATAAATAATAGTGTTCTCGTCAAGCCATGCTGCGCCACCATCGGCTCTGCCTTCCGGAAGAGGTGTTGCCTCTTCAAATTGATTGTTAGCATCAGTATAGTAATAAACATTTTTTAAAATAATGCTGGCATCATTTGATCCGCCAATAAAATAAAATCCATTGTCATCGCTTCTTGTTAGTCCTCTCCCATAAAATGTCCCTTCCGGCAAAGGGGTGCCGATTGTATACTGGAGCGTACTAAGGTCATATTTATATTGAAGATCCAGAGCGTTGTTAATACTATTCGTATATCCTCCAATATATCGATAACTGTTGTTGTATTTGAGAGACACATGTAATCTTAATTCCAAAGGTAGATTTGGTAGTGAGCCGAATGTATTTGTTTCAATATTATAAGTAGTAACATCGCTGGTTCCCACACCACCACCCGTAACATCACCACCGGATATAACCAGATTGTTTCCATCAGTGTGTGATGCACCGTAATATCTTGGAAATGATAAATTGGTTTTTTGATGCCACTGAGCAGCTTGTACTGATCCGTCCTGTTCAGCAGTTTTATGATTTTCATTTGCTTCCCAAAATGTATCTGTGAGTTTTGTTGGAATACTTTGTGCCTTGGCAGATATAAACAAAAGTAACACAGCTGATGAAATAGTAATCAGTAAATTTAAATATTTCATTTAATTACCTCCTTAGATAATTTTAAAGATAAGTTTATTTTAATAAACTCATCTTTATTGTTTGTATATAATTTCCAGCAGTTAATTGAGCAATGTATAATCCACTTGATAATCCTTCTCCGTTAAAGTCTGCTCTGTAAGTTCCTGCAGATTGTTCTTCATTGACTAAGGTTGCAACTTCATTTCCGAGAATATCATAAACTCTTAGTTGAACAAAAGAAGCTTCGGGAATGCTGTACTCAATATTAGTTGTTGGGTTAAAAGGGTTTGGAAAGTTTTGCTTTAATTGATAATTAACAGGTGTCAAATCATTTATCCTATCTACAGACACTACAGTTTCTCGTTTGAAAACTCTTGCCCCACCGTTCATGTTCTCAAACAATCCCACATATTCATTTATCTGTGTCGCTTTTCTAGTCTCTACAACTGATCCTGTTAAAGCCGAAGTTTTTGGGTTACTCGGCAAACCAGTGTTTTCATGGTTCCAGGTTTGCCCGTTATCTGTTGATTCGGAATATCCACCGCCTTGATTATTTCTAGGGAATTGTACTATTCCGTGTACTTTTCTGTTTTCACTCTTTAATACTCCAATCCAACATCCGGCATCTTCTCCATAATCGAATATTGCTAGCAGAGTAAAAGTTAAGTATCTCTGTTGCGCAAAGGCTTCGACTAGGTTTCCATCATCCGATCCAGCTAGAACTCTGGTATCTGGTCCTGAATTTTCTGTTGATAATGGATAATCGAATATAAGTTTTACAATAGTGTCCTCAGTTGCTATTCCGGTTGCTTGTTCCCATAATTCTCCATTATTAGTTGAAGTGAACACTCCATTGGTTGTTGCCGCAACAACATACCCACTAGAATCAACTTCTATGTCTCTAACCCAAGAGTTAGCAGGTAGTCCATTATTTGCAGGTGACCAGGTATTACCATTGTCGGTTGAACGTAGAGGACCATTTCTTGTCCCTGCAAAAATTGTAGTTGGTGTTGCAGTTGTGTTTAGGGCAATTGAAAAAATATTGTCGCCGCTTGAGACAGTAACTAATGGGCTTTCCCAAT
>Ga0210074_1000497_pt1 | contig 13754 bp, 10 predicted proteins | sample China_Galinas_Co_FD_184860 | JGI IMG/M metagenome (GOLD analysis project Ga0210074, IMG submission 184860) | Wetland microbial communities from San Francisco Bay, California, USA, that impact long-term carbon sequestration -... | ecosystem: Environmental > Aquatic > Marine > Wetlands ... | reverse complement strand
GCTGTGCGGGCTGCTTGAAAACGACAGCTATCGTCGCCGTGCTCAAGGTGCGCTTTAACCAGGGGCAGTGATTCAATGTCACCCAGCTCTCCGGCAGCCTTCAGGGCCCGTGCAAGTAGTGCCGTGTCGTCACTTTGTAATGCGTCCCGTAAATGGGTTCCGGGATGGACCCGGTGAATAGCACACGCACTGATTCCAATCATTCGTTGATACGGTGAACCGCTCAAAAGGAGGTTTTTAACCAGGCCACTCAATTGCCGGGGTTCTACCCAACCAAGGGCGGAAACCACACCACAGGTTGCTTGCTGGTCACCTTCCGCTGCTCCAAGCACTTCGTCAACATAGCCCTGCCGGGAAAGCCTGATGGCGATCGACATCGCTGTGAAGTACTCGCCGGGAAGTTCCCAACCAAGTTCCTTGCAGATATCCCAACTCTTGTCTCCACCAATGCGCAGGCCGTCAAGATGTGCCTCCACCCGTTCATCCGCTTCGGCAAGTTCTTCAATGTCGTAATCCGGTGCTGCAACCGCGGCTTCACGCTGCTGCCACAGAAAAGCGGCCTCTTCAGCGTGCTCCTCGATCACATCATCAAGCTTCAATGACATGCACGATCATCCGGTTTTGTAGAGAGGTTCTTTGCTTCAGTCAATTCACGTTCCTTCAAACATCGCCGATTCACCACCTTCAGGTGCTGACTTCAGAAAAACCCCGTCCTGGGTGAGGATTTGAGATTCCCGGACACCTTCAAGATTTGAGTACGGACACGGCAACCCGGAATGCAACGTAAAGGTCTGATCACCGGGGTTGGTCCATAAAAGCTTGCCATTTTCAATCCATGGATCGATGTCAAAATCCCACTTGTCCAGTTTGGTTTCGGACGCGACTGCTTCACCATCATCATCAAACAAGGAATAGAATTCGCGTCGCCATTCCTGGTGAAGATCCACGTCATCCAGTGGTTCTTGCGAAAAATAGGTCACGATGTACGCCGTATCGCTTGTTTCAAGTTTGAAACTACTCAAGACGGCCTTAACCGTATCAAATTCAAGTAACCTTGAAATGACGAAAGGAACACCCGGGCCGGGGTTTACGCCATTCGTTATCTCTTGGGGAACTCTGCCATGCAGGTCGAGCGCACCCAGAAAAACCTGAAAATGCTCACATGCCTCGGGTGGTGCAAAATCTACCGGACAAAACTCCCACCACCAAACCCCGTCAAGTCCCAGCGTATCCATTGGCATTTCGGTGATATGCTCACAAAAAGGACAACGGCTGAATGCATGAAAAGGCGCGTTTTCCGCATACTCCTCGAGTATCTGCATTTCCTTTTGATACATTTTCTGTCTTTTTTCGATCGGATAATTCGCCTTTTCAGGCCCTTTTCTTTTCTCGTTGAGTTGCTTGATTTCTCTTAGCAAACTGTTTCTTTGTGATGCATTCCAAAACATTAGCTTAACTCGATCCTGAACATTAAGAACTATTTGGCAGCAGCGACTGCCGCGCCCCTGCCCTTGGCAAATTTGTCAAAGTCCATACCATCCGGTATGTTCATGTTGCCTCTGTGTTTTTCTTTTTGCCATTTCTTCTCATCCCAATCCCATTCTTCAGGTACCGGTTGTCCTTTGCACTTATAGTAGGCACGCAGCTGTTCTTCCGTTTCGATCTTGTAAACGCCGCCACTCTTGTCAAATGCCAACAAGGGTTCCTTGGGACTCACATCCGGCACCAGCAAATTCGGTAATGGCTTCTTGTTATGCTTTTTACAATAATCTGAATAGCTCGCCTGTGGTCCATGTCTGACCATGTCGTTTAACTGTCCCGGTTTGCCCCTGCCGATACCGGAATTCAATTCACCTATGCAATTCCTTTCAGTCCCGGTTCCGCCCTTGATCTTCTTACCGGTGGAGTCAAAAAAATCGTGTGCGTCATAATCACCGGTGTAGGTATTTTTTGGAATGGGTGGAATGTCGCTGATAGAAACAGTTCCAGAGGTTGTTTTTAGTCCCTTTAACTTTCCGGATTTTGGGTCATAACTGCCAACAAATCCTTCGAGGTTATGCTCCTTTACTTTTTTCTGAATATCAGAAGAGCTGGCTTTTAGTCTATCTGCCGTAACGGTCTTGTCAGGTATGTCGCAACCTTTTGCCGGGTACCCGGCTTTTATCTTGTCCATGCAACTGGGGTTGGTTGAGCGGAAAGTGGCGCTATTGCCTGTTTCCATGCATGTTTCCTTGATGGATTTGGCATGCTCAGGATCCATTCCACAGTCCTTGGCAGCCTGATCCAGATCCTTGTCGTCAACACCGCACTCATCTCTGACCAGTTCACAGGCCTTTTTCTTGTCGGGATCACCGGCCCCCATTCCCGCCCCGGGTGCCTGCCCTTCAGCCGGGCATGGCACATTGGGGTTGCTGCCGGCATTGTTGCCATGCGGATCGGACAACCTGCCCACACCCTTACCTTCAAATTTTACGTTGAAGGCCTGGTTCATGATCTCGGATTTGCCCTTGATCTTATTCGAGATGACACCCATGGCGACACCCGGCTCATCACCGGAGGTCATCGCATAGGCAGCACCTTTGACCACTACCTTTTGCTTGTTGTCACCGACCCGCTTGGTGATCTTGACCGAAGCCATCGAGGAATTACCCACGTTTGGATAGGGAATAGGCACCGGTGCGGGTGCCGGTGGAGCGGGGGTTTTACATACATCCGGGAAGGCAGCGGTGATGCCCACACTGGCCTTGTGCTGGGTCGTGAGAAAATTGACGACAATATTGGATGGCATCAGCGCGCTGCCCCCGTTGTCTGAAGCATGACGGCTTCGCGGGCGCCTTCATCGGATGCCCCCCAGACGAGGATGTTACCTACACCCGTATAACCCTTGCGCAGCGCCCAGGCCGCCCAGGCCAGCATTACCGCGCCCGCGGCGGCACCGGTATCCCCAATACAGTCTGCCGGGTTCCAATGTACCATTGTCCGGTAATACCACATCGCCTTGGACTGCGCCATGACCCATTCGAGTGCGCGATAGCGTTCACCGCTTAAATCAGAAATAACTACCGCTTTGGGCTCGTTGATCCCTTGCGCCACGGATTGTATTGACTGTGTCAGCGCAATAGCATTGTTTGGCTCACCCCACTGCACCGTCTCGTGGCGGCCCGCCGATGCGGCTATGTGCGCGTATACAGGAGCCGACCTTTGTGCGGCGTGTTGTGGCGACTCAAGCGCAATCAGCCCTGCAGCCTCCCCCGGCATGGTTCCGGTACGCCGTGGGTATTCAGCCAGTTTGCCATTTGCACGTAACCAGGAAAGTGCCCGGGGCGTTACCCATGAATCACTTGCCCCGATGATGGCCACATCAATCAGATCCTCTTCAAGTGCCGCAGCGGCCGTTCGCACCGCCTGTAATACAGAAGCCCTTCCGGTGGGTATTATCTTGGCATGAACAATTTTGAACCCTTCAGGTACCGACTCCAGCAATGTTTGTTGGGTAGCAGCTCCATAGTTCAGTTTTCGACCAGCCGGACTCTTACCTGCTGTTCCGAGATAAACACCCAACCTGAGTCCGGGTTCCAGGCCCGCATCACGGACCACTTCTTCAAATGCCGGTTTGAGCATTTTAAGGAGCCTCGCCGGACCCAGACGCCCGCGGGTCAAGCGCGGAACCTCGGCTCCAAGGACAGCTTCAAATACGCCCTCATCGACTTCAATTTCAAAACTTTCAATTCGCGAAAGCCTGGATACTCCTGCGCGGAGTGCTGCGGTTGCCGCCTCGGCGTACAGACCCACCGGTGTCACCATTCCCAGCCCGGTAATGGCCAACTGCCCGCGCCAGTCACCGCTATTTCCGCCGACGGCCACTACAGCAACCTCGCCTCAATATTTTTTAACTCTTCAACTTTGCCCTGTATGTCTATCATGGACTTCCACGTGACAAAAAACTGGCGGGTATCGGTATCAAAATGCAGGCTTTCCAGTTCCGGTTTTGAGCGCAAACCCTTCCTGGCAAAGCGGACACCAATGGTCGGGCCTTTAATATCAAGATCAAACTGGACTTTGCCCTCCGGGGTCATGCCCAAAAGAACGCAACGTTCGTTACCTTTCATGAAACCATCACAGGTCAACGCCGCCGGGGCTGCCTGCAGGAAGCGCTCGTCAAAGTCATCAGGCAGCAGGGGTGCGCGGTTTTTCTGCCAGTCATCATCATAGGTCCCTGCGTATTGGCTGCGCGCTTGCCAAAACGGTGGCACCGGACCGAATCCTATAGGGGCCGGTTTATCAGCCGAGCCGCGCAAAAGATGGTCCGGGTCCTCGATATTGGGTAATGGAACTGAATCTGTATCCAGTTTTGAGCGCTTGGCAAAGAAACCCTTACCGACGGGGTTGGCGCTATGCGAATCATGGTATTTGACGTCATCATGACTGGTATCCAGTCCGCCATATGCGTTTTCCCAGATAAGAGGTATGCGCTCGAATAAGGCTGGACTATTGATTGACCCGTAACCGATGCGCTCACCGAACACGACAGCCTTTTGTACCAGTGGACCAACACGCAGGCCAACATTCATCTGCCTTGCGCTTCCGCCACTGGCAATCGCGTGACCGGACAAAGTAACACCCGTGCAGGTTCGACGGGGAAGGAAGTCGGTTGAAAGCCGGATACTGGTTTCAACCGGATCACCATAATATTCGTCACTTACTACAACCGGAGCCTGCTGATCGGAAACACGGCTCGCACCCTGGCTGAAATCAAATGTGCCCTTGATGATCACCATCAATGTTTCACGGCCTTCACGGTCAAAAATCACCGCTCGTTCCATCGCATAAGGTGTTCGATTGATAATCTGCATGGGCGATCTGATGGACCGTCAGGTGAGTTGATCAATTGATTTCGACATGACCACCCTTGATCCTGATAGGGCCGGTAGACCGGCTCAACAGGTTTGCGCCCCTGATCGTTATTTTACCGTTGGCATCAATCACGATGCTCGCCTTTCCAACCCGCAGCTCAAGTTTTTGCCTGGCTTGAATCAGGACTTGTTCTCCATCGACCGTGGCTTCCACATCATTCTTCTCCGCAGCCCTCAGCGCCGAAACAAAATCTCCGGTGGGTTGCAGACATGCGACTGCGATCGGCTTATCCGGATCATTGTTCTCAAAAATCAGCACCACGTCCTGGCCGATCAGGTATTCCGGTTTTGTGCCCGCCAGGCTGGAAACCATGCGTGCCCGCCGTACTTGCCCGGATTCCGGTTTTACCAGCAGGTAGCCATTTTCGGGCAGGTCAATCACCCGCCCGACGGTCGGTGCGGGGTCGGCGGTATTCACCCCTCGTATATTTGCTGTCTTTAATAATTTCAACTCTTCAGCCATTAAAATTTTCCTCTATACCCCTGCCATGGTTAAGCCTAGTTTTCCTTGATGGAAGATCCTTTCAGCGTTATTGCGCTGGAAGCTTTCAGACCCATTTTGCCGCTGGCCTTAAACGTAATGTCCTTGCCTTTGAGTTGAATATTGCCGTCTTTCTTCATGACAATTTGTGCGGAACCGCATTTGATCGTGACGGAGTCACCAACGTCCACGACCCAGTCCTTGCCTACCTTGACTGACTCCTTTTCGCCGATGTCGGCATTTCGATCTTTACCGATATGGATGTTGTAATCTTTACCAACATCCAGTGACCGGTCACGTCCGACTTCGATGCTCTGGGAAAGACCCACACCGACATTTTGCGAAGCGCCGACCTCGATGGCCTGAAGTCCGCCGATGATCACTTCCTGCGCGACGCCGATATTGATGTCTTCATTTATTCCAACGGTGTGAACGCGGAATTGGCCGATGGTGACGGTTTCGGTGTTTGCGACATTTCGGGTTCGGTTGTTACTGACAGTCAACGTTTCATCCACAGCGACAGTTTCGGTCCGGCTGTGACCGACGGTAATCGTCTCATCGTTACCGACTGTTTCAGTGCGGTCGTGACCGATGCTAATCGTCTCATCGTTGCCGACATTTTCCGTCTTGTTATTTTTGACAAGGATTGTTTCATTCTTCTCGGCCTGTATGTACAACTCCTCTGAGCCGATTTTGTCTTCCATGCGGATTTCGTTAAAGTTGTCCGGTCCGCCACCTGAAGTACTGCGTGATTTGATACCACTCTGGGTCTTGTTCCCTTCCAACTCGTAGGGCGGCATGTTGACTGCGTTATAAACCCTTCCCGTTATGATGGGCTGATCCGGATCACCTTCCATGAAGCTTACAATGACTTCATGACCAATTCGGGGGATGTGCATGGCACCCCAGCGTTTTCCGGCCCACAACTGCGACACACGTACCCAACAGGAACTGTCTTGATCCTTTTGGCCATAGCGGTCCCAGTGAAATTGTACTTTTACGCGACCGTACTCGTCGGTATAGATCTCCTGGTCACTGGGACCAACGACAATGGCGGTTTGCGGTCCCTGCACGATGGGTTTTTTTGTTATTCGGGGTGTGCGGAAAGGTTTTGACCCGTCCATGACCTCAAGCTGGCAGCGATAGACTTCGTCGTATTGGTTACCCGTGACCTCAAATGTGGAATTATAGATATTGTGTATAACTGAAATGACGAGGTATCCCTTATTCTGATCTTCCCGCGGAAATTCCTCCAGGGTAAACAGGCAACCAGGCGATATCCCACGACAAGTACCGCCGGCCTGCACCCTTTCCTGCTGGCATTGCAGTTCCTCAAGTCGAATTTTCACATAATTCATCCCGGCGTCCGTATCCTGGTATTCACCCGGATAGTCAAAAATCTCCGGGTCAACAGACGGCGGCATCTCGTAATCATTCTTTTGCGTATGTTTTGAAGGCAAGTATGGATTGGTGTTTTTAAAATTGAAGTCCTGAATATAGTATTTGCTTGGCTTGATGAATTGCGTTGCGGCCCAATAGTCCAGGTGATCGACGTATAAATCGCTCTTTTCACCATATTGGGAATGGAATGGAACGGTGTCGAATTTCGGGAACGCGCTATGCGCAGATACGTCATCCGCCATCACCAGTTCATGCTTATCTTCCTGGTGCTCAAAATAATAATAGATGCCTTCCTGCTCCATCAGTCGACTGATGAAATTAAAATCTGACTCCCGGTATTGAACGCAATACTCCCACTTTCTGTAAGTGCCTTTTAAAAGTGACTTGAAATTTGCCATCCCATTGTCTGCGAACACTGATTTAATAATTTCCGGCACCGTCATTTCCTGAAAAATTCGGCAATCGGAAGTCTGTGTAAGAAACCAGAACCAGGGTCGAATTACAGCGTGGTACCGATTGAAATTATTCTTGGCACCCGCATAACGGAACTCTGTGATAAAGCCATTAAAGTACCTGTCACCCTCCCCCAGCGACAGCGACACCGTAACCTGTTGCCCCACGACTTTATCGAAATGCAGTTCGGGGTTTTCGCTCAGCAATTCCAAATGAAAAACAAACAATTGGCCCATTTGTTCTTCGCCGCTCATCGTGTCCACCAGCAAATCTTCATCAAGTGAAGACTTAATTTTTACGGGAAAATTCTTGTCATTAGCTTTTTCAGGCATATTCAGAAATCCAAGTGATCAGGAAACATTATTAAACCATTCTAGCAGTAAATCTTAGTGTATGACTGCACCTGCCGGTATGAACAAACTCACAGTTGGGGCTGTTAAAGACCTTCCGCTGTTTGTTGAAGATGATCGAGGTTCAGCAAGTATATTTTGCCCTTTTCAACATTAACGATGCCATTGGCTTCCCAGTCACGAAGTTGCTTGTTAACGCTCTCCCTTGAAGCGTTGACCAGTGTACCGAGTTCATATTGCGACAACTGTACGTCCAATCGTCTTTGCGTTGTATCCGTACCCTGACAGGCAACACTTGCGTTAAGGAGGAACTTCGCCAGTCGCGCTGAAACATCCAGGAATACCGAGTCCTGGTAAAGCTCATCCGTTGCCCTCAAACGATTTGCAAGAGTCCGCAACATGTGGGTTAAAAACTGGGTGGCGGTGTGTGGATGATTCTGCAGCAGTTGCTGGTACTCTGCATGGCCGAGAACCAGCAACTCAGACTGCTCAATGGCCGTAACGGTAGCGCTACGCTGGCGGCCATCAATCATTGAAAGTTCACCAAAGTAATCATCTTTGCGCAACACGACAAACGAAATTTCTTTGCCTTCGTCGGATAGTACGGAGACCTTCAGGCTCCCCGATTCCACGATAAACATATCACGACCACCGCTGCCCTGGCTGACAATCACTGTCCTGGGTTTCACCTTACGACGCGAGCAGTGGTCGAGAATATGCTTCTGTTCAAGCTCAGACAGACCTGAAAAAAGAGTATCTCGGTTTTGCATCAATCCCCCGGTAACCATCGAAATATTTTTGGTAAACTAAAGTATCATGTCTGTGGCGCTGAGCATTGAAATGCTCACGACAACCTGTCGCTCGTGTTCATAGTATAGTTAGAATGAGCGCAAATTTCTGTAGCGCAATATTTGGAAAAAACAGATATCCCGATATCATGACTGAACTGGCATCCACAGAGTTAACCATTCTTTTTGCAGATATCTGTAGAAGTACCGCTTTATTTGAAACAATCGGTGATCAGGCCGCGTTGAACCTGATCATGGAGGCCTTGAACCAGGCTGAAGAAATCGCCGGAAAAAATGGTGGCAGGGTAATTGGCACCATTGGCGATGAGGTCATGTGCACCTTCATTTCAGCCGAAGACGCCCTGATTAGCGCCCAGCAGCTTCACACTGCTATGCAGGCGAACACCGCAATGCAGGAGCATCAACTGGCGATGCGAGTGGGTATCAACAGCGGTACGGTGGTTAGCGTGAGCAATAATGTTTATGGGGACACGGTCAATACTGCGGCACGCCTGGCCCAACTGGCCAAGGCAAACCAAAGCCTGATATCGGCTGCCACCATCGCATCAGTCAGAGAAAACCTCCGCGATCAGTTGCGAGGCGTTGGCCAGATCAGCCTGCAGGGTAAATCGGGTATGGTCGAAGTATACGAACTGTTGGTGCCTGACAACCTAGAGGCGATTACCGAGGTTGCAACGACCAGGGAAAACCCGTCCCGGTCATTCCTGATGACGGCCCGATACCTGACAAGGCAGATGCGCTTCGACCCTTTGCTGGTGCGATTTCTTTTTGGCCGTGGTATGGACTGTGACCAGGTGATTGATCATCCAACCATCTCCCGCGAGCACGCGGAGTTTCAATACCGAAATGGTCAATTTCTTCTGCGTGATTTCAGCACCAACGGCAGCGTGATCGTCATAGGTGACAAAATCGAAAGACTTCACCGTTCAAGCATGGAACTGAAAGGCAGTGGGAAAATTTATCTTGGCAGAACCATGCCTCAGCACCAGTATTGCATCGAGTACAACTGTATCAGCGGTAAGTAAACCGTTATCTGGTTCACGGTTGGCTTGTCGCCAGGCGCCTGCCGGAACCGGCAGACGCTTGCAACAAACTTGCAACAAAGTAGAGTCCGTTAGCTGAAGTTATAAACGAAATTATCGTCTACGGCATCAATTTCAACCGCTTTCAACGGAGTGCCCTGGGCCAGGCGTTGCAGCAGTTCCCGGCTGATTTGCGGCAAAACGGTATTGGTCAGGATGGCATCGATCATACGTCCCCCGCTTTCCAGTTCGGTACAGCGCGCCGCGATCAACTCCAGAACCGCATCGGTATAAGTCAATGGGATATCGTGATTAGCAGCCATCCGTTTAACAATACGTTTCAATTGCAGGACAATGATCAGGTGCAGCACCTCATCGCTGAGCGGATAGTAAGGAATACTGACAATACGACCGAGCAGGGCTGCAGGGAATATTTTAAGTTGGGGTTCGCGCAAGGCCTTGGCAATGCTTTCATAATCGGGCATCAGTTCCGGATCCTTGGCAAAATTCATGATCAACTCACTACCGACATTTGATGTCAACAGTATCAGTGTATTCCTGAAATCGATCATGCGGCCCTCGCCGTCTTCCATCACACCCTTGTCAAACACCTGGAAGAATATTTCATGTACATCCGGGTGGGCTTTCTCCACCTCGTCCAGTAACACCACGCTGTAAGGACGGCGGCGGACAGCTTCTGTCAGAACGCCACCTTCACCGTAACCCACGTAGCCCGGAGGCGCACCTTTAAGGGTAGAAACCGTGTGGGCTTCCTGGAATTCGCTCATGTTGATCGTGATCAGGTTTTGTTCACCACCATAGAGCGACTCTGCAAGCGCCAATGCCGTCTCGGTTTTACCCACGCCGCTGGGACCACACAACATGAACACGCCGATGGGCTTGGTTGGATTATCAAGCTGAGCACGGCTGGTTTGCACCCGGCTGACAATCATCTCAAGACCGTGATCCTGTCCGACTACGCGTTGGCGTAAATTGTCCGTCATATGCAGGATACTTTCGATTTCATCCTTGACCATGCTACCGACCGGAATACCGGTCCAGTCTTCAACCACCGAGGCAACTGCTGCGCCGTCAACACTATGGAACACTAATGGTTGATCGCCCTGAAGTGTTTTCAGTTCATTTTGCAGATCATCAAGTGATTGTCTTAGCGTGGCTTCATCGAGTGCCTCTTCTTCATCATTTGAAGCATCACCGGTAGCCGCCGCCTCGCCCTCTTCAGTCACTATCGAATCCGCAGCTTTTTCGCTGTCGGATCCCTCTGACTCAGTTTCAATGGCGTCAGGAGACACTATGTCAGCCGCGGCTTCAGGTCCTACCAGGTTGACCAGCTGCTCTCGTAATTTAAGTACTTGATCGACCAGCACCTTTTCACTGTTCCAGCGTTCGGTCAGACCCGCGCAGCGCGCGCGCTCCTCGAGCAACTCCTGTTGCAGTTTTTCCGAACGTCTTTCATCCGAATGCCCCACTTTGAGCTCACGCCCCAGGATCTCCTCTTCGAGTTCCAGCGCTGTTATGCGGTTCAACGAATCCTCCAGCGGTGCTGGTGTGGCATGCAGGGCAACCGCGACACGGGCACAGGCGGTATCCAGCAGACTGACCGCTTTGTCGGGTAATTGCCGCGCAGGAATGTATCGATGTGCCAGCGTGGTTGCGGCGGCAACGGCTTCGTCAAAGACCTGCACCTTGTGATGACGTTCCATGACGGGTGATATGCAGCGCAGCATGCGGATGCATTTCTCCTCGCTGGGTTCACCAACCTGTACGGTTTGGAATCGTCTTGTCAGGGCCGGGTCCTTTTCGATGTACTTCTTGTACTCGGCAAAGGTCGTGGCAGCAACCGTGCGCAGGGTGCCACGCGCAAGGGCCGGTTTCAGCAAGTTCGCCGCATCACCGGTGCCTTCCTGGCCACCCGCGCCGATCAGGGTATGTGCTTCATCAATAAACAAAATAATGGGGGTTTCAGAAGCATGAACCTCATCAATAATCGTACGCAAGCGTTGTTCAAACTCACCTTTCATACTGGCACCGGCCTGTAACAGGCCAAGATCAAGTACCTTGAGAGCTACGTTTTTTAACTGCGGAGGCACATCACCGGCGGCCAGGCGCATTGCAAAACCTTCAACGACCGCGGTTTTGCCCACACCGGCTTCACCGATCAGGATAGGATTGTTTTGCCGGCGCCGCATCAGGATGTCGACAATCTGCCTGATCTCCTCATCCCGGCCGACGATGGGATCCAATTCCCCGCTACGTGCCTGCTCTGTCAAATCGACCGTGTATTTCGCCAGTGCTTCACCTTTCCCGAGTGGTCCGCCTTCCTGCCCCGCGGCACCACCGGCGGATGAAAGGTCAGAACCGTCAGTCGCGGCAAGCCGGTCTTCCGGTGAGCCGTTTGTGATCTTGTCAAACTGATCGACCAGGGTATCAACCTTGATATTATCAAACTGCTTTGAAATACCCAGCAGTTCACTTCTCAGGGCCCGGCTTTTCAATATTCCGATGACCAGGTAGCCACTGCGAATCTGCGGTGACTGGTACATCAAGCTGCCATATACCCAGGCACGCTCCACGGCCTCTTCCAGGTGTGAAGACAGGTCACTGACCGAACTCGCTCCCCGCGGCAAACGATCCAGCGCCTTGGTAAAATCAGCTGCCAGGTGACCGATTTCAATATCAAAATGATCGACAATACGCCGAAGGTCAGAATCCTGTAACTGCAGAATCTGTTGCAGCCAGTGAATCAGTTCAACATACGGATTGCCACGCATCTTGCAAAAAACCGTTGCACTTTCGATACCCTGGTATAGCAAACTGTTCAGCTTTCCAAATAGCGCCGTTCTGCTAATTTCAGTCAATGTCCTAACTCCTGTTTATCCGATGTGATTAATATAAATTTAGTGTAAATAGTTCTCGACCTGCAACAATAAATCATCGACATGATCGATTTGACTTTCTGTTTTGAGCCAACTGGTCCAACCCAGTGCACCACTTTTACCGAGGCAGGTGACAGGCTTTTCCGCTTTTTCCAGTACCAGGTTGACCTCCCACAGGTACTCAATACCTACGTAATTTCTAATCACGGCCACCAGTGCCTGAAAAGACTTGCCGGTGGGCAGAAAAGCCTCATAGCGGTCAAGGCTCAGCGGGCCCAGTCTGACCTGAAATTTATCCTGGCGTTGCCAGACCCGTTCACCGATGATGGTATCCTTGCCCAGGTATCCATTCATGCTGCCCTTTCCGAGCCGGATAAGATCACTCTTTGGTACTTTCATCCAGTGGGCAATGTATTCCCGAACCTGGGTTGGTACATTAAAGTATCCCTTTATCATGGACACCAATCCGCTAACGTGCCTCGGCAAACAACCCAAATGACCCGCAAATCCCAGTTTTGAAATATGATTCATTGCATCGGCCCCGCTGAAGCCCTTTGGACCCAGTCCGAACAGTGAGCCAACGTACATTGCAAACCGGTCTTCGTCAGGACGGTCAAACTGGACCGCGGGTTGTGCCTGTGCCCAGACAGCATAAAACAGGCTCACTGCCCGATGATGAAACATATTCGCAAATTCAGACAGTGAAGAGTCCCGGTGATGCCTTGAACGGTCCCGCGCATACTCGGTCAGGTGCAGGGGTAAGGGTCCATTGGGGCCAAAAAGACCAAAAAATCGTTGCGATAGCCGTGGGTATTGACTGTCGACGTCAAACTCAAGCCCGGCGAGCGTTGACGGCGCAAAAAAAGTAAAAGGCTCCTGCGTGAATCTTATCGGGTCATCAGACGGTCTGAAAGCATGGCCCGTTAACGGTTTATCCTGGTAGAAACAGTTGATTTTCCGCACAGTCTGGTAAAAGCCATAATGATAGGGCTTTTCCCGTACACTGTTGAGAAACTCTACAGCTGAGGTCTTAGACCTGCCTTCACCGGCCATCTTGCAACCTCTGTTTTATTGTCTGTGATCACAATGGTCTCTGTCATGTGATTAATGGATACATATTTCCGGAAGAATTCGGTTAATACAGCCCCGAACAAATACATCCCGCCGGCTTCAAACCCACTTTCATCGAGCTTTATTGTAATTTCCAGCCCACGGCCGAAACTGATTGGACCGGGAATGGGCAAACGCCGGGTCACTGCCCTGGCTGAAATCGACAAAAGCCCCTTGATCTGGCGTTCACTTACCGTCTGACCGTTACTGTAGAGTTGCAGCAACTCGCGCAAGGCGGATGCACCCTCTTCCGGGTTTTCATCAATCATTGACAGGTAATTAAGTGACAGGTGATTGATGAGTCTCCAGGCGTAGTCA
>Ga0210074_1000496_pt1 | contig 13756 bp, 4 predicted proteins | sample China_Galinas_Co_FD_184860 | JGI IMG/M metagenome (GOLD analysis project Ga0210074, IMG submission 184860) | Wetland microbial communities from San Francisco Bay, California, USA, that impact long-term carbon sequestration -... | ecosystem: Environmental > Aquatic > Marine > Wetlands ... | reverse complement strand
CTTGCGCCTGATCAGGTTGCCCGCCGTGTCCTTGTTCGCCAGCGCGAAGGCCAGGTCCCCGGCCGGGCCGTCGGCCTGCATGCCGAGGACGCCGTCAGGTCCGGGCTTGTTCGGATCGAAGATACGCATGCCCACCGGCTCGTTGCGATAGTTGACCACGAACATGCCGGGGTCCTGCACATCGATCGCCTGCGGGCAGGGACGGTTCGGACAACCCGGGATTTCGGCATTCCCGCCGGCCACCTCGAGTACCAGGTCCGGGAACACCGGGGTAATCTGTGCGCGCGCCGGCGGGTTGATGGCGAAGCGAAAGGCGCTCAACGCCAATCCATCCCAGTCCGGGTTGCCGGTGTCGTGCACGAACACTGGATCAGCCATGCCAACCGTGTACTCGCCAATTGGCTCACCCAGCTGCCCGGCACCGACGTACACGCCGGCCTCATAGGCATGCTGGAAATCGCTGTACTCAAGGTAGAACTCGCGAAAGGGATCGAGCGTCTCGGCGCCGACGTTGGTCCCGGATGGAGCGCTCGCCGGTGGCAGAATGGCCGCCTGCCAGGCGGACGGGCCGCCATCGAAGCGACCACCATCGCCGTACACTGCCATGTCACCGATCTGGGTACCGGTCTCGTTATGCACCCAGGTAGAACCTGCCGGCTCGGTAAGCACTGTGGCATACAGACCGATCTGCTGGTGGGTGCTCGGACCGTAGTGGTCGTGGGTGAAGATGATGCCGAGGCCCCGGTCCACTTTCTCGGTGTTCACCACCGGGTCGGCGAACCAGCGCTGGGTGGTGGTGCGCGCACCCAGCCAGTCCGCGGCCAGGTCTGCCGGCGCAACGGTACTGAAGTAGGGATGTGCCGCAGCCACCAGGTCACCCGTCGGAATAACACTCTCCGGGGAGCCAGTACCCGCAAGGTGCCCAGGACTACCAAAAGCGTTCTTAAACTTGTTCAGCGCAAGAATGCGCTCCTGCACCGCGCCCGGGGAGAGCGTCCCGTCCTCGTAGTTCCAGCCGTTGGCGGAGCCGTCGGCGGTGGTCAGGTCCCACTTGGGTAAGTGGATGTGCTGGCCGATGATATCGGTCGGGGTGCGCACCTGGTAGTCGTCGACCTCATAGGCCTCGGGCACCAGATTGCTGTGGTGATACACCGCACAATCGAAGGTGTTGAGCCTGAGCAGCATGGGCTGGCCCGCCTTCTCCTTGGTGATCACCGGCACCGCATCCTGCCACAGGGAGATGATGCGCTGCTGCGGGTAGTGGTAACCGGCCTTGTTAAGCACCGCGTCGTACTGGATGTTGGTGCCCTTGTAGATACGCGGGGTGCTGGCGTTGAACACCGACGAGCCGTGGGTGTTCATACCGGTCAGGGTCTCACCGCTGAAGAAGTTGTAATTGGCACCGCTGGCATCAATTAGCCGGGCACCCTCGTCGTCGATGCACGGCTCGTGGTAGGGCGCTCCCACCACCGGTTTGCTCCCGTTGGTCCGAAATCCGGCAGCTCCAGTGACCTCATTCCCGTTCGGAAGGAACGTGTTATGGTGCAATGCCGCGTGGTAGGCCATCGCCACCTGCTCCAGATCGGTGCCCTCCTCCGGGTAGAACACGGCTTGCGCCTCCTCGACGACCTTGGAGAAGTCGATCGGCGTGACCACACCGAGCGAGTGGCCGCCCGCGGCATAACCTTCTAGGGCCGCGCGCGGCAGGCCGCCATCCCAGCCGTCGGCCTGGGCCGGGTCAATGTCACGCCACAGGCAGTCGTCCGGATTGGTTTGACAGGTCTCATCGTTCAACGCGTCCGCCTGTTCTGGCGTCAACATATCCAGTGGTGGGGTGGGTGGACGCTGGCCGACAATGTCCTCGATGCCGGCGATCCAGAACGGGTAGCCGGGATTAACATCGTCACCACCTCCCACCTCTTCGGCGGAACCGAGGGCAATTGAACGATCCACGCTTGCCACGCTGCCGACCGGCACGACCCCGCCGGGATTAGTGGGATGAAAAGCGGAGGCGGTCGTGGTAAGCGATTTCGGCACCACTGTCACTGCATGGGTGAATTCGCCAGGATTCATCATAATACCCGGCATGGGCGCCATCGGCTTGCCAGGCAAGGGCACAACGGCCGGGATCGGCACGCCGGCTACCACCTCGCCGTCCGGCAGGGCACGTGCGCCGGCTGCGGGGGTGCCATCACCGAGACCAAGGCCGTCGCTGGTGAAGGGCACATGCCAGCCACCACCGTCGACAGTGGTCTGCAGCATCGTGCCCGGTTCGAATACGTCGTGGTGACGCCAGTGGTACCACATGCCTTGCGCAAAGTGCGGGTAGAAGTGGCAGTGGAAGATGGAGTCGCCCGCGCTCTTGTTGCGGTTGCCCGAGCCACCGAAGTTGATCTCGTAGGTATATCCCACGCCCGGTCCAATGCCCTGGGCATCAAGATAATTGGAATTGTCGTCGTTCGGATTGTAAAGCCACTGGTGGTTGTGCAGATGGAACACATGCTGCTCCTTGCCGACGTGCACATTGCGGATCTTGGCGAAGTCCCCCATGTAGCTGTGGTGGATGTTGGCCGGGTCCTCGGTGTAGAGGGCCTTGCTGGCCTTCGGGCCGGTCGCGCCCGGAGGCGGTGCCACTCCCGGCTGCAATGTTTCCAGGCCGACGTTGGCCGGGACGTCCACCAGCGTGGCCGGGTCGCTCACCGTGTAGGAGGTCAGGAAGAACTCCTCGTAGGCGCAGGTCAGGCAGTCGTGCATCGGGCCCACGCCGAGGCGGTTGGCGATGATCTCCGAGCCGATGCCGCCCGCGCCATAGTTGATCATGAAGCCATCCTTGACGCCGGCAAGCACGTAATTGAACACGTCGCTGCCGCCCTTGATCAGTGGTTCATAGAACCCTGGAAAGGCCTGCTTGGTGGCCGGCTCGTCATGGAAGATGGAGGCGAAGTCGCGGAACGGCTCCAGTCGGTTCGGCACCGTCGGGTTGCGCTTGTTCACGCTCTCGAGTGGATAGGTGCTGGTTGGAAACTTGCCATCGCCGATGACTTCGCCGGACGCCCCCCCGTGTGCAACGAGGGCATTGATCTCGGAGTGGACGATCTCGATGGGGTCCACGTTCAGGTCGATCATGTTGAGGACCGGCAGCCCGCCCTTCCCTTCGACGTCCCAGACCAAGGCGCCGAGGTCGACACCGGTACCACCGATATTTGCAATGTTCTCACAGCTATTGAGTGCATCCCCGCAGTCCGCATCAACCACGCAGCCCGCCCCCGAATTGGCGGTGCCCGCTTCGCATAAGAGCGTGCTTGCGTTACAGCTGTCGAGCGCAACCCCGCAGTCCGCATCACCCGCGCAGCCCGCCCCCGAATTGATGGTGACCGCGGAGCACGTCCCTTGGAGGTTTATCGGGTCGCAGTTAACTGTTGTGGGATAGCGCGCCTCGTAGTCGATGATCGGATGGCCGGCGCTGCTCGTGTTGACCGCGCCACAGGTGGGCGAGGCGGGGTCCAGGTCCATGGATGCCAGTCGCATTTCTTCCTCGGTTACCTGGCCGCGGTAGATCGCCGCACCGGCGGGCTCCACGATCACCTCGCCGAACAGCAGGTTCGAGGCATTGCCCTGGTTGGCATCGGAGCCGACGGTGGTCGCCAGGCCACGCGCCGCGAACGCGCCCTCCTTCTCGGCGTAGAGCTTGTAGGTCTTGCTGCCGCCCTGAGGCACAGTGCTATCCGCGTTGGTGCCGACGAAGGAGCCGTCGTCCTGCGGGCCATTAAACCACTGCATGCCCGCGACATTGAGACTCACATGCCGGTCAGCCACCTGCTCGTCGATCAGCGTGTTGAACAGCGGCGGGATGTCGAGCGGCGGGGCAAAGGGATTCGCCGCCAGCAGTCCATTCCTCAGGTTGATGGTCAGGCAGTCGCCGACCCGCACGCGCAGCACCAGGGGTCGGGGCCGTTTGTCCGGGCGCAGCCTCTCGATACCACCTGCAGTCATTATGACATCGCGCTCGAGCGCAAAGATCATGCCGTTGACATTGGAGGCACCGAGGCGGTTGAACATCACCGGCTGGTCGATGGCGACGATATTGGCGGTTACGTTGCGTTGGCACTCTACTGCCTGTGCACTCGATGCAAACGCCATGGCCAGGGCCATCACGCAACCTGCAAGCAACAGAAACAGAAGGGCGCCCCCACTCGAGTCGAGAGATTGACTTATGACAGGTGTTTTCATGGTTAATACCCCTATAGTTTCTGTTATGTTTTTTTTGTTCTTAACCGCTGTACTCGGACACAGATTCGTCCATGGCATCAATACTATTGTTTTAAAAATAATCTCTTAGCATGTGCCTTATAATAGAAACATCGATCAGTTTTTGACCTCAACCAAAGGTGAGGTCGACTTGCCTGAGGGCGACCCTTGAGGTCCAGCGGGGGTGGGTTGCCTGCCTATTCGCAGAGTCGGTTCGCTGCGGGATTTGGTGCACGGGGTGACCCAACGATCAGGTGTCGACACGTTATTGGTCGAGTCGCACATGCCGACCAGTAACCGGCTGTCCTGACGCCGGTGGCACCTGCTTACAACTGCCGTAACCCTTTGTTGGAACAGTACGTTAGGCACTTCACAGGTTATGTTCCTGTCATCAACAGGCCTCACCGTCTAGCCAATCCTGTACCGAGCCTGTCTCTAAAATCGATAGTTCATGTGTAAACTCTGGAACAATTTATTGAATTACAGTAAGTTTGTACTATTAATAAGATAAGGATGACCTATCCCAAATGATAGGTGTGTATATCAACCACCCCGAGTCAGAGCTTTGGCACCTGCAGAAGGTGGAAATAATAATTATGTAGGTAAGGGGTATTTATGGGTAAAGCTCTCAATTCGGTTCGGGTCCTGATTGTCGACGATCATCCGGTGGTCCGCTTTGGACTTCGGCAGATGCTGACGAGCGAAGACGACATGACGGTGGTAGGGGAAGTGGACAACATCGACCAGTTGATCGCCACCGTCCAGCAGGCCAGGCTCGATGTCGTGATTCTAGATCTGGAACTCGGGGATACCCATGGAACGATAGCCCTGCAAACGCTGCGCCAGAAAGCACCCGATGTACGGGTCCTGATCTACACGGCACACGCTGATGATGAACGTATCCTGCAGGCGGCGGAATCAGGCATGGATGGATATCTGTTGAAAGGCTGCCCCAAGGATCAGCTGGTGGAGGCAATCCGCTCGGTGCATGCCGGTGGAATGGTAATCGATCCGACCGTGGCGAGCCGGCTGATGCAGCACCTGTACAAGCAGACCGGCTCCAATGGCAACACGCAGAGAACGAAACAGCTTAGCGAGCGCGAGACCGAGGTACTGGCCTGCCTCGCCGAAGGCAACAGCAACCGCGCCACTGCCAAGAAGCTATTTATCAGCGAGGCGACGGTCAAGTTTCATGTGCATGCGATACTTGGCAAGCTGAAAGCCAGCAATCGAACCGAGGCGGTGATGATTGGCGTTCAGAAGGGTCTGATCAACCTGACCCAGAACTCGTAGGCCGCTGTCTGGAACCTGTCGCCACGGCTACCCGACGCGTGTCAGTTCTACCTGCAGGTGCTGCAGACACTCCGCTGCGATATCCGCCTGTCCATTACCGGCCGCCTCGCACAAGGCTTCACAGTGATCGGCCAGCGGCTTGATACCGAGTTGCATGCAACTGCCCTTGAGGGCATGCGCCTCGCGCCGCAGCCGTTCATGCTCACCCGCATCCAGGGCCGTGATCATGGTCTGCAGCCGGACACGGGCATCCACCATAAACAGATTGAAATACTGATCCAGTAATTCCTCACCCGCCCCCCCCTTATCCTCCCCCGGCACTTCCCGCACGCCAGCATATAAGTACGGCAACTGAACAGGCGTATCGGCCTTCGATGTCACTGCAGCCGAAGCGGGCAACCAGCGCTGCAGCCCCGCCGCCAGTTCCTCCAGGCGTATCGGCTTGCAGACAAATTCGTCCATGCCCGCCTGCAGGCATTTCTCCCGGTGGCGCAGTGAGACATTGGCACTTAACGCCACAATCACCGGTTTTTTGAGTAACCGCGATCCGCCCGCCCTAATCTGCCTTGTGACCGCCCCACCGTCCAGGCCCGGCATCTGGCAGTCCATGAGAATGAGGTCGTAGGTTTTTTTCTCTACTGCCTTGAGCGTTGCCGGTCCGTCGGCAGCACTGTCCGCCTGGTAACCCAGGCTATCGAGCATATTCATCAGGAGTTGATTGCTGAGGGTATTATCCTCCGCCACGAGGATGTTCGCGCTGCGCTGATCCATTGCCAGCAGTTCCGGGTGACGGTGCCCGGCATCGGCCTGATCCGGTTCCTCGCTGCGTGTAACACTCAACAGGCTATCGAACAACTGGCTTGGCAGTACCGGCTTGTGGATACATCGTGCCCTCGACAGGGATGTCACCGTACCGATGTCGAGTGGTTGTGCCACGGAGCTCAGCAACACCAGTGGCAGCTTGGCCGTTTTCGCATCGGCCCGTATCCGGTACGCCAGCGACACACCGCCGGTGCCCAACATGTCGACATCGATCACTGCAAAATCGAAGGCGCCCGCCGTGCTGGCCGCCCGGTGCAGACGCTGCAGCGCCGCGTTTGCATCACCCTCAGACTCACAGACCATCCCCCAGCTGCTCATATAGTGGCAAAGTATGTCCCGGATATCCGGATGGTCATCCACCAACAGTACCCGCTGGCCCGTGAGTCCGGAGTGGGTGAACGAGTCCTGCTGAACCAGCTCCACGGACGTGTCCAGGGTCACGCTGAACCAGAAGGTCGATCCCTGCCCCGGTTCGCTCTCGACACCAATTTGCCCCCCCATACACTCAACCAACTGTTTGCAGATGGTCAGTCCCAGCCCGGTGCCATCGTACCGGTGTACGGTCCATGCACCAACCTGTGTAAACGGTTCGAACAGCATGTCCCTGACTGCTATATCAATACCGATACCGCTGTCCCGAACCTCAAAGTTGAGCAGCGTCTTCCCGTCGGTCTCCAGTACCGGTTCGATCCGGATCAGCACCTGACCCTGCTCCGTAAACTTGATGGCATTGCTGACCAGATTGACGAGGATCTGGCGCAGCCGGTCACTGTCCCCCACCACCCGGACCGGGTCTTCCGCTGCCACCCGTCCGGCCAGTTCCAGGCCCTTGGAGTAGGCCTGGTAGCCCATCATCCCCAGGACACCCTCCATCAGGTCGGTGACATTGAAGGCGTGTTTCTCCAGGGTCAGTGCGCCCGCCTCCAGTCGGGAAAAATCCAGGATACTGTCGACCACACTGAGCAGCATGTCACCGCTGTTCTGAATGATATGGATGTATTCCTGTTGCTTACGGGTCAGCTGAGTTTGCAATAGCAAATCCGTCATGCCGATCACGGCATTCATGGGCGTGCGAAATTCGTGACTCATGCTGGCGACGAACTCGGACTTTGCATGGCTCACCTGTTCCGCGGCTTCTTTGGCCTGCTGCAGTTCGGAATTCAGCCGCTCGCGTTCGGTAATGTCGTGGTGCACCTCGACAATGTGGGTGATTTCACCCTGTGCATCATGCAGTGGCGTAGCCATGACCTCGACCTGGCGCGGCTCGTTATTCGACAGATAGTGCGTGTGGACCAGCGTGCAGGGCTGTCCCGTTCTGATCACTTCCTGAATGGTGCAAGGGTACTCACTGCCGTCACACGGGGTTTCGCGATGATGCATGGCGCGGTAGCAATGAATCGGCCCGGCGGGGTCATAATCTGCGGGTAGCCGCTCACGGGCGGCCTTGTTCATGGTGGTCACCTTAAGATCAGTATCGATAACCACCACGGCATCGGACACACCGTCCATGACGGTCTGGAGAAAGCTCCTGGAGTGCTCGAGTTCTCTGGTTCGCACTGCCACCTGCTGCTCGAGCGATGTCCTGGCCCGTTCGATTTCCCTCAGGTAATTCCGTTTTGCCTCCTGCTCGCGTTGCAGGACCCGGTCGTTGCGCGCGTAGCTAACGACCAGTACTGCATAGAGCAGCCCGAGGATACCGAAGATACCCACGTTGATCCTGTGGTGGTAGCCCTTGATGCGCGTCAGCAGCGGCGCCGTGTCGCTGTAGATCTCAAGGACTCCCGTGATGACGGTCGCCCCGCTCCTGATCGGCACATAGCTCTGGATCAGGTTGTGGTGTTCGATCACCTTCTCGAAGGCGTTCAGGTTGTCTCTGTAGATGGTAACGCTGACCGGTGTACCGTTCCGGGCGCTAATAACACCCTGATTTGCGCCCTGATTCTCCCCGATCTGCTCCGGCCTGGTTGAAAATACCGTCAGCCCCTCGTTGTTGTATACCTTGACGCTGACGATCGACAGGTTTTCGATCTGGCTATCTAGAAAATGCTGGAACAAACTGACCTCGGGCCGGGCAGCCAGGGCGTCATTTCCAACACCGGGTTCCGGGTTGAGCAGCGTGTCCAGCGTTGACTGCTGGGAGTTGGAAAGCGACTGGGCCAGAATCATGTTCTGTTCCACACCCAGTTCCGTAAGCTGGCGGTACATCATGCGGTTGTTGAGCACCGTCAGCACCCCGGCTACGAGGAGGATGCCAAACAGGGCGGTAACCGCAAAACGCCAGAATTGCCTCGACATGGAGGCTCCCGATCAGAATTTAATGTATTACATCTTAGCAGCCGGGGTCTTGAGTGTCTAAATACAGTCCGGCACACAAGAGCACCGTCACGCAGTGCAGCGCCCGTGACGCCAGGGCGGTTGAAGCCTGTGTGGATTCAAGACTTATTTTCTTCAGTGTGCAAGTTGCCCTGACACGTTTCTCTTGCCGGCGGGGAGATCGATTGATTCGACGGAATTACCATAGTCAATCGCATTTTTCATCTTGGTGCTCAACTCATCGGTTATCGCCTGTGCATCATTTGCATTCTCGACCACCTGTGGGGTAATCATCACAATCAATTCGGTACGAAAGACATCCTCCGACGTGGTGCTGAACAAATTGCCAAGCCAGGGGATATCCATCAATAGCGGAATGCCGGACTTCCCCTCATTGTGTGTTTCGAGGATAAGGCCACCGAGCACCACAGTCTCACCACTTTGGACAATGACGCTGCTGTCGATCGTTCGCTGCGAGATCGCCACGTTGCCGCCACCGCCCACGGCCGGTTCCGACCCCGGCAGACTCACCTCCTGGCTGATACTCATCGTGACCTGACCTCCGGCATTGATGCGCGGGGTGACAGACAGCAGGGTGCCGGTATCTCGGAACTGCACCTCGGTGACGATCGGGGCATCCGGGTCCACCGTACTCTGGGAACTGCGCACGGTGACTGGTATCTGGTCACCGACGCGGATATTCGCCGTCTGATTATCGAGCACCATGACCTGCGGTGCCGAGAGGAATTGGACCTTGGTCTTGGCCGCAAGAAGGTCAATGAACATCCTGGCATCACCACTATTACTGAATATTGCTAGAGCCAGTCCTTCACCGGAAGCAACCTGAGGCACGGGTGCGTTAAACCCCAGATTGAAATTATCGCCCTCCAGGAACCAGCGCACACCGTAATCCAGGCTATCGGAGAGGGTCACCTCAACGATGGTGGCATCAATCAGCACCTGGCGTGGCGGTATATCGAGCTGGCGTATGACTGATTCGATACCGAGGTAATCCTGAGGGCTGGCCATTACCAGTAGCGCATTGTTGTCCTGGTCGGCGATAATATTAATGGAATCCGGCGTAACCAGTTTCACCTCATTCCCGTCTATTGTTGGCGGCAGTATCTTCCCCGCCTCCGGGCCGGTGAGAGGCGCCAACAGGGGATACCCCCCCCCGGCACCTGTACCGGCCAGCAGCGATGGTGGTGGACTGGAGATTGCCTCCGCCGTCTGAAAGGCATTGACCCCCTCACCCGGCGGCAATTGCTCTATACGTGCTGAAGGCACCGACTGTTCACGCTCACCACCCAGCCCGTAGATTTGTTGCAATACCCCGGCAAGCTTTACGGCCTTGCTGTTCTTCAGGTGATAAACATACAGACGACGGCCCTCCACCCCCTCAGCACCCCAGTCAAACTGGTTGATCAATTTACTCATTTCATCCAGATAGTGCGGTGCATGAGTGATCACCAGAATGGCGTTCAGCCGTTCGATGGGGACCAAGCGCAAGATCCCGGACAACGGTGATTCTCCTTCTGTACCGACCAGGTTCTCCAACTCACCCACCAGTGTGGCAGCTTCAGCATATTGCAACCTGAATAGGCCGAAGGACATCCCCTTGAGCCAGTCGACATCGAAGATTTCCACCGTCTCCAGAATCTGGTCAATGCGGTACTGGGGCCCGGACAGGATCAGCAGGTTGCGCGCCTCGTCGACGCTGACTGAACTGCCTTTCGGAATGAGGGGCGTTATGATTTTCTCGATCTCAGTGGCCGCGACATACTTCAATGGAACAATCTGCACAGCGTAGCCGCTACCCCGGGCAGTCGGCTGCTTGCCGACCACCGGTGAGTCCACCTGGGCTGATGCATCCACCAGGGGGATGATCTTGTAAATATTTTCCTGAAATACCACGGCGGCACCATTACGCTGCAATACCGATTCCACAATCGGCAATACCGCATCCTTTCTAACCGGGTAGGTGGTATGCAGGGTAACCGTGCCCTTGACTTGTGGATCTATGAGGTAGTTCTCCTTGAGAATTTCCTCAAAGACCACCCTGATGAACTCACGAAGACTGGCCTCTTCAAAATTAAGTGTCACCTCGCCAGCTTCTGCAACGGCCTCCTCCATAGGTGTAGCCCGTCCTGAGACTGCGCTACCAACGGACTGCTTTCTCTCATCTAGCGATGCCTCTGTAACCCAGGCACCGGGAAAGTGGCCTTCCAGCTCCTGCAGCACTGCGCTGGCTTCTGCCCGTGTCTTGAAAAACCCCAAGCGCAGCCGGTACCAGGTCTGACCACCCTTCTCAAACGGCACAACGTAGGCGCTGTAGGAAAGAAAGGCGTCATGTGTGGGCAAATCCTCGACTGGATAGGGCTGGAGCAGAGACACCAGGTTGATCACATAAGGAGCAGACAAATCATGCTGGGGAGCGGTCAGGTCATGCTGATCCACGGCGCTCCGAACAAATACACCGGTTCCCCTCCTGATACTCGAGTGTGGCTCCGGATTCTGCGTTGCCGGTTCCCTGATGAAAGATGGTGAAAGCTGGTGAGCAGTCCCTGATACAGCCTCCTGCCCCCGGGTTGCGGGTGACTCATTCGCTACTGGCGTTTCTTCCTGCATCGAGACTGTGGTGCAGGAAGTCAGCAGTAAGAAACAGCCTAGTGCTATCAGGTATCGAATCAAGTGTTTATCCTTATACTCACGTATTCTTCGGACTGGAACGGCCGTCTGTCGAGGTCCGCACCGATTACGCTGCTGAAACCGGGAAATACGGTAGTCAGTGCTCCCCGACGTTCAAGATAACATTAGAATTATCGGCAAGCAGGTTGAATTTCTTATTGTTGTTATTCGACTGAACTCCCCGCGCTGCATTTCATCCATAAGCTGGTGACAAGTCAAGCACTAATTAAACCGATAGCCGCATTAATCCCGGCCTGAAAGCTGGTTGCGTTGCCAGAATATGGCCGATAGGCGGTTGACAGTAAGTCCACCCGTCGAGGAGACAGGAAATCCTGGCCTTTTTTTATCCCATTATTCGACTAGTATTAAGGATATGCGTTAGTCTCTTAAAAAGAGCATAAAAACAAACATGCGGTTCTATGGATACCAGCAAACGACAGGCGTTCGAGGAATCAGTGGACACAGCCGGGGGTAGCCAACCTCGCAAGGGGCTGTGCGAGCACCTGGTGGATGCCGGAAAATTAAATCCCGGCAATATTGAACGTGCCTATCGCCTGCAACTCGAACAGGAACAATGGGAGCCAATCGGTTCCATCCTCATCAAACTCGGACTGGTGTCAGAACGCGATGTGGCGGAGAGCCTGTCCAGCCAACTCGGCCTGCCACTCGCCGAGCGGCAGTGCTTCCCCGACGAGTTACCCATTGATGAGCAAATCTCGCACAAATTCCTGAGGGAAAATCGCGCACTGATCCTCGAAGAGGAGGAAGACTACCTGGCCGTGGTCATGGCCGACCCCCAGGACCGCTATGTACTGGAAGCACTAGCGCTGTTCACCGGCAAACGTCTCATCCCCCGCATCGGCATTGCCTCGGAAATTGATCAGGCCATCGAACAGCGCTACCGAATCCTGGGCTCTACGCAAGGTGCAGGGGACGAGATTGATTCTGTCCAGTTCCTGGACGATGTCGAGCAGCTCAAGGAGCTCGCCAGCGAAGCCCCCGTGATCAAGCTAGTCAACCAGCTCATTCAGCAGGCAGTGGAAGCAGGCGCCTCGGACATTCACATAGAACCTTTCGAGGGTCTACTCAAGGTCCGCTACCGGGTTGACGGACTGCTGCGTGAGGTCGATGCACCGCCGCCCCGTTCAACGGCGGCCGTGATTTCGCGCATTAAAATTCTGGCCAGCCTGAATATCGCCGAGCGCCGTCTGGCACAGGACGGGCGATTCAAGGTACGCATACGCGACAAGGAAATCGACCTGCGCGTTTCGACCATACCGACCATGTATGGCGAGAGCGTGGTACTGCGGCTTCTGCACCGGGATGATGTTGCCCTGGATTTCACTGCGCTTGGGTTCAGTCCGGAACTTGAGAGCAAGATACTCGATATACTCGCGCGCCCTCACGGCATCCTGCTGGTTACCGGTCCGACCGGCAGCGGCAAGTCTACTACCCTGTATGCTGCACTCAAGTATCTCAATACCCCCGAGCGCAAGGTCCTTACAGTGGAGGACCCGGTGGAATACAACATCGAGGGAGTAAACCAGATACAAGTCAAGCCACAGATCGGACTGACCTTCGCCAATGCACTCCGTTCCATCGTACGCCAGGACCCGGACGTCATCATGATCGGCGAGATGCGCGACGAGGAAACCGCCGCCATTGCCGTGCAGTCGGCATTAACCGGACACCTGGTACTCTCTACACTGCACACCAACGATGCAGCCGGCAGTATTATCCGCCTGCTGGAAATGGGGGTGGAGGATTATCTGCTGACCTCGACGTTAAACGCGGTCCTGGCCCAGCGCCTGGTGCGCAAGCCGTGCCATCATTGCCGTGAACCCTACACACCAATGAATGAGGTGGTGTTGCGCTGGGGCTTGCGGCGCTTCGCCGGCGACAACCCAATCACCCTTTACCGGGCTGTGGGCTGTGAGCATTGTGGATACACTGGTTACAGAGGACGCATCGCCATTCTGGAGCTGCTGGTGATGATTGAACCGATCAAGCAGCTGGTTCTCAAACACAGTGATGCGGGCGAAATCGCCCGGGCTGCCGCGGAAGGTGGTATGCGCTTCATGCTCGATGACGGCCTGTGCAAGGCGGTGGCTGGCGAGACCACCCTCGAAGAGGTCCGCAGGGTAATCCAGGAACAGTCCCACATGAACCTGCTGACCGAAAATCCGGTCGTGCACACCGTAGCAAGCACCGCGAGTCGCCGGGAGGACTCCCTCACCCCGCGTGTGTGGCACCTGACCGCATTGCTTCACTGGGTCAAACAACGTCAGTCAGCCCTCGCAGAATTCGTGCAACGTAAATAACCATGCCCGCATTCCAGTACAAGGCAGCAACCCTTGACGGCGAGGTCATCACTGGCACCCTGAACGGTATC
>Ga0210074_1000495_pt1 | contig 13765 bp, 15 predicted proteins | sample China_Galinas_Co_FD_184860 | JGI IMG/M metagenome (GOLD analysis project Ga0210074, IMG submission 184860) | Wetland microbial communities from San Francisco Bay, California, USA, that impact long-term carbon sequestration -... | ecosystem: Environmental > Aquatic > Marine > Wetlands ... | reverse complement strand
GGCGGGGACTTAAAAGCATGTATGAAACAATGCGGCGGATCTTCGGCATGACAAAACCCCCGTTGCTGCCCGAGCCGTGACCGGTCTCACCCCAGGGCCACATCAAGCAGCATCATCACGGAGAAACCAACCATTGTCGCCATGGTGACCATGTCGATGTTCGCGGTAACCCTTTGTGATTCAGGAATCAGTTCTTCAACAACCACAAAGATCATCGCTCCTGCCGCAAAGCAGAGGGCATAAGGTAAAACCGCTTGCATGGATAACACAAAGTACGCCCCTAGGACTCCTGCGATAGGCTCCACAATTCCCGAGGCCTGACCCATAAAAAAACTTTTCCACTGACTCATCCCTTCGCGACGCAACGGCATGGAAACCGCCGTTCCTTCCGGGAAGTTCTGGATACCTATACCGATCGCCAGGGCAATGGCACCACCAATGGTCGCCGAGGGCAGTCCCGCAGCAACAGCACCAAAGGCAACACCGACAGCCAGGCCTTCCGGAATATTGTGCATCGTTATGGCAAGCACCAGCAAAGTGCTGCGCTGCCAGGAGGTTTTGACCCCCTCGCTTTGATTCATTTTCAAGCCAGGGTGCAGATGCGGCAGGAACTTGTCGGTCAACCGCATGAAAATACCGCCGCCCAGAAAGCCGATCACGGCCGTGAGCCAAGGGACCTGACCCATCTGTTCCGCCATCTCAATGCCGGGATTGAGTAGTGACCAGAAACTAGCCGCGATCATGACTCCGGCGGCAAAACCAAGCATCATATCGAGGACCTTGGGATCAACATTCTTCTTCATGAAGACCAGAGAGGCACCGGCGCGGTCACCGCCCAGGTAAACAGCGTCGCCAGAAAGGCTTGCATGACAGGGCTTAACTGCATGAATGAATCGAGCATTTGGTTCTCCTTAATGTTTTTCCTGGAGACATTATAGTTTCTTAGCCGTGTTTAGCAAAGTCAGCATGGTGAAAAATTAACCACCCGGGGCCTTTTGCTTGATCACAATCGGCGGGAAACTCTTGATTACCAGAGACCTCTGCGGAAGTGAAAGCGTCTTTCATCCCCCGAATCTATTAAAACCGGGCTGTGCTTGATTGTCTGGGTAAGAAAAAGGGCGGCCCAAATGAGCCGCCCTTCAGCGTGTTTATGTTTGCATCAACGATCAGTGGCCTTTTTTACCTGCTACCTGGACACGAATCAGGGCGCGCACCAGAGCAGCTTCCATGATCTTGAAATCCTTGTCCTCGCTGGAGAGTTTCTTAAGAGCCTCTTCGGCACGACCCAGGGCCGCCTTGGCACGTTCCACATCGATCTGGTCAGCCGGCTCGGCCGTTTCAACCAGCACGGTCATGACATTGTCTTCAACTTCCACGTAGCCCCAGTTGACGGCCACGTAAAAGGTCTGTCCATCCTGCTTGTAGGACAACTCTCCAACCTTCATGGTCGTCAAGAGAGAGGTGTGGTCGGGCAATACGCCAAACTCACCGATCGTGCCGGGAGCGGTCACTTCATCGACCTCTTCTGACAATATGCGCTTGTAGGGTGTGACCAGTTCCAGTTTAATCTTTTCTGCCATGCCTATTTATTCCTTTACTGCGGAATCGTCTGACTAAGCTGCCAACTGCTTGGCTTTTTCCAGCGCTTCTTCCATGGTACCAACCAGGTAGAAGGCCTGTTCCGGGATATCATCGTACTTGCCGTCAACCAGGTCACGGAAGCCCCTGATGGTATCCTTGAGTTCCACGTACTTGCCTGGGGAGCCGGTGAAGGTCTCGGCAACGAAGAACGGCTGGGAGAGGAAGCGTTGAATCTTGCGGGCACGGGAAACGACCAGCTTGTCATCTTCGGAGAGCTCGTCCATACCGAGAATCGCGATAATGTCCTGCAGGTCTTTGTAGCGCTGAAGCACGAACTGGACGTCACGTGCGCACTTGTAATGTTCTTCACCGACAACCTGCGGATCAAGAATCCGGCTGGTTGAGTCGAGCGGGTCAACCGCCGGGTAGATGCCGAGCTCGGCGATCTGACGGGACAGAACCGTGGTTGCGTCGAGGTGGGCAAACGCGGTAGCCGGTGCGGGGTCCGTCAAGTCGTCGGCAGGGACGTAGATCGCCTGGACCGAAGTAATCGAACCTTTGCTGGTCGTCGTGATCCGTTCCTGCAACTCACCCATCTCGGTGGCCAGGGTAGGCTGATAACCGACGGCCGAGGGGATACGACCGAGCAGCGCCGAAACCTCGGAACCTGCCTGGGTAAAGCGGAAGATATTATCAACGAACAGCAGCACGTCCTGGCCTTCCTCATCACGGAAGTATTCGGCAACTGTCAGCGCCGAGAGAGCAACCCGGGCGCGAGCGCCAGGAGGCTCATTCATCTGGCCATAAACCAAGGCGGCCTTGTCGAGAACGCCAGAGTCCTTCATCTCGTGCCAGAGGTCATTACCCTCGCGGGTACGCTCACCAACACCGGCGAAAACCGAGTAGCCGCCGTGCTGCTTGGCGATGTTGTTGATCAGTTCCATGATCAGAACGGTCTTGCCGACACCGGCGCCGCCGAACAGGCCGATCTTGCCGCCACGGGCATAAGGCGCGAGCAAATCAACAACCTTGATGCCGGTTTCAAAGGCCTCAACATTGGTTGACTGGTCGATGAATTCGGGGGCAGGGCGATGGATGCCCCATTCCTTGTCGGACCCGATCGGGCCAGCTTCGTCAACCGGCTCACCAACTACGTTCATGATCCTGCCGAGGGTCTTGGGACCAACCGGCATGGCAATCTGCTGTCCGGTATCGAGTGCGTCCTGACCACGAACCAGGCCGTCGGTAGCGTCCATGGCAATGGCCCGCACGGTGTTTTCACCCAGATGCTGAGCGACTTCCAGGACCAGGTTCCATTCCCGATCATCAATCGACGGGTTGGTCACCTTAAGCGCGTGATAGATCTCGGGAAGTTTGCCGGGTTCAAATTCGACGTCGACAACCGGGCCGATGACCTGTGTAATGCGTCCTTTATTCATGATGAACCGTTCCTCCATTCTGCCACCCGGGTCCGAGTGGGGTGTTCATATATAATTCGTTGGAAACTTAAGCCTTGATTGATTCAGCACCGGAGATGATCTCCAGGAGCTCCTTGGTGATCGCCGCCTGACGTGCACGGTTGTACTGCAGGGTCAGCTTGCCGATCATTTCCGAGGCATTCTTGCTTGCGCTGTCCATAGCGGTCATCCGGGCACCGTGCTCCGAAGCGGCGGATTCCAGCAGTGAGCGGAAGATCTGCACCTCGATATGCTTGGGCAGAATTTCCGACAGGACTTCACCGGCATTCGGCTCATAGATGTAGTCGGTAACCTGCGCATCCTCTGCTACTTTCTTCGGTACGATCGGCAACAGCTGGGTCACTGTCTGGATCTGGGTCATGGCGCTCTGGAAGGCATTATAAACCAGGAACACGCCGTCATAGTCGCCGCTGTTGTAGAGCTCGATGACTTCCTGGCCGATCAGAGCTCCAACCGGATAGGTCACCTGGCTGGTACCGATCAGGTTTTCATGCACTTTGACGATCTCCATGCCAGCACGACGCTTGAGGTAATCGTTGCCTTTTCGACCGACGATCAGCAACTCGTAGCTTTCGAAGCCTTCCGTTTTTGCGCGAATGAACCGTTCAGCCGCTTTCGAAATGTTGGTGTTGAAGCCGCCGCAGAGTCCACGGTCGCCGGTAATCAGAACCACCAGCGCCTTGCCCTTGCCGCGCTCAGCCAGCAACGGATGGCTGTCAGCATCTTCACGCAGAGCGAGACTGGAGAGAACGTCAGCCATTTTGTCCGCATAGGGTCGGGCTGCGGTCACGGCATCCTGGGCACGCCGCAACTTGGCCGCCGAGACCATCTTCATGGCCTTGGTGATCTGCTGCGTATTCTTGACCGTACCTATTCTTTTTTTGATGTCCTTAAGACTTGCCATCTCTTATTACCCGATCGTTGCGTTATTAAGCGACAAACTGGCCCTTGAATTCTTCGAGAGCGGCCTTGATCTTGCCTTCCAGCTCGTCATCGATGGCTTTCTTTTCGGCAAGCGTGGCAAGCACGTCAGCGTGGCTGCTTTCCATGAAGGAAATCATTTCCTTCTCGTAACGCTGGATCTCCGACGTTTCATATTCATCAACGTAGCCATTGTTGGCAGCAAAGATCGAAATAACCTGCTTCTCGATCGGCAGCGGCACATACTGGCCTTGCTTGAGAATCTCAACCAGGCGGGCGCCACGATTCAACTGGCGCTGGGTGGCGGCATCCAGGTCGGAACCGAACTGGGCAAATGCGGCCATCTCACGATACTGGGCAAGAGCCAGGCGCAAAGTACCGGCAACCTGCTTCATCGCCTTGACCTGAGCCGAGCCACCAACACGGGAAACCGACAGGCCGACATTGATTGCCGGGCGTACACCTGAATAGAACAGGTCGGTTTCGAGGAAGATCTGACCGTCGGTGATCGAGATAACGTTGGTCGGGATATATGCGGAAACGTCACCGGCCTGGGTTTCGATGATCGGCAGCGCGGTCAGCGAACCGGCACCTTCTGCATCATTGAGTTTGGCGGCACGTTCGAGCAAACGGCTATGCAGGTAGAAGACGTCACCAGGGTAGGCTTCACGACCCGGCGGACGACGCAGCAACAGTGAAAGCTGGCGATAGGCAACCGCCTGCTTGGAAAGATCATCATAGATAATCAGGGCGTGCTTGCCGTTGTCACGGAAGAACTCACCCATGGTGACACCAGTGTAAGGGGAGATGAACTGCAGCGGAGCCGGCTCGGAAGCAGACGCGGAAACGACGATGGTGTAATCCATGGCGCCGGTCTGTTTGAGCCTGTCAACCACCTGGGCCACCGTCGAGCGTTTCTGGCCGATGGCGACATAGATGCAGATCATGTTCTGCCCTTTTTGATTGATGATGGCATCAATGGCAACGGCAGTCTTGCCGGTCTGACGGTCACCGATGATCAGCTCACGCTGGCCGCGACCGATCGGAACCATCGAGTCAATCGCCTTGAGGCCGGTCTGCATCGGCTCGTGGACCGATTTACGCGAGACGATGCCGGGGGCCTTGATCTCGACCTGACTGTAAGTGTCGGTTTTGATCTCACCCTGGCCATCGATCGGAATACCGATGCCGTTGACCACGCGGCCGATCAGCGCTTCGCCGACCGGAACCTGGACGATACGCTCGGTACGCTTGACCGTGTCGCCTTCCTTGATGTGCTCGTAATCACCGAGGATCGCGGCACCGACGTTGTCCTCTTCGAGGTTGAGGACCATGCCCATGATGTTGCCCGGAAACTCCAGCAACTCACCGGCCATTGCTTTGTCCAGCCCATGGATACGGGCGATACCGTCACCAATCGAGATGATCGTTCCGGTTTCGCTGACTTCGACTTCACGACCGAAGCTTTCGATCTGCTTCTTGATAATCGCGCTGATTTCTTCTGCTCTGATTTGCATTGTTACGACCTCGTCACCCCTTCGTTAAGGATTCTTCGATTCGTTTAAGTTGTGTTTTGACACAGCCATCAAAAAGGCGGCCGGCAATCTCAGCCTGAAGCCCACCGATCAAATCGGCATTGACTTCTACGCTAACGGCAACCTGTTTTCCGGTCTGTTTTTCAAGACTGGCGGCAATCGCCTGTCGCTGAACATCATCCAGATCAACGGCTGACGTGATCTTGGCACTCAGAATGCCGGACAGTTCATCTGCGAGACGACGATAATTCTCTTCAATTTGGCCAAGGTAGCAGATGCGACCTTTGCTCAGGAGCAGGCCAAGGAACTTGGACATCTCTTCAGAAAGCTCCATGGCCTTGCAAAGATCAGTCAGCAGGGCCTGCTTCTTGCCAAGATCAAGGGTCGGACTGTTCAGAAGTTGACGAAAAAGCTCTTCCCGGGCCAGAACGTCCTTGACCTGGGCCAATTCGTCGCCGTAGTTCTCTACAGCCTTATGTTCCACGCCGAGTTCAACCAATGCCTTGGCGTATCTTCGGGTAAGGGCACTGACGCTCAATGGAGTTCTCCCATTTTCTGCATGTATTCTTCGACCAGACGTTTCTGGTCATCGGCGGAAACCTGCTTCGTCAGCATGTCTTCTGCCAGTTCCACAGCCAGCCTCGACGCCTCTTCACGCAACTCCGTGCGCGCTTTGGCGACCACACCTGCAGCCTTGTTCTCTGCTTCCCGCTCTATCTTGACAGCCATCTCTTTGGCCGCAGCAATGATCTTGTCTCGTTCCAGCTCACCTTCGCTGCGAATCGAGGCGGTAATGCTTGCAATTTCTTCGGTTGCCTTGGCCAGTTTTTCACTGTACTCGCGATGCTTTGCTTCAGCTGCCTGCTTGGCAGCTTCGGCTTCGGCCAGAGTTTTTTCAATAGCCGCGCTGCGCTCCTTAAGCCCTTTGCGAGCCGGCTTGGTGACAAAATAAGCCAGCAGGCCGACCATCAGGGCAAAATTGAAGCAGCGGTAGAGGAAATCCTTGAGGACGGCACCGCTCTCGGCATGTCCACCGCCACCGGAAGCAATAACTGCGGCCGGGGTCAGGATCAATGCCGTGACCAGCAGGGCCTTGAGGAGTATTGAGTTGCTCCTTAACATCAGACAGCCCTCCCCAGAACCTTGCCGGCAATCTCTCTGGCCAGGGACTCGGTCTCATTACGCAGGGACTGGCGTGCCGTGCCGGCTTCTTCCTGAATCTGTTCCTTGATGGTTTGCAGTTTTTCCGCAGCCGTCCGGTTCGCTGTACCAAGAATACGGGCTTCTTCTTCCTGGCCGGCCTTGCGCAAGGCCGCACGTTCCTGGGCGCCCTGCAGACGAGCTTCCTGAAGCTGGGCCTCGTAGCGGGCAATTTGCGCCTGCACCTGTTCGTCGATGTCATGAACCTTGGCTATAGAGCTCTCTATTGCTTCCCTGCGTGCCTGCAAAGCGGCCCGCAAAGGTTTGAACAGAAGCGCGTTGAGCACAACCATCAGGATCATGAAGTTGGCAAACTGCAGGAACAGTGTCCAGTCTAGCTTGATCACCGTTTTACCTCATTTGTGTTAGCGCCAGGTTGGCACGTAGGTATACTGTATACAATCTTAGAGACGGTTAAAAAAGGCCCTGACCCCCAGGGCCAAAGCAGGAGACAACTACCATAGCACCCTGATCATGTCAAGGGTCTTTTCGCAAAAAGCGCTCTTCCGTCAGCGGATTAAATTATTTTTTGGCCGCTTCCTCGGCAGGCTTTACAGCTGCTTCCTCGGCAGGCTTTGCAACAGAGTTGATTTCACCGGTCGTCATGATAATCGTGCCATTCAGAATGACGCCATCCTCGACAGAGAGGGCCGGCGTTTCAATTGTGCCATCGACACTGGCGGGGGCACGTAGCTCCACACGACTCTTAGCCTTGACGTTGCCTTTGAATTTCCCGCTCAAGATCAGCGTACCAACCTGGACATCAGCCTGGATGTCGGCACTTTCACCAACGATCAAGGTGTCGTGGGAGGTCACTTCACCACGGAAAGCACCGTCCAGACGCACGATTTCGTTGAAGACCAGCTTACCTTCAAATTGGCTGCCGGGGCCGAGAAAGGCCTTGATCTCACTCTTTTCTATCGGGGTCTCTTTGCGCATCGGTTCCTTTTCCTTCTTGTTGAACATCGGTTCTGTTTCCTGGGTTGTTTGGTTTAAACATCTGAAGTTTATGATATTATCTTGTTTCGAAGAACTCCAGCAAACGCTCGAACTCTTCCGCGGAATAATAGCTGATTTCGATCTTGCCGCCCTTGCCGCCACGCGCCTGTGGTTGGATAATAACCTTGGTGCCGAGACAACGCTGCAGGCGTGCTGCAAGGTCGGCCAGTTCCGGGTCAACCTTGGTCTTGCGTGGGGCGGGCTTACCGGTGCTCCCTTTGAGTTTTTTAACCAGGGCTTCGGTCTGGCGAACGGAATACTGCTTGCGGACCACCTGGTCGCGGGCCTCCTTGATACGTGCCGCACCCTCCAGCGACAGGAGCGCCCGGGCGTGGCCCATACTCAGTTGGCCACCGATCACATCCTGCTGGATCTCTCTGGGCAGGCGTAGCAGGCGCAGCGCATTGGCGACCGTGGGCCGTTCCCGGCCGACCCGTTTGGCAACTTCCTCCTGGGAGAGGTCAAAATTGTTCATCAGGTGGCGATAGGCTTCGGCTTCTTCGATCGGGTTGAGGTCTTCTCGCTGGATATTCTCGATCAGGGCCATTTCCAGCGCCCAATCCTCCGAGACATCCTGGATAACCACCGGAACTTCCTTGAGACCGGCCTTTTGTGCTGCCCGCCAGCGCCGTTCACCAGCTATGATCTGGTAATGATCATCGCTATGACGGACCACCAGCGGCTGGATGACGCCCTTCTCACGAATCGAAGCAACCAATTCGGCCATCTTCGCATCGTTGAAGGTTTTGCGTGGCTGCTGGTGATGCGGTTTCAGTTCTTCGACCGGGCAGACGAAATACTTGTGGCGACCGTCCTGGGAAGCTGATGTGAGAAGGGCACCGATGCCTTTGCCGAGTGCGGGTCGTTTGGCCATGCTGGTTGCTACTCCATGCGGATAATTTCGCGCGCCAGTTCCAGATACGCGGTCGCACCCCGCGAGGAAATATCGTAGAGCAGGGCGGGCAAGCCGTGACTGGGCGCCTCGGAAAGGCGCACGTTGCGCGGGATCATTGTTTCGAAGACCTGGGCGGCAAAATGTTTGCGGATCTCCTCGCTGACCTGGTGCGACAGGTTGTTGCGTGCATCGAACATCGTCAGGAGAATACCGTGAATCATCAGGGACGGGTTCAGTTCACGCTGAATCAGGCGTATCGTATTGATCAGTTGGCTCAACCCTTCCATGGCGTAAAATTCGCACTGCAGGGGGATCAGGACGCTGTTCGCGGCGGTCAGGGCGTTGATCGTCAACAGCCCGAGCGAGGGAGGACAGTCGATCAGGACATAGTCGTACTGATCTGTCACCGCGGCAAGAGCCAGCTTGAGCTTGTTCTCTCTTGCCAAAGCCGAGATCAACTCAACTTCGGCTCCTATCAAATCAGGGTTTGATGGTAACAGGCGGAGCAGGTCGAGGCCGGTTGCCTGGAGCACCTGGTCTGCCGAAGCCTCGCCGATCAGGGTATGGTAGACCGTCTTTTCCATGCTGTGCGGATCAACCCCGACACCACTGGTCGCGTTGGCCTGGGGGTCGAGATCAACCAGCAGGGTACGCTTCTCGGCAACGGCCAGAGATGCGGCAAGATTGACTGCCGTCGTGGTCTTGCCGACGCCGCCCTTTTGATTGGCAATGGCGATTACCTTGGCCATGCCTGCATGTCTCCTTGTGGTGAATTTTCGAGTCGCTCAGACTAACATAAGCACCTGGATCTGCAAAGGAAATTTGCCCAGGCACAGGAAAACACTAGATATAGATATCGTCTGTTTTTAAAACACAACATGTGGTGGAAATACTACGAAAATCTCATCTCTATCAGGCAGCGGGCCGCACCCGAAACGGGGAGTCTCAAATGGTGCACAGCAACTGACCAGCCAGCGTCCAGCAACTGATCATCGAGTCCGGCAAGCTCCTTGTCGCCATCGGGCCCCTTCATCGCCAGCAGCCGCCCCTCCGGGGCCAAAAAGGGCCTGGCCATTACCAGTAACTCTTCGAGAGAACACAGGGCTCTTGCGGTAACGATATCGAACCCCATGCCATAATCGGGATGATCGACCAACGCTTCGATACGGTCATGCAGCGCGGTGAACCCGTTGAGGCGGAAAGACCGGGCGATGTGTCGCTGGAAATCGATCTTTTTACCGACCGAATCGACTGAGACGATTTTGAGATCGGGGCGTGTAATCTTCAACGGCAGCGCCGGAAACCCGGCTCCGGAGCCGATATCGAGCAGACGACCCGTATGGCTGATAAAGGGCAGGAGGGTCAGAGAATCGACCAGGTGCTTTTCCAGAATTTCGTCCCGTGCGATAATCGCCGTCAGATTGCGGCGGCGATTCCAGCGCACTAGTTCATCGACCAGTCTCTCGAGACGCACAATTGCTTCTGGGGCGATGTCCAGACCAAGATCGTCCAACAACTCCGACAAGCTCATAAAAACCCTCAGCGCTTCAGGATAACCGCCAGAATGGCTGTCGCAGCTGGCGTAACTCCCGGTATACGCCCGGCCTGTCCGAGGGTTCTTGGCGATACCTGTTTGAGTTTTTCGCGCACCTCTGCAGAAAGTCCGTGAACCGTATCGTAGTCAAACCCTGAAGGGATTACAAGGGCCTCCAGTCGCCGGAAACGCTCTACCTGCTCCTGCTGGCGGCGGATGTAGCCGGCATATTTAACCTCGGTTTCCAGCTCACCAAGCACTTCAAGAGGAAGACTGGCCAATTCGTCGTTAAGAAACCCGAGGTCGTCGAGGCCGATCTCCGGGCGACGCAACAACTCTTCTAGCGATGCGCCGTTTTTCAACTCCTGCAGATTGAGTCGATCCAGAGCTTCCTGCTGACCCGGCGAAACGCGTGTCTCACGCAAAAGGTCATAACCATGCGCCAGGTCTGCGAGTTTAGCAGTGAACCGTTTCCAGCGTTCGTCTGTCAACAAACCAACCTCCCTGCCAATCGGGCTGAGTCGCTGGTCGGCATTGTCTTCCCTGAGCAAGAGCCGGTATTCGGCACGCGAAGTGAACATCCGGTAAGGTTCTTTGGCCCCGAGGTTGACCAGATCGTCAACCAGCACGCCCATATAACCCTGGTCTCGACCGATAATCATCGGCTCGCGACCCGTGACCTGCAACACCGCGTTGATTCCTGCCAGCAGACCCTGGGCGCCTGCCTCTTCGTAACCGGAGGTACCGTTAATCTGGCCCGCATGATAAAGCCCGCGCAGCTCCTTGGTCTCCAGGGTGGACTGCAGCTGAATCGGGTCAACGTAATCGTACTCGATGGCATAGCCAGGCCGCATAATCTCAACCTGTTCGAGTCCCGGCATAGTCCTGAGATAAGCCAGCTGTACATCGACCGGCAAGGAGGTAGACACTCCATTTGGATAGATTTCACCACTGGAAAGCCCTTCCGGCTCCAAGAAAATCTGGTGCTGTTGTTTATCCGGGAAGCGCACCACCTTGTCTTCGATCGATGGGCAATAGCGCGGCCCGACACCTTCAATCACGCCGGAATAAAGCGGCGAACGGTCAAGACCGCCACGAATTACTTCATGGGTCCGGGCATTGGTATAGGTGATATGACAGGGCACCTGGGGACGGTCTATGCTACGGGTGTCTGCTGAAAACGGTTTTGGGTTTGGATCTCCCGGTTGCGCTTCAAGTCGGGAGAAGTCGATGGTTGATGCGGCCAACCGCGGCGGGGTGCCGGTTTTCAGGCGCCCGACACTGAATCCAAGAGCACGCAAGTGGTCTGACAGGCCCTCGGAAGGTGGTTCACCCGCTCGTCCGCCAGGATAGTGCACCAAACCAACGTGAATCAGGCCGCGCATAAAGGTACCGGTGGTAAGAATCACCGCCGGGGCCATAAAACGCAAACCATCTCGAGTCTCGACGCCACTAACCCGTCCACCCTCTACAACAAGCTTGACAACCTGGCCCTGCTTGAGGTCGATGCCGGACTGTTCTTCGATAACCTGTTTCATGCGGCCGCGATAAAGATCGCGGTCGGCCTGAGCTCGGGAGGCCCTGACGGCCGGGCCCTTTTTCGTATTCAGGACACGAAACTGAATCCCGGTCGCATCGATATTCCTTGCCATCTCGCCGCCCAGCGCGTCAATCTCACGCACCAGGTGCCCCTTGGCCAGGCCGCCTATAGCGGGATTGCAGGACATCTGTGCCACCGCATCAAGATTGAGGGTCAAGAGCAGGGCACGGCTTCCCATCCTGGCCACAGCAAGCGCGGCTTCACACCCGGCATGGCCGGCGCCAACAACTATGACATCGTAGTTTTCTGCCACAACAACCTCATACGTATTTGATGTTCCACGTGGAACGCGACCCAACAGCCCCCATAAACTGTTTCACGTGGAACAACCCTACTTACCAATACAGAACCGACCAAAAATCTGCTCAAGGATTTCGTCCGGCGTGGTTTCTCCGGTAATCCGGCCGAGCATGCCAAGCGCCTCGCGCAGGTCCATGGCCAGACACTCACGGGGGACGGCCGAACCTACAGCAGCAAAAAAACCTTCAAGGGCCTCTATTCCGCCCAGTAAAGCCTCACGATGGCGACGTTCGGTGATCACAAGCCCCTCGTTGTCAGCAAGCGATGAATCTTCAGTGAGGTGTCTCACAATTGCTTCACCGAGGTCAGTGATACCCCGGTTATACTTTGCCGACACGGCAACCTGGTGTTCGAACCCGGCAAACCGTGAAGTGTCACATTGTTGGGCCTGGTCAGACTTGTTGATTACGATCAGCGTCTTGTCAGGACGACACAACTCAATGGCCAGGAGGTCTTCATCGTGCAGCGGAACGGACCCATCAACCACCATCAGAACCAGGTCCGCTGAAGAAGCCTTGTCCCGGGCTCGACGGACTCCCTCTTGCTCAATCGGGTCGTTCGTGTCACGCACACCGGCCGCATCGATCAGTCGCACCGGGAACCCGGCCAGCACCAGCTGTTCTTCCAGGGTGTCGCGGGTGGTACCGGCAAATTCAGTAACGATTGCCCGGGATTCGCCAAGAATGGCGTTCATCAATGAACTCTTGCCGACATTCGGTCGGCCCAAAATCAAGATACTGATTCCCTCGCGAAGCGCCCGGCCAAGATCGAAACTTTCGACCAGGGTGCGCATCTTTCCTGCAACCCGGCATAGCGGATCGAGCAGCTCCTTGAGGTCCAGTTCACCGACCTCATCATCTGGAAAATCGATATGAGCTTCCAGTAACGCCAAAACATCTTTGATTTGCCGGGTAAAGTCATATATTTCGCGGGACAGGCGCCCGTCAAGCTGGTCTAAAGCAACCCGACTCGCACGCTCCGATCGGGCCCGGATCACTTCGATCACAGCCTCCGCCTGAGCGAGATCGAGACGACCGTTAAGAAATGCGCGCTGGGTAAATTCACCGGGACCGGCCATCCTGGCGCCTGTCTCAAGAAAAAGGTCGAGAACGCTGCGCAGCATCTGGGCGCCGCCATGGCAATGAACCTCAACAACATCTTCACCGGTATACGAGCGGGGACTACGCATGATCACCGCCAAGACTTCATCAACCAGTTGATCGCGACTGTTGTAAAGACCGCCCAGATACAGCCGGTGAGATTCCATCTTTGCGCGGGTGGTGGTTTTGCTGCGAAAAACCTTAGCAAGGCAGACGGCGGCCTGTGAACCTGACAGGCGGACGATACCAATCCCGCCCTCGCCGGGCGGAGTAGCTGGGGCGACAATCGTATCGGTTGACAGCATCGTTAGACCCGTTTCTGCAGAACGACGGCATTGCGTTCCCCCTGGTGATCCTCTAATAGGGATTCAGGGCCGGTGTCCTGCTTGAAAAGGTCATGCAGCGTGCGGAGTACGTTGAGGTTAAGGGGTTGGGTGGTTGCCGGCCTGTCAGCTTGCCGCACCCCGTGGGACATCCGCCGAACCAGTGGCTTGCCAAGCAGACCATGGGAGTGTGCCTGTACAGGCTCGAGATTTGTCTCGACACCCGTAAGATCTGCCTTTGCCAGGACTTTTTCAACAATCTCGTCCAGGTTTTCGGCCGTCACTTCAGCGGTCAAGGG
>Ga0210074_1000494_pt1 | contig 13793 bp, 11 predicted proteins | sample China_Galinas_Co_FD_184860 | JGI IMG/M metagenome (GOLD analysis project Ga0210074, IMG submission 184860) | Wetland microbial communities from San Francisco Bay, California, USA, that impact long-term carbon sequestration -... | ecosystem: Environmental > Aquatic > Marine > Wetlands ... | reverse complement strand
ACTGTTCACCCTCGGGGGCGGCGTCATCGGCGACATGGGTGGTTTCGCCGCGGCGAGTTACATGCGCGGCATACGCTTCGTCCAGGTGCCGACCACGCTGCTGGCGCAGGTGGATGCATCCGTTGGCGGCAAGACGGGTTTCAACCACCCGCGCGGCAAGAACCTGGTCGGCGCGTTCCACCAGCCTGGCGCCGTGTTGATCGATATCGAAACGCTGGAAACACTTCCTGCCCGCGAGTTCTCGGCAGGTTTGGCCGAAGTGGTCAAGATCGCTGCGGTGCGCGACGAAGCCTTCCTCGACTGGCTCGAAGACAACCACGCCGCGATCATGGCGAGGGAGACCGCGGCATTGACCGGCATGATCGGGCGCAGCGTCGCCAACAAGGCCGGCATTGTCGCCGAAGACGAGCGCGAGTCAGGTATCCGCGCCCTTCTCAACTTCGGACACACTTTCGCCCACGCACTCGAAACATTGACCGGCTACCGCCTGTACCTGCACGGCGAAGCGGTTGCTATCGGCATGATGGTGGCCAGCAGGCTGAGCGAACTGAGAGGGCTATGCCGGCCAGGCTTCAGCGAACGGCTGGGCGAATTGCTGGCGTCTTTCCATTTGCCACTGGAACTGCCCCCGTCCCTGGATGCGGATGAGATCCTCGATGCGATGACACTCGACAAAAAAGTCATGGCCGGTGCTATCCGCCTGATACTGGTAAAATCTCCCGGCCTGGGGGTCATCGACAGCCGTTCCGACAAGCGGCAAATCGCGGCGGCCATCAAGGCCAGCCAACCACTCATTTAAACTGGAAGCATCGAAACATCCATGAACACACCATTGAAAAATGATACGTATATCCGCGCACTACTCCGCCAACCCACGGAAAAAACACCACTTTGGGTGATGCGCCAGGCAGGCCGTTACCTGCCGGAATACCGCGAAATTCGCGCGCAGGCCGGAAGTTTCATGAACCTGTGCACCAACCCGGAGCTCGCCTGTGAAGTTACGTTGCAACCGCTCAGAAGGTTCAGCCTGGACGCTGCGATCCTGTTCTCGGACATCCTCACCATACCCGATGCGATGGGACTCGGTCTCTATTTTGCAGAAGGTGAAGGACCGAAGTTCGAGAAAGTGGTCAAAACGGCCGCGGACGTCGCACTGCTCAACCGCCCCGACCCGGCGAAATCACTGGCTTATGTCATGGACGCAGTCGCGCTGATTCGAAAAAACCTCGATGGTGAAGTCCCGTTAATCGGTTTCAGCGGCAGTCCATGGACCCTGGCGACGTACATGGTCGAGGGTGGCTCCAGCAAATCGTTCGCGAAAATCAAGCGCATGATATACGCGGACCCTGCGACGGCCCATGCCCTGCTCGACAAACTCGCCGATGCGGTCACCGATTACCTCAACGCCCAGATCGAGAGCGGTGCGCAGGCCGTGCAGATTTTCGATACCTGGGGCGGTGTTCTTGCGCCGGAGATGTTCCGCTCTTTTTCACTGCGCTACCTGGAAAAAATCGTCAGCGGCCTGCATCGCAATTACGACGGCAACAAGATTCCCGTGGTGTTGTTCTGCAAAGGTTGTAACGCGCACCTCGAGGCGCTGGCCGATACCGGCTGCGACGGATTGGGCGTGGACTGGACGATAACGCTGGCGGAAGCGAGGGCCAGGGTGGGCGACAGGGTATCGCTGCAGGGCAATCTCGATCCGGCCATCATGTTAACCCGGCCGGAGGTCATCGAAGCCCAGGTCAAGGAAACCCTGGCCAGCTTTGGCAAGGGCAGCGGGCATGTCTTCAACCTCGGGCACGGCATCACCCCGGATGTGGACCCGCAACACATGAGCGTGCTCTGCGAAAGCGTGCATGGGCACAGCCCGCAATGGCATGCGGATTGAGCGTATCGATAGAAGCGGGACCTGGCGTCAGGACCGCTGTGACTTTTCGTTCGCGACGCCCTTGGTGATGATTTCCGTGTACAGACCCAGGCTGCGGGCGATCAGTTTGCAATATTCGGGGTGACGCTCGACCAGGGATTCATTCGCCCGGCTGTCCTCATACACTTTTTTGAGAAATTCGATATCCTCCTCACTCAGCAATTCGCCATTGTTGACCCTGTCGAGCAAGCGCAAGGCCCGGGGTAAACGGTTTTCCTCCAGGTCGAGCATCAGCGCCGCCAGCGTGCCCGAGTCCCTTTCATCCTGGTCCAAGCGCATTGATGTTCCTCGTATCCCCAAAAACACCAACAGAGTAACCCTGCTGATCCTTACTGCGATTTTACATCCAAAACGGTCGAGTTTACGTTGATCGGTGATTGTTTTTTAGCGGCTTCATTGACATGCAGGTTGGTGTGAACCAGTATTTGTGCCTCCACGGGGCCGTTGCAGAAAAGAATATCGTGAATGACCTGATCAACAGTGAGAACTACCTGGCGTACCGCTTCAATTTCAACACGGAAAAGGTCGAGTTCCTGCCGGTCAATCGTGATGAAATACGCCGCGTGAGTGCGCTCAAGCGGGAATACATCGATGCAAACCGCCAACTCATTCCGGTGCCGCTTGCAAAACTCGTCCCGTTGCTCGAGTCGCCGAGCCAGTCGCTCCCGTACAACCCGCCCCGGTTTATATTTCATACCGCTTTCTGCGCGTCGACATTTCTGTCCCGTTGCCTCGATGTGGAAGGCGTCTGCACCAGTCTGCGGGAGCCGCAAATACTGCTCGATGCGGCAAATGCGAAGCGCCTGCAATGGCGTTCACAAACGACCCGGCTCGATTTCTCCCACCTGCCGAAACTGGCCTTGCTGTTGTTGCGCAAACACGCCGCCGGATCGGAGAAACTGCTTATAAAGCCCATCAACTCGGTCAACAACATCGTCCCCGAACTGCTGCAGACTAGCGGGCAGGGCAAGGCCCTTATGATGTTTACCGATGCCAGGAATTTTCTGTTGTCGACCTTGAGAAAGGGTGAAGGCGGCAGACACGTGACCCGGGCGATGTTCGACCTGCTACGCTGTGATTTTGAACACCTGGCCAACCTCAGCCTGTCCGCCATGCTGCACATGACCGACCTGAACATCATCCTGACACTCTGGCGGCTACAGATCGAGCAGGCGGAGAACGCGCTTCGGCGGTACTCGCCCGCCAACACGATGGCGTCATTGTATGGAGAAAAGCTGATCCAGCATCCGCACGAGACGCTGGCCGCCGCCAACCGGTTTCTCGGCCTGGGCATATCCGCGGAACAGATCGAGGACATCGTGAAAAGCGACCGGCGTTTTGCCGACGCCAAGAGCGAGGGACAGCGGTTCAGCCTCGAGAGGCGGCAGGAAACCTACCGCAAGCTGGAAGATTTCTATGGCGACGACCTCGAAAACACGCTTAACTGGATGGTCAGGAGAAATCCCGGCACCCGACTGGAGCCCGTGCTCAGCGGCGCGCTCGTATAAACAGACACCGACCCGGCAATTTTTCTTTGCCTCAGTCCTTGCCCAACTCGTCCAGCATGGGCTCGATCAGGTCCCCGTATTTTTGCCAAAGCCTGACCGAGCTGGTGTACATGGGCTGACGCGCCTGGTACGCGCTGGCGGTCTTCACTATGCCGCCGCTCTTGTCAAAATTCAGGCACGCATCCTGCCATTCCAGGTCGCACGCCGCCAACAGTTTGCGGATTTCAGGCTCGGGGTCATGGGTCAGCGCCTCGTAGCTAACGTCGTAAATCCCGTTTGGCATGACCTCGTGCCAGTGCTTCATAAGCAATTGATATTCCTTATGAAACTGGGCCACTGTTCGCAAATCATAGGCAAACCGGTAATTGCCGGTGGTGAAGTTCTGCTTGTAAATGGACAGACAGGTGTCTCTTGCATCGCGCACGCAATGGATGATCTTCGCATTGGGCAATGCGATCTTTATCAGCCCGATCATCATCATGTTGAATGGCATCTTGTCCGTCAGGCGGCGGGACTGACCGTCCAGCATCCCGATCTTTTCCATGTACCGCTCGCCAAACTGTTCAAACGCCTGCGGCGGATAGATTTCAAGCGGGCCAAACTGGAAATGCAATGATTCCTTCAGGAACAGCCGTGTACCCAGTGCAAAGATATAGTCCAGTTCGCCGGCGCCATGCACATCGGAATGGCTGGCGATGATTTTTTCCACCAGCGAGGTTCCGGAACGCGGCATGCCGACGATGAAAATGGGGCGCTTCGAGGTCTGTGGGTTGATATGGACCCGTGACATGGCCTCTGCGCTGAAACTTTGGATGATGCTGCGGATGAGTTCCCTGTCACTGTCAATAGCGTAATTGAACTCGCGGGCCCGGAGGTCGTTTCCCAGCTTGAGGAAGCTGAATGCCTGCGTGTAATCCCCGATGTCCTCGAAGGCCTTGGCCAGGGCAAACGCGAGTTGCAGCCTGTTTTCATTCGTCAGATCGGGTTGATCGAACACCTCCAGCATCAAGGCAATATGCGGATCGTCTGCGTCCCGGTATTTGTGGATACTGGAGTAGGAGAAATGGGCCTGCGTATAGCCGGGTTGACGGGCCATAATCTCCTGATACAAATCCCTGGCCTCAGAGAATTTACCTTGAGATTTCAATATGTTGCCAAGCAGGTACTTCGGGGCGACGAGCTGGCTGTGATCAGCCATGACCTGTTTGTATGACTTGATCGCCTGCTCCAGCTTGCCGGCCAGCTGCTGGCTCTCGGCCAGGTTCATCTGTGCCTCGAGAAACCGCGGTGATATTGCCAGGGCCTGTTTCCAGAGACGATCCGCTTCTTTGCGGCGCTCCGAGCGCGCACAAATCGCCGCCAGGTTGCAGAGGATTTGCGGTGTCTTTATTTTCTCCGCGAGCAGCGAGCGGTAAGCGGATTCTGCAAATGCCAGGTTGCCGGCGGATTGTGCCTGTAGCGCCTGTTGCAAACGCATGTTCTGCTCACCGGTCATAACCCGTCCGGGCCTGACCACTGGCGGATGTTTTTTCTTGGGCTTTCGCGGCTTTTTACTCATGGCGGCGGTCCTTCAAAGCGACGGGTATTGCAACGGCTTCAGGATGAAAATCATTGCAACCCAACGGCACGCTTCAGCGGCGCCAGGAATTCTTCGTAATTTTTCCATTGGTCCCGCGCCTGGGTGAATATCGGCTGACGGACCTGCTCTGAACTCGGTGTCGCCACCGGGCGTTTATTCAGGTGAAAATCAAGACAGGATTGTTCGAACGGCAGATTGCAATACCCGAGCATGGCTTCAACGGTTGCTGGAAAATCATCGATCAACGCTTCGTAGTTGATGGTCAGAATCTGCCCCGGCATGACACGCTGCCAATGGTCCATCAGTTCGATATAACCGTTGTAGTATTTGCCGATCGTTTCAAGGTCGTAGGAAAACAGAAAACTGTCGGCAAAGAAGTGCCGGTACAAGCTCCAGCCGCTCGCCATCGGGTTACGCCTGATATCGATGATTTTGGCGCCGGGGAAGAGTGTTTTGATCAAACCGATGTGTTGGAAATTGGCCGGCGCCTTGTCGACGAAATAAGGAGCCTGCTGTCGGTATATCTGAGCAAAATCCAGGTACCCGCGTGCCAGACCCTGGATTTGTTCAGCACTCAAATTGGCCATGGATTGAGGGTACTGCTCCTGCACCGGCTGATTTGGCTTCATCAGGTCCCGGACAATTGAATTAATCCCGGCGAGTTCCCGTGTTGCATCGACCTGGCTATGAGCGGTCAGGATTTGCTCCACCAGGGTCGATCCGCTGCGTGGCAAACCCACGACGAAAATTGGCGCGTCTGGAACGCTTCCAGATACCTTGTGCCTGGAAAAATATTCTGACGTAAAAAATGTTTTCAATTCGACATTATGATTGGTATAGCGAAAAGGCCGAATCCTGGTGTAACCACTGTTTGCCGCCTGATAATACTGAAAACTCTCTGCAAAACGCCCGTCATCTTCCAGGGCCTTGCCCAGCGCAAATTGGATCAGCACCTCGTTAATGGCGGTATGTTTACCGGTTTTGAGCAAAGCCTGCATTCCTGCTATTTCATCTGCTGAAAACCGGTAGGTTTTCAAGTTTGCCAGCTCCCAATAGGCGTGCCCTGACAGGGGTTCATCCTCCATGGCCTGGTGATAGCAAGTTATCGCCTTTGTCGTTTCGCCAACGGTTTTTAATACTTTACCCAGGTGCAGTAAAGACTTGACGCGTTTTTCGCCAACTCCCGACAATTCACGGTAAATTGCAATTGCTTCTTCAAAATGGTTCAGGTTATACAGAACTTCTGCCTTGAGTTCGTATATATCAATATTTTCAGGCGCAATTCCGATCAGCCGGTGGCATTCTTCAAGTGCTTCCCGATGCTTCCTGCTGGCGAGCAGCGCGTAGGCATATTCGAGGCCCAGGGCCGCGTTGCCTGGTTGCGTTTCAATGCATTGCGCAAGGATGGATCTGCTGATTTCAAAGTGTTGAAACCGTTTTGCAATTCTTGCAAGCAAGCGCAGCGTACGCACCTCGGCAGGCACCAGTGAGAGCAGGTGGCGGCATATTTTATCCGCCCTGGCGACTTCACCGTTGCTGAATGCGCGTTCGGCCTCTTTCAGTTTATCGTTGAACGCCTTGATCATATCGTATTGATTCAACGCGTTTTGACTCGCCTCTTGTTGTCCATCCTGCTGCAGGTATTCACCCAGCAAAAGCCAGTTCTCATCGACATCCGGTCGCGTGCCAGTGGCATCGCGCAGAAGCCTGATCGCGCCTTCAAGATCATTTTCAGCAGCAAGAATTTTTGCCAGCTCCACTTTCGCCAATACCTGTTCCGGATTCCCGGAGATCAACGTTTCCAGTGTCTGTTTTGCCTCGCCGGGGTCTTCACACAGCAACTGGCAACGCGCCAGGATCAGCATCGCAAGGTCATCGGAACGCACGTCCCCGGCTGCATTTTCGAGGGTCGTTTTAACCAGCTCCGCATCATCCGGGAGCCGGGCTTCGAGTGCTTTGAGGGTCTTGTGCTTTTGATAAGCTTCGAGCATGCGTTATTCAGTCTTTGAAAAGTTCGGTGCGCTGATTGTACTTCGGCCCGCATGATTAAACCAACCGGCGGGACCCGCAATATCGCATGCCCTACTCCATACTATATACACTGGTTCTGCATGCATATTCTTTCTAGAATGAACCCGATTCGGGAGACCCCTATGCGTGTTCGACTGCTTTTGTTAATTGCGGTAATTCTGGTCGCAATCGTGACCCTGTTTTTATTGCTGCTGGCGACCGACACGGCCCTGTCGGTTTGGCAAAGATTACAACAGGCTCCGTTGTGGTTGCAGTTTGCCTATACGCTGGTACTGCTTGCAGTCTCGGGCGCCACCCTGCTTTTCACCTGGCGCTGGCTGAAGCCCGCGGCTAAAAGGCCCGTTGGCAAAAGCAGAAACCTGGACCATGACAGCCTCCAGCAAGCACTGCTGGAGTCCGCGGGCGCCGGCGTCGATGTCAGTTCGGCGCTTCACGAAATCAGGGAACAACAAAGAAGGAAACAGGGCGGTGAAATCTATATTGCCATTTTTGGCGAAATAAGCACGGGTAAAAGCAGCCTGGTCAAGGCGCTGTTGCCAAAAGCCGATTTGCAGACCGACCCACGGGGAGGCACGACCCGAACCGTCAGCCACTATCACTGGCAGGCCGAATCGGGAGACGTCGTGATGATAGCCGACCTGCCAGGCTTCAATCTCGACGGCAACCCCGAAATTGTCGAGGAAGCCCGGCGCGCGCACCTGGTGGTGTTTCTCTGTGACGGCGATATCACCCGCAGCCAGATGGAACAGCTCAAGACTCTGCTTGGCATGCAAAAACCCATCATCGTCGCGCTTAACAAGATGGACCGCTACGCAGAGCCCGAAGCACGCCAGATCGCTGACAATATCGTGCAAAAAACCGGCGTGGCCCGGGATGATGTCGTTTTCATCCAGACCGGCGGCCGCGAGGAAGTCATCAGGATGTTGCGTGACGGAAACGAGGAAACTGTCATCCGGGACCGCGCGCAGGACATTGAGCCGCTGCGCATGGCTTTGCAGCGCAAACTGGATGGCGAGCATGAACTGATGGAGCAATTGCGCGACACCGCCGTTCTGCTGCTGGCCTCGGAAAAACTCGACGAGGCCCGTCACAGGCATCGCGATCAACAGGCCAGCGAACTGGTGCAAACCTATTCCAAACGGGCAATCGTCGGCGCGCTCGCCGCCGTCGCTCCCGGTTCCGACATCATCATCCAGGGGTTGCTTGCCACGCGCCTGATACAGGGTTTGTGCAAAATTTACGACGTTTCAGTGAAAGAGGTGGAGATCGAATCATTTCTTCGGCTCGCCGGCGGGCGGGTCAGGAAAATGACGGCCATTACCCTGGCGATCACCGGCAACGCACTCAAGGCGTTTCCCGGTGTGGGAACATTGACCGGCGGCCTGGTACATGCCGTTGCCTATGGCATGATTTTCGAGAGTCTTGGCCGTGCCGCCGCCCAGACACTCGCCAGTCGGGGCGCCCTGCGTCCCTACCCCGCAGCAAAAGCCTTTGAGGAGCTTTTAAATGACAATCTTGAAGCGGGTGCAATCCGTTTTGCAAAACTTGCCCTGGCTGAAAAGGACAAGCAGGAAAAATCCTGAAGAGCACCTGCTAAACGCCAACCTGCAGATACAGACACTGCTGAGCGATACCGGCATACCGGCCGCTGTGCGGGCGGAAATGTCCCGGGAATTCGCCGAGATCGAGGCAATTTCGGAAAAACTGACACGCAGCGAGATACATATTGCCGCATTTGGCCGGGTCGGCACCGGAAAATCGTCATTGCTCAACGCCCTGCTTGGCCGGGACGCGTTTTCAACCAGCCCCTTGCATGGCGAGACCCGCTCGCAGCAACGCAGCAACTGGGATACCGTGAATTCCGACCATGTGGTCCTGATCGATACGCCGGGTATCGATGAACTGGAAGGCGAGACCCGCGAGGAATTGGCCCGCTCCGTGGCCCGGATTTCCGATATCGTGCTGATGGTCTGCGAGGGCGACCTGACGGAAACGGAACTCAAAGCCGTGCGTGAACTGGCAGAACGCAAACGGCCATTACTGCTGGTGCTGAATAAATCCGACCGCTACAGCAAGGCGGAGATCCAGACCCTGCTGGACCATGTACGCAAACGTTGCGCAGCCTATGTCGAACCGGGCAATGTATTGTCCGCCTCCGCAAAGCCGCGGCCCGAGACGGTCATCCGCATCGGCGAGGCCGGCGACGAGGAAGTGACCAGCCGGCCCCGTGACCCGGATGTAAGTGAGTTGAGGGCGCGCCTGTGGCGCATACTCGAGAAGGAAGGCAAGACCCTGGCCGCGCTGAATGCCGCCTTGTTCACCTGTGAAATGGACAGCCGGATCGCGGGCAAAATCGTCACCGCCAGGAAAACCGTGGCGGAGAAAATCATCAGGAATTATTGTCTCGCCAAGGGCATCGTCGTCGCGGTCAACCCGGTTCCCGCCGCTGACCTGCTGGCCGCCGCCGGCACCGACGTGGCCATGGTCATCCACCTCGGCAACGTCTATGGATTCCAGTTGACGAAACGGGAGGCAAGTAAACTGTTGCTGACCATTTCCGCGCAAATGCTGGTCCTGATGGGCGCTTACTGGGGTGTGAACATGGTGTCCGCGGCCCTGAAAACCATCAGCGCCGGCATGTCCGCCGCGATCACAGCGGGCGCCCAGGGCACGCTCGCCTGGTATGCGACCTATGTGACCGGCATGGCGGCAGAGTCATGGTTCTCAAAAGGAAAATCCTGGGGCCCGGCGGGACCCAGGGAAACGATCAACGAGTTACTGGATTCACTGGATACGGATTCAATACTGCAATCCGCGCGCCGCGACATCCTGGCCAAAATCAGGCTGCCCGGTTGACCGCGCCGATGCTGCTCGGCAGCCCGCCCCGGCATTGAGGGATCAGTTCCAGATCCCGTCCTGTTCGGTCAGGTCATACAGCGCTTCGGCATCCCGGATGAGCTTGTTGGCATAGGCGCCCATGTGCTGGCGATTGCCTTCGACCGGCGTCTTGCTGTTTGCCAGTGCGATCAATCGATCGGCGTCCATCTGCCACTTCAGGGCGAAGTGCCGGGCGGCGTCTTTTGGGGTCGCCGCGACATTGCCGGGTATATGGTCGGTGACCACGGCGTCTCCTGAAATGGTCCAGGTGAACCTGTTTTTCTGACCCAGGCCCCAGACCTTGGCAATCAGGATCTTGTACGGGAATACCCACACCGGGCTGGCTTCCACCGCGGTGCCTGAAACGACGCTCCGCGCCTGCATTTCCAATACCGTGTTGTCGAGCAGCGGTTTGAACCACGCCTTTATGGGGTCATTATCCTTATCCGTATCAGTATTTGTATCTGTCATCTTTTTCTCCCGGCGCGTATTCGTTAACGAGCCTGTGTTTCACTTAATTCTATCGATCCGGAAATCCAAAATACCTGTCACAGTGAGGTACTACCTGACCAGCGCAAAAAAAGTCAGTAGCACGTCATCCAGGAGCGGTTCCCAGTTTTTCCAGTCGTGCGTTCCGTGGACCTTTATGAAGGTTACGTCGTAGCCCTTTTTTTCAAGGGTCTTGTCAAAACGCTTGACGGCGCGGGTGTTGTCATTTCTCGAACCTACGCTGATAAAGACTTTCAACGGCAGCGCTTCTCTCTCCTCATACAGTTCGCGCACCACGTCGAGGTGTTCACCACTTGCAGGCGACTGCATCGCGATACCGGAGAACAGCTCCGACAGCGCCAGCCCGAAACAGGCAGCGTTCAGGCCACCGAACGACACGCCCAGTACCACCCGGTCCTGGCGTAACGGGCTGACGGGTTGTTCCCTGCCGATCGCCGGAATCAGTTCATTGGCAAAAAAACCGGCATACTTCGTATTGCACATGAACTCCGTCGTGCGGCGGTTTTCATCCAGCTTGTCCGGGTTGCGGCTGTCGACGAAAACGACCACCAACGGTTCGATCACCCCGCTGCCGATCTGTTCGTCGAGGATGGCTTTGAAGTTTCCCCGCGCCAGGTACATCTGCCCGTCCGTCACGTACAGCGTCGGCAACCGGCTGTCAGCCGTTATGCTGGCCGGCCTGTATACCCTGTATTGGAGTTCATAGCCCAGGTAGCTGCTGTAAATACGCTGGTTGTCACCCAAAACGCCCTCGCTGGCAGCCGCGGCACAAGCACACAGCCAGCCGGCCGCCAGTATCCCCGATTGCCGCAACAACGAATACAAACAGCCAATCCCGGTTACTTCACGCGCTTGACGCGGGTCGATATGCCGCCTTCGCTGATCAGGAAAAACGAACCCATCATGCCCTTTTCTATCTTGGCATCGAATGGCGCCCGCGTAGTCCATCGCCGGCCATCCTCCTGCTTCCAGACCTGATCGTCCGAGGTCTGAAAGTAGTGGTGGCCGGTGGCGTCTTTTTGCACGCGGACGACCGTTACCTGGATTTGGTCAACGGAAATCTTTGTCTGGGGCGGGGGTGATGATTTCGCTTCCGCGCTCGGCTCAGCGGCAACCGGTTTCACCGGTTCCGGTGACTCCGCGGGTGCGGCTTCAGGAGGATTGCGTAAATTTTTACTGCCGAATTGCTCGACCTGGACCTCTTTCAGTTTCTGTTCATTGAAGATGCCGCCACGGCTCACGGTGTCGTAGCAGGCCAGGCGTTCTGCGTCACCGCTGATCTTCTGACAGTCCTTGACATCGGTAATATTCATCAACTCGTCCGCTAACGCGGGTGACATCGATAACTGTAACAATCCAAAAATTAGAAAAAGAGCGCCAAAAAAAGGCGCCGCCACGACTGTTTGCTTCATCTGCATTCGCTTCCCAATAGTTAACGGTTTCAACCCGCTCCAATATCCCGTCTTGATCACAAGGAAAATACTCAATCCGACAGATTATCAGATACGCGTGGATTGATCAGCAACTAGAATTCAAACAGATCGATAAGGCATTGGGCGGCACTGGCCCGGTTTTGAAATTCATTAAGGTTTTCATGCCATTAAACCCGTAAACCCTTCTCCAGGGCGTGAACGATTTTGTTGCAGGTTTCTTCCAACGGGCAACTTATGGTGTAATGCACGCTGAACTGTTATTTTCCGGATTTTTCTATATGAGATATTTTTTAACGGTTGTACTTTTCGTTTTTGGGTGTGTTTCGGCGTACGCGGCGAGTTCACAGGTTCCCGAGCCTTTTCAGGGTTTTGATGAAAACTCCAAATATACGATCAATTTTGATGACCTGACCGGCATTCTGAAAGTGGCGGTTGTGAACGTTGGTCTTTCAACCCGCGAAAAAGCCCCCCCGAGCCACGCCGCCACCGGCACCCGCATGAAGACCAGTGTCAATCGGTCAACCATCAACGAGGGCAACCGGTTTTATTTTGAAACGTTCGCCCAAAACGAGGAAGGCCGGCAATTGCTTGTTGCGATCCAGAAAAGCCTGGAACAGGTGCCGAGCCAGGCGCCGTTGAAATACTTCACCCGTGATGAACAACTCGCCTACTGGCTGAACCTCTACAACGTCACTGTCCTGAATGAGATCATCAAGGAATATCCACAACGCAATCTCAAGAAACTCGCGGTTGGCAGGAATTCCATTTTTTCGAAGAAGATTCTCAATGTCGCGGGCATACCACTGAGCCTGGATGACATCGAGTACACGATCCTGAAAAACAACTACGACAGCAACCCGTTGATCATTTACGGTCTCTACCAGGGCTATATCGGTGGCCCGAATATCCGCAAGCGGGCCTACACCGGCGGCGATGTCTGGCGCGCCCTGAAAAACAATGCCCACGAATTCATCAATTCCAACCGCGGCACGTACCCCAAGAACGAAAAGACCTTTCGGGTATCCAGCCTGTACGAGCGCAACAAGGCGTTTTTTCCTGATTTTGACGATGATTTGACCGGGCATCTCATGACCTACATCGAGGGTGAGGAACGCTCAGAACTGCAGGCATCGAAGTACATACGTGCCGATATCGACGACTGGACCGTAACCGACCTGGGCGGAACTTACCGCGATTTCGGCGGCGCGTTTGCCGACAACAATGCGGCCCTTCTGGATTCCGTCAAGAGCACGGTTCCGGCCGACGGCGGCGGCGTGATCGGCGCTTCCGCCGGCGCGGGATCGACGGTATTGGCTGCCTCGGGCAAACCCTTGCAGCGCTTTGACCCCGAATTGATGACCCATCTGAATGTCATCAATGAAAAACGTGAGTACATGAACCAGCAGAATGCCACCGTCACGGTGGAGGAACTGGGTGTCGCATCGGAACAGCCAAAGACAGATGCGAAACCCGAAGACAAGGACGATAATTAGTCCCGGAGCCAATACATGTCACGTACTTGTGAAGGTTTCTGTTTTCCGGGATTCAATTGGAACTCATCGTTTTTGCTCTTGGTCCGTATATGCACAGCTTGTAAGCGAGTTCAGCATGAAAAATCAAGCCACATTCATAGCCTTAAATCTTTGCGTGTTCCTGTTGTCAGGCGCAATGGCCCGGGCGGCGGATTCACCGGTGCCCGAACCCTTCCAGGGTTTCGATAACGATTCCACGTTCACCATCAAGTACGACGATTTGACCAACCTGCTTAAAGCGGTTGTCGTCGATGTCGGACTGTCGAACCGCGAGAAAGCAGAGCCTACCCAGGCCGCTACCGGCACCCGGATGAAAGCCAGTGTCAAGCGCTCGACGGTCAATGAGGCCAACCGCTTCTATTACGAAACATTCGAGGACAACAGGGAAGCCCA
>Ga0210074_1000493_pt1 | contig 13809 bp, 10 predicted proteins | sample China_Galinas_Co_FD_184860 | JGI IMG/M metagenome (GOLD analysis project Ga0210074, IMG submission 184860) | Wetland microbial communities from San Francisco Bay, California, USA, that impact long-term carbon sequestration -... | ecosystem: Environmental > Aquatic > Marine > Wetlands ... | reverse complement strand
CCCGCCAGCCGCCGGAACGAGCCGAGGGTGTGGAACGTGTCGTCCACCGCGAGCCCCAGGACCACGGAGGCGATGGCCACGGTCGCGCTCTCCACCGGCACCCCCAGCCAGCCCATCGCCCCGAGCACCAGGAGCACCGGCCAGAGGTTCGGCACCAACGCCCGCCAGGTGAGCGAGACGCTCCCCAGGACCAGGCGGAAGATCGCCGCCACAGCGAGCGCGGTCATGGCGAGGGAGAGCACCATCGTCCGGAGCAGCGTCCGCTGGCCCGCGAGCACCAGCGGGTACTGGCCGGTGATCCAGCTCTCCGCCTCCGGGAAGGCGGCCCGCGCCGCGGTGCGCGCCCGGTCGAAGAAGGGCTCCAGGACCTCCGCGCCGCGCGCCGGCAGCATCAGGGTGATCCGTGCCCAGTGACCGTCGCTCGCCACCAGGTAACCGAGCATCCGCTCGAGGTCCGGGATGCGGGCGATCTGTGTGCGCCCCGCCGCCAGCCGATCGGTTCCGGACGCTTCGGAAGGGTCGACGTACTTGCCCACGTTCGCGACCAGGTCGCCGCTGGCCAGGGCATCGAAGACCAACGGGTCGTCCCGCAGGGTCTCGGCGAGCGCGCTCTGGCGGCGGAGGGCTTCCGGCCCATCGAGCCCGTCGCCGTGGAGCACCAGGCTCGCCGCCATGGCGCCGATCCCGTGCGCCTCGAGCCGCGCCAGGTCTCTGCGCGCCGGCGCATCGGCCGGCAGGCAGGAGATGACGTCGCTCTCGATCCGCAGCCGGGTCAGCCCGGCGAGGGCGAGCACCCCCACCGCGCCGAACACGATCGCGACGGTGATCGGGTGCTCGATCGCCGCGGTGGCCAGGGTCCTGCCGAACGCACCGGAGCGCTCCTCGAACCGGCCGCGCCACTGACCCGGGCTGGCGGCCGCGCGCGGTTGGGCGGTCGTGGCGAGGAGCGCGGGAAAGAGAGTCAACATGGCCAGGGTGGCGAACGTCATGCCGAAGGCGGACCAGAGGCCGAGCGCGCGCACCGCCGGCACGCCGCTCACCGCCAGGGAGCCGAAGCCGATCGCCGTGGTCGCTCCGGTCCAGATCACCGGCCAGGTCTTCACCCGATAGGTGGCCTGGACAGCCTCGGCCGGACCCTGGCCGTCGCGCCGTAGCCGCCGGTAGAAGCAGAGCACGTGGATGGCGGTGGCCAGGACGATGACGAAGAGGAGTGGCACCAGGATGATCACGATCAGGTCGAGGGACTGGCCGGCATAGCCCATGGCTCCCAGGACCACGCTCTGGCAGACGGCGACCAGGACGAGGGGGAGGAGGACGCCGGAGGCGTCCCGGAAGACGGCGGCCAGGAGCAGCACGGCCACCGCCAGGAGTGCCGGGAAGACCCGGACCGCCATGCGCCGGAGGGACTCGTCGAGCGCCCGGTCCATCGTTGCCAGGCCGACGACGCGGACCTCGACACCCGGCGGCGCCTGGGCGTCGAGCGCTTCGAGCTCCGCGAGGGTGGAGTGCCGCTCCTCCGGAGAGAGGCGGTAGAGGCCGGCCACGATCGTCAGCGTGGTTCCGTCGGGGCTGACCCAGCCGGTGCTCTGGTCGACCGGGTCGTCGACCAGCTCGCGGCGGAACGCCTGCACGTCGGCGGGCGGCCAGTCTGGAAACCGCCAGTGGTGGTGGCGGTAGATGCCCGCCGAGCCGATCACTCCGTGGAGCTCCTGCGAACGCCGCTCGAGGGCACCGGCGAAAGCGAGCCCGTCATGGGTCCAGAGCCGCGGACCGGAGAGGACGATCCGCACTCCCCGGTCGCGGGCGAAGTGGAGCTCGAGCAGGCGGAAGCGCTCGAGCGCCCGGGCGTCCTGGACGAAGAAGCGCTCCGGAGAATCGTCGATCCGCAGCCGGAGCATGCCCGGCGCCATCGCCGCGGCGACCAGCAAGTACAGCACGATCACCCGGCGGCGGCTCACTCCAGCACGACCGGGCTGAGGAGCTGGGCGGCCAGCGGGTCGTCCCCGGTCTCGCGGCGGAGCAGGTCCCTGACCCCGCCGGGCAGGTGGAAGGCGCGGTAGCCGGCCTGCTGCATGAGCTCGGCCAGGTGGGCGCTCTTCAAGCCCACCTCGCAGTAGAGGACGTAGGTCGCGTCCCGGTCCAGGTCGCGGAAGCGCTTGAGCGCGTGGAAGAAGTCCAGGTGGACCGCCTCCGCCGGGTGCCAGGCGTCGTAGGCGGCGCGCGAGCGCAGGTCGAGGAGCCGGGCACCTTCAGGGATTTCCCCGCCCGCCCCGGCCTCGCCGAGCTCCAGCCCTGCGGCACCCAGGGACGCCGGGTCGATCTCCTTGAGGTCGCGCACGGTGCGGCCGGCCACGGCCGCCTGGAGCACCGCCGGGTCCAGCTTGGCCACCTCGGCGTCGACCGTGGTGATCGCCGCCTTGGTCGCCGGCCGCTTGGGGAGGATGGCGCAGTACTCGTCGACCGCCGAGGACAGCTCGTAGGTGCCGATCTCCCGGCAACGGTCGATGATCTCCTCCTTGTTGAAGCCCAGCAGGGGGCGGAGGATCGGCAGCTCGATCGGCGCGGAGATGGCCGCCAGGTTCTGGGGCGTCTGGGAGGAGACCTGGCCGATCGCCTCGCCGGTGACCAGGGCGTTCTCGTGGAGCTGCCGGGCGAGCGCCTCGGCCGCCCGGAGCATCAACCGCTTGAGCGCCACCTGCCAGTAGCGGGTGGTCACCCGCTCCTGGAGCGCCTCGACCACCGGCCGGAAGTCGATCGAGTAGAGCCGCGCCCGGTCGCCGTGGGTCCACTGCTCGGCGATCACCTTCATCACTCGCAGCACCCCAAGCTCGTGGGCGACGCCGCCCAGGTTGAAGAAGACGTAGTCGAGCGAGACCCCGCGGCGGAGCATCATCCAGGAGGACACCGCGGAGTCGAACCCGCCCGAGACCAGCGACAGCGCCCGCCCCTCGGTCCCCAGAGGGAGCCCCGACGGCCCCAGGACCTTCTCCAGGAAGAAGTAGGCTTCCCGCTCATGGATCTCGATCGAGGCGGTGACCTCCGGGTGGTCCAGGTCCACCTCGCGGGCGGCGGGGAGGAGGGCCGAGCCCAGCTCCCGCGCCACGTCCTTCGAGCGGAACGGGATCCGCTTGCGGTCCCCCGAGCGCCGGGCGCGGACGGCGAAGCTCTTGCCCGCCACCGCCCCGTGGAACAGCTCGTGGCCGGTGGCGACCACGTCGTCCAGGCTCTGCCACGGCCGGCGCTCGACCGGTGAGTAGGACTGGATGCCGAAGGTGCGGCCGATGACCTCCCGGGCCAGGGGCGTGGCGGCGTCGACGTAGATCCGGCTCCAGCGCCGGTCGATCGAGGCCTCGATGCCGGCGCGCTCGAGCCCGTCGCGGAGGTTCCGGACCAGACGCTTGGTGAAGCGGATCCGGGTCTGCGGGGCCTTGGTGGTGATCTCGCCGGAGAGCCGGATCAGGTAGAGCTCGCGGGACATGGCGGGAGGGGCAGTCTACCAGGCGACGGCGCGCCCAGGGGCCGAGTCGGCCACTTGCCGGCCACTTGACAAAGCCTGGAGGCTTCGGCACGATGGCGTGAAAGAAACCAAACGAGCGTTCGGTTTTTCTGGTCCAACAGGGAGAACCCACCATGATCGAAACAGGATTGAAGGACCGGGTCGTCATCGTCACCGGCGCGGCGGCCGGGATCGGGCGGGCGACCGCGTTGCGATTCGCCGCCGAGGGGGCGAAGGTCGCCGCCTGGGACGTGAGCGCTGACGCTGGTGCCGGGTTGACCGAGGCGATCGAGCAGGCCGGGGGCGAGGCGCTCTTCCAGGCGGTCGACGTCACCGACCGGACGGCGGTGGAGGCCGCCGTGGCGGAGGTCGTCGCGCGCTGGGGCGGGATCGACGTGCTGGTCAACAACGCCGGCATCGTCCGCGATGCCCAACTGGTCAAGTACAAGAACGGCGAGGTCGTCTCGACCATGAGCGACGAGCAGTACGACGCCGTCCTGAACGTCAACCTGCGGGCGGTCTTCGTCTGCACCCGGGCCGTGGTGCCGCACATGATCGGCGCCGGCTCCGGGGTGGTGCTCAACGCGTCGTCGGTCGTCGGCCTCTACGGCAACTTCGGCCAGACCAACTACGCCGCCACCAAGGCCGGGGTGATCGCCAACACCAAGACCTGGGCCCGGGAGCTGGGCCGCTACGGCATCCGGGTCAACGCCGTCGCCCCCGGCTTCGTCGCCACGGAGATCCTCTCGGCGATGCCGCAGAAGGTGCTCGACGGGGTCAAGGCCAAGACCCCGCTGGCGCGCATGGGCCAGCCGGAGGAGATCGCCGAAGCGTACCTGTGGCTCGCCTCCGACGCCGCGTCGTTCGTCGACGGCACGGTGCTCTCCGTCGACGGCGGCATGGTTCCGGGGACTTGAGCCCCATGCCCCCGATCGATTCCCCGATCGATTCCCGCCCGGATCGTCGCCCGGCCGCTCGCTACGCCCGGATCGTCGCCACCGGCCGGTACCTGCCGAAGCACGAGGTCTCGAACGACGAGCTGCGCGAGCGCTTTGCCCACCTGGACGACTTCGTCGACAAGATGGAGGCGTCGACCGGCATCCTGCGCCGCTGGTACGCGCCGGACGATTGGGCCAGCTCGGACCTGGCGCTCCGCGCCGCGCACCAGGCGCTGGAGCGGGCGGGCCGGGCGCCGGAGGAGGTGGATCTCATCATCCTCGGCACGGACTCGCCCGACTTCATCACCCCGGCCACGTCGGTGGTGCTGCAGCACAAGCTGGGCGCGATCAACGCCGGCACCTTCGACATCAACTGCGCCTGCGCCTCCTTCCCGACCGGCCTGGCCACCGCCGCCGGCTGGATCGCGGCGAACCCGTCGATCCGCACCGTGCTGGTGGTCGGCGTCTACCTGATGCACCGGCTGGCCGATCCGGACGACCCGATGGTCTTCTTCTACGGGGATGGGGCGGGCGCCGCGGTGCTCGAGCCGGGGGACGCGCCGGGGTTCGTCACCGCCGCGGCCCAGGCGGACGGCTCCTACCACCGCCACTGGGGGATCTACGCCGGCGGCACGGCCGAGCCGGCGTCGGTCGAGGCGGTCGAGGCCGGGCGGACGAAGGTGCGACTGCTGGAGCGCTATCCGCCCGAGGTCAACCACGAAGGCTGGCCGCGGCTCGCCCGGCGCCTGGCCGAGCAGGGAGGGTTCCGGCTGGACGAGGTGGATCTGTTCATCTTCACCCAGGTGCGCAAGCCGTCGATCGAGCTGGTGATGGACGAGCTGGGGGTGCCGGCGGATCGCGCCCACACGATCATGGAAAACTGGGGCTACACCGGCTCTGCCTGCCTGCCGATGGCCTTCGACGACGCGGTCCGGAAGGGAAGGGTGGCGGCCGGCGACCTGGTTCTGTTCCTGGGATCGGGCGTCGGCTACAACCAGGCGGGGGCGGTCTTCCGGATCGGAGAGGAGCTGCGATGAGCAAACGCCGCTGGCTGCCCTGGATCGTCGCCCTGGTCGTGATTGTGCTGGGGATCGGCGGAGCCGTGATCGGCTGGATCTGGGCCGAGCCGCTCGCCTTCCACACCTGGCAAACGCGCCAGGCGCTGTTCAAGGACGGCTTCGTCGAAGGGGCCGTGGCCGGCTACCAGGGCACGGTGGTCTACCTGCACGCCGAGCCTGAAGGGGGCGCCCCGACGCTGGTCTTCCTCCACGGCGCGGGGGACCAGGCGGGCGCTTGGTCCCAGGTGGCGCCGGCGTTCACCGACCGCTACCGGGTGGTGATCCCGGACCTGGCGGGGCACGGCGACAGCGCGCCGTTGACGGGGCCGCTGCCGTTCGACGCGGTGGTCGAGGGGTTCGAGGCGCTGATGGCCAAGACCCAGCCCGACTACCAGGGCAAGGCGATCCTGGTCGGCAACTCCATGGGCGCCTGGGTCGCCAGCATCTACGCCCAGCGCCACCCGGACCGGGTCGCCCGGCTGGTGCTGGTCGACGGCGGGCCGATCCGGGGCGAATCGGACCTGTCGTTGATGCCGGAGAACCGCGAGCAGGCGGAGAAGCTGATGGCGGCGCTGCGCGCCCCGTCGAGCCCGGCGGTGCCCGGCTTCGTGCTGGACGACATCGTCCAGCATGCCCGGAGCGGACCGATCGGGCGCCTGGCCCAGGCGCCGGCGAGCATGGAGAAGTACCTGCTGGACGATCGGCTGGACGAGATCAAGGTGCCGGTCGACCTGATCTGGGGCAAGGACGACCAGTTGCTTTCCCCCGCCTACGCCGAGCGGCTGGCGGCCGGCCTGCCCCGGGCGCGGATCACCTGGATGGACGACTGCGGTCACGTGCCGGAGAACGAGTGCCCGGAGCGCTTCACCGAGACCCTGGCCGCCGTGCTGGCGCAGCCAGCGCCTGCGGCCACCCGAGACGAGCCCGCGGCCACCGAGGACGAGCCCGCGGCGATGGAGGACGAGCCCGCGGCGAGGGAGGTAGCGCCCGCGGCCACCGGTGACGAGCCCGCGGCCACCCAAGACGAGCCTGCGGCGCCCGGTGCCATGGCTTCCGGCGACGCAGTGCCCGGCGGGAAGGCGTGAGCGGTTCCGACGTTCTGGGCCACGCGATCCTGGGGCCGGAGTCCGGTGAGCCGGTCCTGCTGCTGAACGGCGGCATGATGAGCTACCCCGCCTGGGGACCGATCACCGAGCGGCTGGAGGAGAGCTTCCGGGTGCTCGGCTGCGACTTCCGGGGCCAGCTCCTGTCGCCGGGGCCGCCGCCGGCCACACTCGACGGCCATGTCGACGACGTGGTCCGGCTGCTCGACGAGCTGGACGCCCCGCCCCAGCACGTCCTCGGCACCTCGTTCGGCGCCGCCGTCGGCCTGCTGCTCGCGGCGCGCCACCCGGAGCACGTGCGCTCGCTCGCCCTGGTCACCGCCACGGACCGGGTGGACGAGGCTCTGCGCTCGGGGACGGAAGAGATGCGCGAGGCGGTCGCCGAGGTGCTGGCCGGAGAAGGCAAGGACCGGTTCCTCGAGCTGGTCGTCTCGGAGGTCTACTCGCAGGGGTTCCGGACCCGGCACGCGACCGCCCTCGCCGGGCGCCGGGAGCGGTTCGACCGGCTGCCCCGCTCCTGGTTCGAAGGCCTCGACGGCTTGCTCGCCGCCCTCCAGGGGGAGGCCGAGCTCTCCAGCCTCGCCGGCGCGCCCGCGCGGGTCGCCTGCCCGACCCTGGTGGTCCTGGCCGGCGACGACCGGGTGATCGCGAACGAGCGGTCCCGGGCCCTGGCCGCGGCCATCCCCGGCGCCGAGCTGATCGAGCACCCGACCAGCGGCCACGCCCTTGTCGCCGAGGACCCGGAGTGGCTCGCCGGCGTCTATCTCGAGTACCTCGGACGCCTGGAGACCTCCCCATGATCCTGAGCTGGTCCCTGTTCGCGCTCTACGTCGTCGCCACCCTCGCGCTCGCCTGGCTCGGGCAGCGGAAGACCGATTCCCTCGAGAGCTATGCCCTCGGCCACGGCGACATGAGCCCGTGGGTGGTCGGCCTGGCGCTCGCCGCCAGCATGACCAGCACGGCGACCCTGATCATCAACCCGGGGATCGTCTTCGCCTACGGCCTGCCGGCGGTGCTCGGCTACGGCGTCTCGGCCGGGCTCGGCCTGGCGGTGGGGATCGTGGTGCTGTCGAAGGGGTTCCGGCGCTACGGCGCGCGCCATCGGATTCTCACCGTCCCCCACTGGATCGGCACCCGCTACGGCGACCGGCGGCTGACGCTGTTCTTCGCCTTCGTCAACCTGCTGCTCCTCGCCATGGCGGTCCTGATCTGCTACGCCATGGCCGGGCTCCTGGTCGCTACCCTCGACCTCACGACGTTGGTCGGGCCGCGGGCGTTCGAGGTCGCCCTGGCCGGGGTCGTCCTGTTCGTCTTCGCCTACGTCTTCTTCGGCGGCACCTACGCCCACGCCTACACCAACACGGTCCAGGGGCTGATCATGCTGGTGGTCGCCGTCGTCCTGGTGGGCTCCGGGTTCCATCTCTTCGACGGCCACTTCCTGGAGCGCCTCGGCGCCATCGACCCCGCCCTCGCCTCGGCGGTCAACCCGGGGAGCCTGCTGTTCCGCAACCTGTTCGAGGTCTTCGGCGTCAACCTGGTGGTCGGCTTCGCCCTGGCTCTCCAGCCCCACTTCCTGGTCAAGTCGCTCTACGTCAAGACCGAGCGGGCGGTGAACCTGTACCTGGCGCTGGCGATCGCCGCCGGCGTGGTGTTCAACCTGGTGCTGCTGTGCGGCCTCTACGCCCGCCTGGATGCCTCCGAGGCGGTGACGCAGTTCATGGCGGCGAGCGGCATGGGGATCGACGGCGTCATGCCGGCCTACATCGTCCACGCCTTCGGTCCGGTGACCCAGACGCTGATCTCGATCGCCATCCTGGCGGCCGGCATGTCGACCTTGGACGGGCTGCTGGTGGCGCTGTCGGCGATCTTCGCCAACGACGTCTTCCTGGTGCTCCGGCGGCGGCGCACGGAGGAGGGAACCGCTGGCGACCGGGAGCGGGAGAAGGCGCTGGCCTTCCGGGTCGGCCGCTGGAGCCTGGTGGTCTTCGGCGTGCTGGCGTTCGTGCTCTCCCTGGGCCAGCACTACGGCAAGCATTTCTCGGTGGCGATCTTCGCCCAGGAGGGGATCTACGCCCTGTTCGCCGCCACCTTCGTGCCGCTGCTCTTCGGCATGTTCGGGCGGAGCGACGGGCCGCCGCTCGGCAAGGGGTGGGTGTTCGCGGCGTCGCTCGTGGCGCTCGGCGTCCACTTCTCCTTCCGCTACGGCGAGCTCAGCCTGCTGACCACCGCGGACTGGACCAACCCGGGATTGACGGCGACCTACGCCATCGCGGCGAGCCTGGCCGTGGGGGGCGCGGGCTGGGTCGTCGAGCGCGGCCGGGAGCGGATACCCGAGGTCGCCGACTAATCCACGCCGAGCTCGGAGCGGAGGTTCCGGAGCTGTTCGGTGAGCGTGGAGACGGTCTTCTGGAGCTCGCCCACCGTGGCCTCGAGGCTCTCCAGGCGCTCCCGGTCTGCAGCGCTTGAAGGCGCTGAGGAGGCGCTCGGGCGGATCGACTGGTCTGGGGCGGGGCGCTCGCCGCGGTCGATCCGGTCGGAATGGGGCGGTTGCGGCTCCGGCGCGTGGGTCTCGGCGCCCTCCCGCGGGTCCTCGGTCCCTTCGAGGTGGGCCCAGCGGCTCTCGCGCTGCCCCGGCTGGCGCGGCAGCTCGCAGACCATCGCGTCGAAGCCGTCGGCCAGGCCCTCCAGCGTCGCCTCGACATCGGCGACCGACTCGAAGTGGTGCATGCGGTCGCTCCGGGTGCGGAGCTCCCCCGGGGTCTGGGGGCCGCGCAGCAGCAGCAGCGTCATGACCGCCTTCGACGCCCCGTCGAGCTCCCAGCGCCGGTCGAGGCGGTGCTCCCAGCGCTCGGCCCGGGCGCTCTGGGCGCGCCACACGAGGACGTCCTCGCGCAGGCGATCGACGGCTTCGGTGACCTCGGTCTCCGAGAGATGGGTCACCGGGTCCCGGTTGGTCTTCTGGTTGCAGCCGGCCACCAGGGCGCTGGTGGTCAGCGGGTACTGGTCCGGCGTCGTCTGCTCCTTCTCGAGCAGAACGCCGAGGACTCTGGCCTCGACGGGATCGAGCTTGCGTGTGCGGGACATGGCGGCCTCCTCCGGTCGAGGCGGCAGCGTATCAGCGGTCGCCTGGATCGACGCGAGCCGAACGACGGTCGTGCAGAGCCAGCTCGACACGATTGGTGCAGCCGAGCTTGGCGTAGAGGTGGCTCAGATGGGTTCGCACCGTCGCCACGGAGACGGAGAGCCGATCTGCGATCCGTGGGTTGGTCAAGCCCTGGGCGAGGAGGTCCAGGACCTCGCGTTCCCGCGGCGTGAGGAGCAGGTGCATCCGGGAGTCGGAGCCTCCGTCGCCGTCCCTCCTCGCCTGCTCCATGGCACGGACCACGGCGGCGGTCACCGCGGGCGAGAGGAAGCAGCGGCCCCGGAGCACCTCGCGGATCGCGGTCAGTAGCTCCTCCGGCGTGGCGTGCTTGCCGACGTACGCCCGGGCACCGGCGTCGAAGGCCGCCTGTACGTGGGACGGATCGGAGTGCATGCTCAGGATCACCACTCCAACCTCCGGATCGCCCGCTGCCAGCCGCCGCGTCGCTTCCAGGCCGTCCAGCTCCGGCAGGGAGATCTCGCACACAACGACATCCGGCTTCAAGGTCGCGGTTGCGGCCAGCAAGGCGCGGCCATCCCCCGCCGTTCCCACCACCTCGACGTCGGCCTCCAGCAACCGCTCCAGGCTCTTCACGAACAGCAGTTGATCATCCGCGATCACCACGCGCGGTCGTGACTCGGGCACGGCTGGCTCCTGAGGGGAATGCGCTTGTGTCACTTTTTCTATGATAACCAATCAAGGTGATCATATTTCATTCTGAGGGGATCTGACAACCACCAGCGCCACGGCGACCTGCGCGTCCAGCCCTTGCCGGATCACGGTGCCTGGCCGATCGAGCTCTGATTCCCTGCCACCTGCCCCCGAGGCGGGGCCTTCCTATCCGGCCGGGTGGACAGGGCCTCATCGTTTCGTGGAGGCGAAAATCATCGCTTCGGCGGATAGACGCGACCGGTGCCTTTCTTTCATTCTTCCATCGAACTGATTCATGCCGGCGCGCTGCCGGACATGACCCTACGAACCGGTGCCTGCTCCGCGGGTACTCGACTCCGTTCACGGGCCCGGACGCGAGCGTGAGGGAGGAAGACGATGCGCAATCTGAAACCAGTCCTTTTCATCTTGGGAGCTGTCTCCGTGGCCGCCCTGGCGGCCCTTTCCGCCGCGCCGGCCGCGGCCCAGACGCCGGACGGCCTGCCGCCGGCCCTGGAGACGGTGTGCGACATGGAGACCGGCGCCGCCTTCGGCTGGTGCAACGCCTACTGCGAAGCCATGGACTGCGAGCTGGCCAACGACAACGACCCGGCGACCGAGCCCAAGGCCTCGGCCACCGCGTGCAGCAAGGTGCGGACCAAGTTCCAGCAGGCGACCGGCCGGGACCTGCCGTGCGAGGTGAGCTGCCCCTGTACCGACCTCCCGGAATCCTTCCCGATCTGGGCCGCGTACCTCGCGGGCGAGGTCTCGGGGAGCGAGTGTCTCCAAGACGCCCTGGTCTGTTTCATCGACGCTTACCCCTTGGAGTACTGTACGCCTCCGCTGGGAGACGTCACCGTGATCAATGTCGAGGGCGGGGAAGTTATTGCTTCCTCGCTGGGACTCCCGGTCTTCGGTCTGGACTTCGCCTTCTGCGGCGACACCTTCTCTGGCCTCGTGCCGCTGACTCCGGCCCAGGGTGCCTCCTGCAAGCAGCAACTGGACGCGGTGTTGGACGCCAGTGGCCTCGCTTGCTACGAGATCCCACCCGCCTGAGCCCCACCGAGCGGGGGGAGCCGGCCGGCTCCCTCCGCTCCATCCCTCTTTCATCACCACCCCGCCGGGTGGCTGGGCCTCATCGTTTCGTTGAGGCGAAGACCATCCTCCCGGAGGATGGACGCGCGGTTCCGGCCATCGCCGGAGCGGGCTCCAGGTACGTCCGGAACCAGGCGGCCGCCCGCTGCGCCACCTCCTCGAGCTTGCCGGGAAGCTTGAACAGGTGTTTCGTGCCGCGCAGGATGACCAGGGAGATCGGCGCGGCGATCTGATCCATCGCGCCGAGGTTGAAGGCGTAGAAGGGGTCGTCCGAGCCGTCGAGCACGAGCAGCGTCGGTGTCCGGACCGCGTCGAGCGCGTCGCCGGCGAGATCGGGCCGACCACGGTGGCAGACGACCGCGCCCACTGCGCCGGGTCGCTCGGCCGCCGCGACGAGAGCCGCGGCGCCACCCGTGCTCGAGCCGAAGTAGCCGACCGGCAGGCCGACCGATCGGGGCTGGAGAAGCAGCCAGTCGGTCGCTCCGACCAGCCGCCGCGCCAGGAGAGCGATGTTGAATCGAAGACGGCAGGTGCTGAGGTCGATCAGGTCTTCCTCGCGGGTCAGCAGGTCGAACAGCAACGTGCCGAAGCCGGCCTCGCGGATCACCGCGGCGATGTCGTGTTGACAGGGATCGAAGCGACCGTCGCCGCGTCCGTGGGCGAAAAGAACGATGCCGTGGGCTCCCGCGGGAATCTCCAGGTCGCCCGCCAGGACGGCCGACCCGGTTCGGATGGAGACCTCGGTGCTCATGACCGTCACCTCCTCCAGGGGCGGAGCGTTCCTTGCGTCGAGGCTAGCACCGGAAGCCGTCAAGCGGAACCGTCTTGCAGGCTTGGAGGGGCATCTCGATGCGATGGGTGCTGCCGAGCTTGGACTAGCCTGCGCGGCTGCGCAACCCACGCCGGCGGGTGGGCTGCGCCTCATCGCTTCGTTGAGGCGAAAACCATCTTTTTAGAGGATGTGCCGGCGGTCACGACGGGCGTAGGCTGAGCTTGCCTGTCCTCTGATCGACTCTGCTCTTGTGGTCTCGTTGCCCCCTCTCACTTTCCTGTTCCTCCCCGCGGATCAAGAGGAGATCGCCATGGGTCGGGTGGAGTGGCTGAAGATCGCAACCTACATCTGTCTGTTCTCACTGCTGGCGGTGGTGCCGGCGTTGGCTGCGGCGGGCCCAGCACAAGGCACCGCGGAAGCACCGGTGGCCCAGAAGGCCCAGGAGCTCCGGCTCGACGGCGACGGCCCCTGGGTCGTGCGCGTCCTGACCCTCGACCGGGAGGCTCTCCGGAAGCTCGCCCAGTGGGCCGACGTCTGGTCGGTCCACAAGTCGAAGGGCTACACCCTGGTCCAGGTGAACCGGGCCGACGCCGACCGATTGGTCGCCGAGGGCTTCAAGGTCAAGCTGGACCGGAAGCGCACCGAGCTCCTGCAGCGCGAGCTGGCGAGGGCCGTGAGCAGCGGTCCGACCGGCCTGGTCGAGCGCAACCAGACCACGGGCATCCCGGGCTACCCCTGCTACCGGACGGTGGAGGAGACCTTCGCCACCGCCGAGGCGATCGTCGCCGCCCATCCGGGCCTCGCCACCTGGACGGACGTCGGCGACTCCTGGGAGAAGACCCAGAGCCCCACGGCCGGCTACGACATGAAGGTGCTCCGTCTGACCAACTCTGCCGTACCGGGGCCGAAGCCGATCCTCTTCTTGAACTGCGCCATCCACGCCCGCGAGTACACCACCGCCGAGCTCTGCACCCGGTTCGCGGAGCGGCTGGTGGCGGGCTACGGTGTGGACGCCGACGCCACCTGGCTGCTTGACGACCAGGAGGTCCACCTGCTGCTCCACACCAACCCGGACGGGCGGAAGAGGGCCGAGACCGGCCTCTCGTGGCGCAAGAACACCAACAACAATTACTGCTCGAACACCAACTACCGCGGCGCCGATCTCAACCGCAACTTCGACTTCGAGTGGGGCTGCTGCGGCGGCTCCAGCGGCTCGGCGTGCAGCGAGACCTACCGCGGACCATCCCCCGCGTCGGAACCCGAGGTCCAGGCCCTCGAGGCCTACGTCACCTCGATCTTCCCCGATCAGCGGCTGGACGACCTCTCGACGCCCGCGCCGGACGACGCCACCGGCGTGGCGATCGACATCCACAGCCACGGCCAGCTCGTGATCTGGCCCTGGGGCTTCATCTCCTCTCCGGCGCCCAACGGCACCGAGCTCCAGACCCTGGGCCGCAAGCTCGCCTACTTCAACGGCCACGAGCCGGAGCAGGCGATCGGCCTCTACCCGACCGACGGCACGTCGGACAGCTTCTACTACGGCCGGCTCGGGGTGGC
>Ga0210074_1000492_pt1 | contig 13811 bp, 9 predicted proteins | sample China_Galinas_Co_FD_184860 | JGI IMG/M metagenome (GOLD analysis project Ga0210074, IMG submission 184860) | Wetland microbial communities from San Francisco Bay, California, USA, that impact long-term carbon sequestration -... | ecosystem: Environmental > Aquatic > Marine > Wetlands ... | reverse complement strand
CGCCGCTCATAGGCCGCGGCGTAGATCACATCCGGGTTGTCCGGGTTGAACTCGACGTCGGTGACACCGGTGTTCTCGTCGATATCGAGCACGCGATTCCAACTGGCGCCGCCATCGGTGGATTTGTACAGGCCACGCTCTCCGCCCGCGGCCCACAGCGGGCCCTCGGCGGCGACATAAACGACGTTGCTGTCACGCGGGTCAATCATGATCTTGCCGATATGCTCCGAGTTTTTCAGCCCCATATTGGTCCAGCTTTGGCCGGCATCGGTGCTCTTGTAGACACCATCACCCCAGCCGACATGGCGGCCGCTGACGTTTTCCCCGGTACCCACCCAGATTACATCCGGGTTGCCTGGGTCAATGCTGACGTCACCGATGGAATACGATGCCTCGCTGTCAAAAACCGGGGTCCAGGTAATGCCGGCGTTAATGGTTTTCCATACGCCTCCGGAACCTGCGGCTACGTACCAGGTGCTGCTTTTGTCCGGGTGAACCGCGATATCGGCGATGCGCCCGCCCATCAGCGCCGGGCCGATGCTGCGCAGGGTCAGGCCGCTTGCCGCCTTGGCGATGGTTTCCTGGTCTGCTGCACGGGCGGGCGTCATGTCAATGAACAACATGGACACGCCCAACACGAGCGCGCAGGTCATTCCACCGGCTTTAATCTTGGCCATACCAATGCACCTCTTTGTCTATGCGTTTTTACGTTTTGGAATATACAGGTCGGTAATCGTGCCTTCGAATACCTCGGCCGACATCGCGACGGTTTCAGACAGGGTCGGATGGGGGTGGATCGAAAGACCGATGTCCCCTGCCTCGGCGCCCATCTCGATGGCCAGCACGCATTCGGCAATCAGGTCGCCGGCGTGCGGACCGACGATGCCCGCACCGATAATGCGGTGCGTTTCGTTATCGAACAGCAACTTGGTGAAACCCTCGGTGCGGCCGATCCCGATGGCCCTGCCGCTGGCGGCCCAGGGAAACTTGCCGACCTTGTAATCGACACCCTGGTCCCTGGCCTCGGTTTCGGTCAGGCCGGCCCAGGCGATTTCGGGATCGGTATAGGCGACCGAAGGTATCACCCTCGCCTCGAACGCGGTTTTCATGCCGGCGCAGACTTCTGCTGCGACCCTTGCTTCGTGCGTGGCCTTGTGGGCCAGCATCGGTTGGCCGACGATGTCACCGATGGCGAAGATATGCGGCACATTGGTGCGCATTTGCCGGTCCACGGGTATGAATCCGCGGTCAGTGACTTCCACGCCTGCATCTTCCGCCCCGACGAGCTTTCCATTCGGCGTGCGTCCCGTCGAAACCAGCACCCGGTCATACACCGTGTTTTCAGGTACCTTGGCGCCTTCGAATGACACGTGCAGGCCGTCGTCCGCGGTTTCGATTGCCGTTACCTTGGTGCTGGTGAAAATTCCCGAGTAGCGGCCGTCAATCCTTTTCTGCAGGGGTCTGATCAGGTCCTTGTCCGCACCCGGCATCAACTGGTCGGTCAGTTCGACCACCGTGACTTTACTGCCGAGCCCGTGATAGACGCAGGCCATTTCCAGGCCGATAATGCCACCGCCGATGACCAGCAGGCGCCGCGGAATATCTTTCAGCTCCAGCGCGTCGGTGGAATCCATGACGCGCGGGTCATCCCACGGCAGCCCGGGCAACTTGAATGCCTGCGAACCCGCCGCGATGATCGCTTTGGCGAAACTGACCTGCCGGGCGTCTTGTTCCGATTCAACCGAAATTTCATGCGCACCGCTGAAACGCCCGAGACCCTGCAGGACGGTGACTTTGCGCTGTTTCGCCATGGCTGCGAGACCGCCGGTCAACTGCCCAACCACCTTTTCCTTGAAGCCGCGCAACTTGTCCACGTCGATGGACGGTTCACCAAAAGCCACGCCGTGGTCCGCCATCGCCGCAGCTTCATCGATCACGGCGGCGGCATGCAGCAAGGTCTTGGAGGGAATACATCCCACGTTCAGGCAAACCCCGCCGAGCGTCGGATAACGCTCGACAAGGGCGACTTTCAGTCCGAGGTCGGCAGCGCGGAAAGCGGCCGTGTAGCCGCCCGGACCGGCGCCCAGCACGAGTACGTCAAAATCATATTCAACTGCCGGGGCAGATTCCGTTTCCGTTTCTACTTCTGTTTCCGTTTCTGCCTCTGCTTCTGATTGTGTACCTTCCTCGACGTCCGGGGCCTGGTCAGCCGTGTCTTTTTCAGCCGCCGCCTCCCCGGTTTCATCCGCAGCGGCCGCAGCAGCGCTTTCGGGCGTCTCATCCGCTTCCACGGTGGCCACCAGCCAGCCTTCCGATACAAAATCCCCTTCGGCGACGTCGACCGAGCGGATGGTGCCCGCGACCGGCGCCGGTATTTCCATGATCGCCTTGTCACTTTCCAGGGTCACAAGCGGCTGTTCGGCATCCACGTGATCGCCGGCTTTTACCAGCACCTCGACCACCGGCACGTCGATAAAATCGCCAATGTCGGGTACGCTGATCTTTATCGTATTACTCATCGATCGTTACTCTTCTGATTGCCACCCATGATGTCCCTGATCACCAGCCTGCCATCCTTTTGTTGCAGGTCGTAGTGTTTGAGGAAACTCATTCCAAGCAGTATTCCGTTAAAATTTCCGCCGGTGATGGTCGCGCGAACATTGTCGCGGCGAATGCCACCCACCGTCACTTCGTCGAGCCGGGTAATCCAGGCGTTCGACGGACCGGCCGCCGTCATCACCGTCACCCTGGGGCCAAAATCCAGACCCAGGGCGCGGGCCACCGACTCGGGCAGCGCAACATCCGTCGCGCCGGTATCGACCAGGAAGGTTACGGGCTGACCGTTGATCGTACCCTGCGCCTCGTAATGCCCATTCCGGTCCTGCTCGAGCACCACCATGGCCGCACCATTCTGATCATAAGTGCTGACCGTCTTGCCGCCTTGTTCCAGCATTGAAAACAACAGGTACAGACCACCGAGCAATCCAATCGCGGCGATCCACAACATCCGCCTTCCCAGCCGGGAATCCGGATTGCTGCCGTATTCAGACATCAGGCCTTACCAATTACAGATCCATGCTCTCGAAATTTTCCAGGCAATTCGCCAGGTAGCGGGTGAAACGCGCGCCATTGGCGCCATCGATAACCCGGTGGTCATAGGACAGACACAATGGCAGCATCACCCTGGGCTGAAATGCCTCGCCATCCCACCTCGGCTGCATGCTGGAACGGGATACGCCCAGTATCGCCACTTCCGGTGCGTTGATGATCGGTGTAAACGAGGTGCCGCCGATACCGCCGAGGCTGGAGATGGAAAAGCAACCGCCCTGCATCTCGACCGGTTTGAGTTTTCCGTTACGCGCCTTCTGGCTCAGTTCGCTGAGTTCATCCGCCAGTTCAAAGATGTCTTTCTGGTCGCAGTCACGTATCACCGGCACCACCAGTCCATCCGGCGTATCGACGGCGATGCCGATATGGAAATATTTCTTCAGCACCAGGTGTTCTCGGGTGGCGTCCAAAGAGGCGTTGAATGACGGAAACTCCTTCAGCGCGGCCACGCTGGCCTTGATCAAAAACACCAGCGGTGTCAGCTTGATGTCCTTCTCTTCGGCCTTCGCTTTCCGGTATGCCTCCATGTCGGTGATGTCGGCCAGGTCGTTCTGCGTAACGTGTGGAATGCTGACCCAGTTTCGGTGCAGATAAGCACCGGATACCTTTTGTATCTTCTTGATGGGCTGCACTTCGATATCGCCAAAGCGGCTGAAATTGACCTTCGGCGGCGGCGGCAGGTCAAACCCCAGGCCGCCGGAATCCGGTCTGGCTGTGCCCGTCATGACGGATTTCACATAGGCGGTGACGTCGTCACGAACGATGCGGCCGCCACGGCTGCTGCCGGTAATACGCATCAGGTCCACACCCAGTTCGCGCGCAAAACGGCGGATGGCGGGGCTGGCATAAGGTATGTTGGCCGGCAGGGTTACACTCGCGTCCATCGGCACCGGTGGCGACTGCCTGCTGCCAACAGGCGGCGGTGTCGGGGCAGAACCGGCGGGCGCGGGCCGCGGGCTTTTCGCCTTTTGTGGTTCAGCCGGCTGCGGCGCTTCTTCAGCAGTCGCCTCCGGCGCGGCTTCTGCCGCCGGTTGCTTCGATTCTGCCGCCGGTTCGTTCGATTCTGCTGCCTCGTCCGCTTCGATCAGGGCCACGACCTGGCCTTCGGAAACCTTGTCCTCGACCGCGACACGCAATTCACGGATCACGCCGGCAACCGGAGCAGGCACCTCCATCATCGCCTTGTCGCTTTCAAGCGTCAGCAAAGATTGTTCGGCGTCGACCCTGTCACCCACCGCGACCAGTACTTCGATCACGGGGATGTCGGAGAAATCACCCAAATCCGGTACTTTGATTTCAATCTGCTTCGTCACGTTCAGCCACCCATCCGGTTTTTATGCGTCTTCATCATCACCTTACACTTTCATGGGATTTGGCTTGTCGGGGTCCAGACCCAGCTTGTTGCGCGCCTTGACGAGTTCATCGAGCGTCAAACTGCCGTTTTTATACAGCGCGTGCAGGGTGGCGTAGACAATATTTTTGCTGTCGACTTCGAAGAAACGGCGCAGGTTCTTGCGCGTATCCGAACGTCCAAAACCGTCGGTCCCGAGCACGGTGTAATCGTGGCCCGGCAGGTAGGGCTGGATCTGTTCGGCAAAGTTCCTGACGTAATCCGTCGCTGCGATGACCGGCCCCGCGTAGTCCTCCAGACACTGCGCCACCCAGGGGACGCGTTGCTCTGCATCCGGGTTCAGACGGTTATACCGTGCGGCATCCGCACCATCACGCTGCAATTCGGTAAAGCTCGTCGCGCTCCATACCGTGGCGCTGACCGAATAATCCCGTTCGAGCATATCCGCCGCCGCAATGACTTCGCGGAGGATCGCCCCGGAACCGAGCAATTGCACCTTGTGCTTGCCGGAGCGGCCGCGCCGGAACAGGTACAGGCCCTTGCGGATGCCTTCTTCCGCTCCCGCCGGCATGCCGGGGTGCGTGTAGTTTTCGTTCATCACGGTGATGTAGTAATAAACGTCCTCCTGCTCCTGGTACATGCGGCGCAACCCGTCCTGCAAAATCACCGCCAATTCATAGCTGAAGGTCGGATCGTAGGAAACGCAATTGGGCACCAGCGCCGATATGACGTGGCTGTTGCCATCCTCGTGCTGCAGGCCCTCACCGTTGAGCGTGGTGCGGCCCGACGTACCCCCCAGCAGGAAACCGCGGGCGCGCATGTCGCCGGCAGCCCAGGCGAGGTCGCCGATACGCTGGAAACCGAACATGGAGTAAAAAATGAAGAACGGTATCATCGGCACGCCGCTGTTTGCATAACTGGTGGCGGCTGCGATCCAGGAGGACATCGCGCCGGCTTCGGAAATACCTTCCTGCAGAATCTGCCCGCGCGTGTCTTCCTTGTAAAACATCAGCTGGTCGGAGTCGACGGGGGTATAAAGCTGCCCCTTGGACGAGTAGATGCCCAGTTGTCGGAACATGCCCTCCATGCCGAAGGTGCGTGCTTCATCCGCCACGATGGGGACGATCTGCTTGGCGATGTTCTTGTCCCTGAACATGATGGCCAACGCCCGCACATAGGTCATCGTGGTGCTGATTTCACGTTCACCGGTGTCCTTGAGCAGGGATTCGAAGGCATCGAGTTCGGGCACCTTCAGAGGCATTGACTCGACGCGGCGCTGCGGCACGAAACCACCCAGTTCCTTGCGCCGCTCTTTCATGTACTGGATTTCCACGCTGCCTTCGCCGGGGTGGTAATACGGCATTTCGGGGATATCGACATCGAAGACCGGCACCTTGAAACGGTCGCGGAACGCGCGGACGGAAGCTTCATCCATCTTCTTTTGCTGGTGCGAGATATTCAGCGCCTCGCCCGACTCCCCCATGCCGTAACCCTTGACCGTCTTCGCCAACACCACCGAGGGCTGGCCGGTGTGCTGCGAAGCCGCATAGTAGGCCGCGTAGATCTTGTGCGAGTCATGACCGCCCCGGTTCAGCCGCCAGATGTCGTCGTCCGTCATGTTGGAGACCATTTCCCGCAGTTCCGGAACCACGCCAAAGAAGTGCTCGCGTGTGTAGGCGCCGCCCTTGGCCTTGTAGTTCTGGTATTCGCCATCCACGACTTCGTCCATGCGCTTGCGCAGCAGGCCATCCTTGTCCTTGGCCAGCAGGGCATCCCATTTCGAACCCCAGATCAGTTTGATCACGTTCCAGCCGGCGCCGCGGAAAACGCCTTCGAGTTCCTGGATGATCTTGCCGTTGCCACGCACCGGCCCGTCCAGACGCTGCAGGTTGCAGTTCACCACGAAGACCAGGTTGTCCAGGCCTTCGCGCCCGGCCAGGGATATCGAACCCAGCGCTTCGGGCTCGTCGGTTTCGCCGTCACCGAGGAAACACCACACCTTGCGTTGCGATGTATCGGCAACACCACGGTTGTGCAGGTACTTGAGAAAACGCGCCTGGTAAATCGCCATGATCGGCCCGAGACCCATGGATACCGTCGGCAGCTGCCAGAAATGCGGCATCAGCCAGGGGTGCGGATAGGAACTCAGGCCCTTACCGTCGACCTCCCGGCGAAAATTGTCCATCTGTTCTTCGCTGAGCCGCCCCTCCAGGAAAGCCCGCGCGTATATTCCCGGCGATGAGTGTCCCTGGAAATAGACCAGGTCACCACCACCCTCATGGTCCGGGCCACGGAAAAAATGATTGAAACCGACATCGTAAAGAGAAGCCGCGGAGGCATAACTGGCGATATGTCCACCCAGGTCACCGCCGCGTTTGCCCGCGCGCAAGACCATCGCCAGCGCATTCCAGCGGGTCAGCGCGCGGATACGTCTTTCGACTTCGTAATCGCCGGGCAACTTGGCGCTTTGGTTCGGCGGAATCGTGTTGACATAGGCAGTGGTCGCATCGTACGGCAGGTGGCCGCCCGAACGGCGGGTGAAATCCACCAACCGCTCCAGCAGGTAATGAGCACGTTCAGGACCATCGCGTTCGATGACCGCTTGCATGGACTCCAGCCATTCACTTGATTCTGTAGGATCGGAATCCTGTGTTTGCAAAGACGACTTGCTGTTCATTCACTATGCCTCGTTACTTTTTGCCTTGTTACGCTCACGCATTTGCGCTTCCACCACTGCAAACGCAGTCATGTTGACCACCCGGCGCACGGAGGCCGCCGGTGTGAGTATATGTGCCGGGTAATCCAGGCCCATCAATATCGGCCCTATCGTCACGCCGTCGCTGACGATGCGTGAAAAATTGATCGCGATATGGGCGGAATCGAGATTCGGCATGACCAGCAGGTTGGCCGGATGACGCAACCTGGAGTTTGGAAACTCCTGGTGCCGGTAACTGTCGGAAAGCGCCATGTCCGCCGACATCTCACCCTCGACCTCGAGGTCGGGCGCCGCTTTCGAAACCAGCTCCGTGGCCAGTTTCATTTTGCGCGGACTGGCGTCGGTGTGGCTGCCGAAAGATGAATGCGAGAGCAGGGCGACCCTGGGTTCGATACCGAACATGCGCACCCTTTCCGCTGCCATCAGTGTGAATTCCGCGATTTCCTCGGCGCTTGGGTCGGCGTTTACGTGGGTGTCGCATATGAAGTAGCTACCCCTGTCCGTATTCAGCAGGCTCAGCGCCGCCGCCGTATTCCGGCCGGTCTTCGGACCCAGCACATCCTTGAGAAATGCCAGCTTGGTGTCGTACCTTCCCACCACGCCCGTGATCAATGCGTCTGCATCCCCGCGGTACACCGCGATGGCCGCGATCACCGTGGTGCGTGTCCGCAGGATATCCTTGGCCGCACTGGGGGAAACACCCTTGCGCTCCGTCAACGCATGGAAAGTGGTCCAGTAATCCCAGAAACGGGGGTCGGACTCGGGGTTGATGAGGTCGAAATCCCTGTCCACCACCAGGCGCAGACCCAGTTTCCTGATACGGTCCTCCACCACTGCCGGGCGACCGATCAGCGTGGGCCTGGCGATGCCCTCATCGACAACGGACTGGACAGCGCGCAACACGACCTCCTCCTCGCCCTCTGCAAAAGCTACCCGCTTGGGATCGCTCTTGGCGGCTTCGAAAACCGGCTTCATCACCAGTCCGGTGCGCCACAGGAACTGCTCCAGCTTTTCCCGGTATGCATCGAGATCCTCGAGCGGCCGGGTAGCGACGCCGCTGTCCATGGCTGCCTTGGCCGTTGCCGGCGCCAGGTGAACCAGCAGACGCGGGTCGAATGGTTTTGGAATCAGGTACTCACGCCCGAACTTCAGGGGCTTGCCGCCGTATGCTGCCGTGCTGACGTCACTGGCCTCCAGGCGGGTCAGCTCGGCCAGCGCCAGTACGCAGGCCATCTGCATTTCCGCATTGATCGTGGTGGCGCCCACGTCCAGTGCCCCGCGAAATATGTAGGGAAAACACAAGACGTTATTGACCTGGTTGGGGTAGTCCGAGCGTCCGGTCGCGATAATCGCGTCCGGGCGGGCTTCGATAGCGTCTTCGGGCATGATTTCCGGTGTCGGGTTGGCCAGCGCCATGATAATGGGCTGATCGGCCATGGTCCGGACCATGTCCTTGCTGAGCACCCCGGCGGTCGAGACCCCGAGGAAGATATCGGCCCCGTCGATGGCCTCCTCCAGCGTGCGTTTATGCGTGTCCCGGGCGTAATCCAGCTTTCTTCCCGACAACTGTTCACGGCCCTTGTAAATCACACCCGAGCGATCGATGACCAGCACGTTTTCTTTTTTCAAGCCGAGATTCACCAGCAGGTCGAGACAGGCCATTCCGGCGGCCCCGGCCCCAGAGGCAACGAGTCTTACGTCTTCGATCTTTTTGTCAACGATCACCAGCGCATTGATCACCGCGGCGGCGGTAATGATCGCGGTGCCGTGCTGGTCGTCATGAAACACCGGGATGGAAAGGCGCTCCTTTAACCTGGTCTCGACCTCGAAGCATTCCGGCGCCTTGATGTCTTCCAGGTTGATGCCGCCAAAAGTCGGCTCCAGCGAGGCGATGATGTCGACCAGCCGGTCGGTATCCCTCTCGTTGATTTCGATGTCAAAAACATCGATATCGGCAAACTTCTTGAACAGAACACCCTTGCCTTCCATGACCGGCTTACCGGCCAGCGGGCCGATATCACCGAGACCGAGGACGGCTGTGCCATTGGTGATGACAGCGACCAGGTTGCCGCGTGCGGTCATATTACTGGCTTCGGCCGGATTCTCTGCGATCAGTTCACACGGGTAGGCGACGCCCGGTGAATAGGCCAGGCCGAGGTCTGCCTGCGTGGTAAGCGCCTTGGTGGGCACAACCCTGATTTTACCGGGTGTCGGGTAACGGTGATAATCGAGCGCGTTCTGTTTCATCTTGTCTTTCATGGAGTTCTTCTTTTGTTGAGTATGGACCTGGCTTTCCGAACCAATACCGGGGCCTGTCCGTACTGTGAATTCATTCATGCATGCCGTCCGGGTGAATGGTCTTTGTACCGGTTGCGGACGGCTGCTCCCCCCGGCGGTCATTCCCGGGAATGACCCATTTTACTGGCTGTTGTGACACAAGACCATTACATGGGTTACCTGGCATGCGCCGGGCCGGGTTCAATGGGAACGCAGCGACGGGCTGTAGCCGAGGTATCCGTCTTCTCCGACCTGCACCAGGCGCAGTGAATTGGTGCCGCCTTCATTGTGTGTATGCTGACCCATGGTCAGGATGATCCGGTCTCCCACCTTGATGTGGCCCTGCTGCAGCAATAAGCGCACGCCATCTGTCAGGGTAACCTCGACGTCATTACTCGGGATGTTGTGCGCAACCGGATACACGCCGCGATACAAGGCCATGCGCCGGAGGCTGTCACGCACCGGCGACAGTGCGAAAATCGGCACGCCGGAACGCACCCGCGACAACCATTGCGCGGTGGATCCTGACTCGGTCAGGGCCAGAATCGCCTGTACCGAGACATTGGTCGCCATGTACATGGCCGCCATGGCGATGGCCTGGTCAATGCGTTCGAACTGGACGTTCAGAGAATCCTTGCTCGGCCGGGTATCGTCGTGTCTTTCCGCGCCGAGGCAGATACGGTTCATGGCTTCCACCACGGTCTGGGGGTGTCGTCCGACCGCCGTTTCTGCCGACAGCATCACCGCATCGGTGCCATCAAAGACCGAATTGGCGACATCCAGGACTTCTGCGCGGGTGGGTATGGGGGACTCCACCATCGACTGCATCATCTGGGTGGCGGTGATAACCAGCCGGTTCTGCTCGAGCGATTTGCGTGTGATGCGCTTTTGCAGTCCGGGCAATTCGGCATCACCGATTTCCACACCGAGGTCGCCTCTTGCGATCAGAATGACATCGGACGCGGTGATGATTTCCTCCAGGTTCGTGATGGCCTCGGTTCGCTCGATCTTTGCCACCAGCTTCGCGTTGCTGCCGGCCTCGCGCAAACGCCGCCGCGCCTCGTTCATATCCTCTGCGTTGCGCGGGAACGATACCGCAAGGTAATCGGCCCCCATGGCTGCCGCCCGCGGTATATCCTCGATGTCGTGCGGGGCAATACCGGGCAATGAAAGCCCACCGCCCTGCACGTTGATACCCTTGCGGTCCCCAAGCACACCACCGGCTTCGACCTTGCAGATAATGTCCTTTGCTTTGACTTCCAGCACACGCATGGTCAGCAGTCCATCATCGAGCAACAGGAGGTCGCCCGTGGAAACATCGCCGGCCAGGCCCTTGTAGGTCACACCGACCCTGGACTGGTCGCCAGGGGCGGGTTGGTCCGAAGCATCCAGGATGAAACTGTCACCCGTCTTCAGGGTTACCGAACCCGAGACAAACCTTTCGATGCGGACCTTTGGCCCCCGCAGGTCCGCGAGGATCGCGACTTCCCTGTTCAGGTCGCTTGCAACCTTCCTGACCTGTTCGGCCCTGGCCGCCTGTTCCGCGTGCGTGCCGTGCGAAAGGTTGATGCGCAACACGTCCGCGCCCGCGTTGATGACCGCCGCCAGGACCTCGGGTGAGTCGGTTGCCGGGCCCAGTGTGGCGATAATCTTGGTACGACGCTGCATGTATTTGGCCTGCCTGTTAATCCGAAAGCATGCAATTATATGCTAAACCATGGACATGGTTTAGCCGAAATGATAATCAGTAAGGTAAAGGCTGGTATCGGCCCGGATTGAAACCGGAAACCATTCCGGAAGCGGCAGAACAGGAAGGAACATTCATTCCTGCAGCGATTGTTCTTTGTTTTGGGATTCTTTCGCCGTGTTTTGTTTGATTTCCTCGAGCAGTTCGTTCATCTCTTCGAAGTTCGCCTTGTAATTCGTGTTTTCAGCGTATTCGGTCACGTACTGCCTGGCGTCCGCGAAGTACTGTCCAATCAGGGGAATGCCGACGAGCATGGTCAACACCCAGACGATGAGGCCGACGACCACCGTCATGCCGACCGTAACCCCGAGCCCCCGCGCCACGCCTGCCTTGAAATTGATCCACATGATGCGCCTTCCGGATTGCAGGTATTCGAGATATTCGACGACGCCCCCGGCCTCGAATGCTTTGACGACCTCTTTCTCGAGAGAGGATTCGGGTTTTGATTTCATAGCGGCACCCCGGCTGTCCAGATTGGGTTAAAGACGGTGGAATTCTAGCAAGGCATCGGCCTTGGGGCATCTGTGGCAAGCCCGCGGGCATCCCCGGCATGTTATCCGACGATTCCCGGGACTTGATGGAATCGCCGCCCCCTTATCAATCACTCGCCGTGCTTCATGCCATGGGTCGAATACTGGTATTATTCGTTAACTTCAAGACGCCGGATCCGTGCGATATTCCGGAACGAAGTTGCTTGTCCAGGTTGATACTGCTTCGAAAACGTTCAAGCCTGTAGTCGAGACGCCAAAGGGTATGCCCGTTTCAGAGATGCAACATGGCAAACACTTGAAACCAAACAATTGAAACCAGGAGATCACTATGATTAACGCAGCGAACATCTTACAGGTCCGGCGCCAGCTCGGCCGCGCACTTGTATTTGCCACATTTGTTTTATCGGTGTTGATGCTGGCCGGTTGCGTTGCCAGCGCCAAGGTGTACAACAACGACAAGACCGTGGTTTACAACGGGGCGACCTACAATCTTGGCAACGTCAAGCAGATCAAATCCAAAATCAGCGGGAAACTCTCAGACACCAAAACCGTCGACCTCATGGGCGCTGACAAAAAACAGATCGAAGCCTACCTGAAAGAATACAAGACAATCTACGTCAGGATGGCATTCGATTTTGATGACCAGGAAATGCTCTACCGGGCAAGTTCCGTATCGAAATACAGTGAATATTCAAAAATGAAAAGCAGCTTTGATTCCGCCGGCAAGCAAATAAACTCGCTGATGGCCGACAAGAAAAAACTGCAGTTGAAACTGAAGTAGAACGCCTTGGTCACGTCTCCGGGCGTGACCCCAAACATCCAATTGCAAACAGTTCCCAGGGGGAATGATGGAAAAATCAATCAGGCATGGCTTGATGCTGCTGGCACTGGTCTTGATGACGGCCTGTGCTTCAAGACCGACCATTCAGACAGATTACGATCACAGCATCGACTTCAGCCGATACAAGACCTATGGTTACTTCAGCCCGATGGGAATCGAAAACCCGAATTACTCGAGCCTCCTGGGGCAGATGTTCCGGGATGCGATCGATACGCAAATGCAGGCGAGGGGCTATGTCAGGACCGATGACAACCCCGACCTGCTGTTCAATGTATCGGCACGCCTGGAGGAAAAGACCCAGGTGACCACGATGACAGACCCGATGATGTATGGCGGTTACTACGGTTATCGCGGTGGCATGTATGCGCCCTGGGGCGGCTATGGTTATGGAACCACGACCCATGTCAGCCAGTACACCGAGGGTACGGTCAACATCGACATGGTCGACCCGAAACTCAGACGCATGCTCTGGGAAGGCGTGGCGATCGGCCGTGTCAACGACAAGAAAAAGGGTCCGGAACTGCGTCAGGACATCATGGACGGCGTCGCGGAAATGTTTAACGGCTACCCGTTCCGCGCCGCTCAATAGGCCGACGAATACGAGAGACGGGGTGATGCATTGCTGAAATCGCTGCGGGCCGTCCGCGCGTTCATCAATGGGCGAAAAACCGTGCTGTCAAAAACGCACCTGGGCCCATTGAACCCCTGAAACGGCATCGAGGGCAGCCGGGGTCTTGGTGGAGCCGAGGGGGATCGAACCCCTGACCTTCGCATTGCGAACGCGACGCTCTCCCAGCTGAGCTACGGCCCCACGATATAACGGCGTGCAGCAAATGATACGCCGATATGCGGCGGAATTGAACAGTGCGCGCGAAACGGCAATGGATGGCGTCGTCAGCGCTTCAACGATGGTAAAAAATGGCCAGCCAGATCGTGGCTGCGGCCGGATCGGTCCAGCTGACCCTGTGCTTTTGATGGGCGTAAATGTCCAGGCTATCACCCGGACAGAGCAGAAATTCGCTGCCGTTTTCGAAGGTTATTTTTCCCGCTCCCTGTAGCACCAGCACCCACTCATCCTCGTCCTGGTCATACCAACCGCTCGCCGGGGAGGTGTGACCCATGGAAATGATCCGTTCGATACGCACCGATCCCGTGTTGAGAATCTGCTCGATAATCTCGCCGCGCCCCGCCGCCGGAATCGAAGTCAATAGGTTTTTCATGCGTTTGATGTCAATGCGTGTGTCCGCGTCCGATGATGGCCGTGAATGCGTATTCCAGCT
>Ga0210074_1000491_pt1 | contig 13838 bp, 8 predicted proteins | sample China_Galinas_Co_FD_184860 | JGI IMG/M metagenome (GOLD analysis project Ga0210074, IMG submission 184860) | Wetland microbial communities from San Francisco Bay, California, USA, that impact long-term carbon sequestration -... | ecosystem: Environmental > Aquatic > Marine > Wetlands ... | reverse complement strand
CAGCGGTGACTGAAAAAACCGCCGCCGATACAGCCGATGCCCCCGGCCAGAAATATGCCGGCCGCCGCCAGATAGATCTGAGCGGCGTCCGCACTATTATCGAGTTGTGCGACCAACAACGGCGTGATTGCCCAGAAGGCATAGAGCTCCCACATGTGCCCGAAGTAGCCGAGCGCCGCGGCACGGAAATCAGCGATGGCAAACACCTTAAAGGCCGCGCCCCACTGCATGCTGCGGCGACTGCCGTGATGGGGGCCGTCGCCCAGTCGCCACACCATGACGGCGGCGATCACTGCCAGGATGGATGCGGCATAGATCACGCCCTGCCAGGTGGGCGTTACGCCAATGCCTCGCACGAAATGGGGTAGGCCGGTACCCAACACCAGCATGCCCACGAGCCAGCCCAACACCGTGCCCGCCTTGCGCGGCTCCCAACTGACAACGAGTTTCATGCCGATGGGATAGACTCCGGCCAGCGCCAGGCCCGTTACAAAGCGAAGTGTCATGGCGTAGACAAGCCCACCGGCAGCCGAGGCAAACGCAGCATTGACCAGCGCCCCCAGCAGCGCGCAGGAGGCAAAGATACGGCTGGCGGAGAATCGGTCAGCGAGGCCGAACAATGCAAGCAGCAGCGTTCCGCAAATGAAGCCGAGCTGCACTGAACTGGTCAAATAGCCAAGCTCAACATTGGTCATTCCCCAAACACGATGCAGCGCATCCGCAACGGCATTGGCGCTGAACCACAATGACGCGCCGAATAATTCCGCAATGACGATGATTGGGATAGCGTGGCGCGTCTGCATAGTTCGGGGAAAATCAAAGATGGGCGGATTTTATATTATTTCATAACGATAATGGGGACGGGGGTATTATAATGATAAAAGGGGGTAGGCTTGAATTTCAGAGAACCCAAAGGGGCCAGATTCGCACTAATTGGGATCAGATTGAGATACACCTGACTTTCCGGACACCCAGATAAGGGGATAACGAACCAAAGGGTCAGACCCGGTTAAAACGCCTAAGACGGACCAAAGGGGTAAGTGGCAACTGATAATTATTTCCGGTTAAACGCGCAAAATCATCCAGTAAATCGAAGATCAGTATCGCCTTTTGCCAACCCACCCTCTCCCAGTTTCCGGACACTGCCAGATCAACACAGTGAAGAATTTATATTGCAGATGTTTTTAGCATTCGACGTCCCCAAAACTCCGGGGCAGATACGTGAATATTTTTCGGCAATATTCGAGCTTGCTAATGCGAAGCCGACTCACTAGATTTATATCACGCACCGCATCCTTACAAGGAGGTACAACACGCCCGTAGACTGCTCTTTACTCATCACGATTTTCAACGTTCCGGTATACCGGAGGCCGGAGAACAACCAGGGAGGTTCTTATGCTTAAGTGGCTAACATTGTGTGGAGGTGTGCTATACACTTCTATGGCAGCTCATTTGACATATGGTCAGCCCCAGGAGCAGGGGCCGCCGCCGGCACGGAAGATCCCCGGCATCACCAGCGAGGACCGCTATCCCCACGCTTGTGTCGACTGCCATATCAATTACGTCGATATGAAGCTGGATACCAGAATCAGCACGATGTTGAAGCAGTGGCAACAGAAAGTACCTGCGCCCCTGCTCGCGAAGGCACAAGCCTCCGCTCCGGCGGGCGTCGCACTGCTCGGCAGGCATCCACTAATTTCCAACGCCCTTGACAGCATCCCGGCGACCTGCCTCACCTGTCATAGTAAAGCTTCGAAAACAGCCCCACCATTTGCCAGCATAATGCACAAGATTCATTTAACTGGAGGTGAAAAAAATCATTTTTTAACAATGTTTCAGGGCGAGTGTACCTATTGCCATAAGCTGGACTTGTCGTCCGGGCGGTTGACCATTCCCAGTGCACCGGAACGGTTAATAAGTAAAAAATAGGGCTCAGATCGCAATTTCCTCCAGGATTGGCAAAACTGAGCTACGCCCCCGATTTTCTTGAAGCAGCGGAGCAAGAAGAAAACCCGGAATAAGCTGTCAGCAATAAAGAACCCAAAATAAGTTGAATCCTCACTTTCAACGATAAAAGGGGCCAGGCTCGAATTTCTGAAATGGGACCTGTAATTAAATTAAGCCTGGCCCCTTTGACTTCTGATCAATTAATTGCGCAAACTCCACCCGCAGGCGCGATGTATGAAATTGAATTTTGGTAAACCAATTCCTTAACTGAGTTATTGAGAATTATTACGGAGGCATCAAATGCACCGATAATCCCTTGCAGTTTAATGCCATTGATAATGTATATTGAGACAGGCACGGTTTCGCGCTGAAGGCAGTCAAGGAAATCGCTTTGGATTTTTGAGAATGGAGCCGCAGACACTGAACCGACACCAGCAATAAGAAAAATAATTGACATGAAGATGAATTTTCTCATGGCAAGCATCCCCTAAATAAACTCAATAGACGAATATAGCCCTCATAGACTTCTTCTTCATAAGGAGCCAGACTCGATTAACATAAGCCGGATTATTGAATTTCACACTTGTTCTCGAACATTGGTGTTTATCAGCGTCACTGAAGACAAAGGGGACGAAGGGATTAAATATTGGTGCTCTGATCCCGATTTACGTCACTCTTCGTGGCGCTGTCGAGTCACCTGAAGATCCTCAAGCTTAAAGATGGAGTGATCGAGCCTGGCGACAACGACCGCCACAGAACCTCGGGCACGCTTTTCTTTGGCGAGTTCATCGATGATCGGCAGAACCGTAACCGCTTGAGGCGCCCCGCCGGTTTTCAACTCCTTTGCCGAGCTCTCCAGTCTCAGCTTCCGAATTTCTTCTTCGAGCTTTTGCATTTCCAGCTTTGTCTTCGCGCCTGCCTGGCGCCAAGAACGAACTTTGTCGATAATCTGAACAAGTAGCCAGACGGCCCCGAGAGAGGAGACGACAAGCGTTAACACCAACGGCGACGACAGCCGAACGTTGTCGACGCGAAGTCGGTCTTTGCCGGACAACTGTGCTCGACCTCGCTCCAGCCAAGTCTGCTTCAGCTTGCGTTTTTTTGGCGCCTTGCGTCTGCGCATTAACAGCGTCCCGACGTCATTTGCCGACTCAAGGCCATACAGCACTTCCGTCAGCGCATCGATTGGTGGTGCATCTACATTTGCGAAGCGGAGATTCACTTCGTAGCTGTACCGGTAGTTCTCGGCGTCTTTGATAAGATAGTAGGACAAGAAGTTGGCCTCCTTGTGGTGAGGGAATCGCGAATTGTAGCCACTATTCCCAAGCCCGGACTCGCCGGGATACATAGTAGTGTAGGAGCAAACACCACCCTAATATTGCAAACTCGGTCATACTTTCGGGAAAAGCGAAAAGGGAACGGAGGGATTAAATATTGACCACCCCGAAACAAGGCAACCAAATATTTGGGGTCAGAGTAAAAACTCCACCTTCTCTTTTGGCTTAGGCCCTCGCTTCATGGGGACCACCCGACGACCAGCCAGCCGCTCAATTTCCGACTTGAATCGTTCGCTACCAAGCGCCATTCCCTGATTCACGGCCTGTCGGATCGAATTGAGCGTCGGCTTGTCCAACTGCCCACTAAACAATTCCCGATAGGCCGAGGCGCGGTCCGCAAGCGTCGTACCGAGTTGCCGATAGACGCGGTGAGGACACCATAATTCGATCGTCTTTCCCAGACCATTGGCACGGTAACTCGACCATGGGTATTCGCTCGGATCGCCCACCATGCCCGCCCTGACTGGGTTAAGCTCGATATATTGTTGGCAAACCAACAAATAACTTTCCGCGTCTACGACACAGGACTTGAAACGCCCTTCCCACAGCGTACCTGTTCTTCGGTAAAGATGATTGAAATATCGAACATAGTGTCGCCCAAGCGTCTGCATCATTCTGGAAATACCATCTTCCGTGTCGGGAGTAACCAACAGATGGACATGATTGGTCATAAATACCCAGGCATGGATAGCGACCTTATACTTGCTAGAGCATTCTGCCAGCCAGCGAGCATAGGCCGCAAAGTCCTCCTCTGAACCAAAACACACCTGTCGATTGTTTCCGCGCTGGATGATGTGTTGAGGAATCCCCGGCAGACAAAGCCGTGACAACCGCGCCATCTATCTTCCTTGATAATGGTGAGTTCAACGTGGAAAAGTATAACGTAGCTTGATTATGACTACAGTGTTTTTACTCTGACCCCAAACGATTAATCCCCAAACGATTCTTATTTTCTTCTCAACTCATACGATTGCCCTCAGGTAAGTCAGAACCATTACGCACCGACCCGGGTTTCGCGGGTTTCCGGCTTTCTATCCGGGCTTGGGGCATATTGACGAGCCGGCCAACCAAGAGTAAATATGTGTATGTGTAAATAATAAAGAATCATAAAGGCTCATCATTCAATAATGATAAATAGGGTCAGAAAATGATTTACAAATATAAGATCCATCTCCTTCCAGCTGTAAGCCCTCGCAAACACTTTGCAATTTTCCTTAAACGCATCGTCCGCGTGCTTTGTCTGACCGCGATGACGGCAGTGGCCTTGACCGCGTGCGGGGGCGGAGCCGGGTCCAATAGCCAGGATGCCAGCGGCGCCAACACCACGACCGACACAACGGCGACCCCAACAACCGCCGCGGCGGAAACGCCGACAGCCACCGCGGTAGGTGCCCCCATCGGGGCCCTGGTCAAAAAGACCATCGGCGCGGCTGGCGGCGACGTGACGTCCGACGACGGCAAGTTCAAGGTCACCATCCCCGCCGGGGCCCTGGCGGCCGATACCGACATCGGTATCCAGCCAATCGAGAACAAGGCCTTCGGCGGCGTGGGTGCGAGCTACGAACTCACGCCGGACGGTCAGCAGTTCGCGCAACCGGTGACCCTTTCATTCACGTACACCGACGCGGATCTGGCAGGCTCGGCGCCGGAAGCCCTGGCGGTCGCCTTCCAGACCTTAGAGGGTTACTGGCAGCTGGTCGACGACATCAGCGTGGACGCGGTCGCCAAGACCGTCAGCGCGACCACCCCGCATTTCACCCGCTTTGCCAGCGTGGAGCGGTTCCGCCTCGACCCGCCTGATAAGATCGTCAAGGTCAATACCGCGGCACGTTTCTTCGTACTCGAATGCTACCAACCCGATGCGCAGGGGCAGGGTCCCTCGATGGGTACGGACTGTTATCCCATCGGGGCTACCCGATGGAGCGAGATACTGAGTGATTGGAAGGTGAACGGCATTCCCGGGGGTGATAGCAACTATGGCACCGTCGTCCCCCAGGCCAGCCAGGATACCATCACCACTTCACAGGGGACCACCTCTGCCATACCCCACGCCGACTACCTGGCACCCTCGCACGTCCCCGACCCGCGTGACGTGGCCCTGAGCGTGAATCTGAAGGACCCCGACAACGCCGGCACTAAGGTGATGCTGGTGGCCAACATCACCGTGGTTGTGGATGCCATATCCGGTACCGTGAACTTCAAGGGCACGCGCCACGAGTACGGCGTGACCACCAACTACGGCGGCCAGGCAAACTTGACCTACCTGACCGCCGAGGTTTCCGATTCGAGCACCCGCTATGATCTCCCCTTCGATCCGACCCTGGCCAAGATCAGCTTTGACCAATGGGACGTCGATGACGGCTCTCGAGTCTGCCACCTGGTGGGTAAAGCCGTCATTCCCCCAACCGCCCCCGCCACCCCCGCCGGCACGCTGTTCACTTATCCCGGCCTGGCGTCCTACACCTTTGGCGCCCTGCTCTCGGCGAAGGGTACCTTGCAGTGCGTCAACCCCGACGACTCGGTGGATACCGAGCCGGTCGAGGCGTCCGTGTTGCTGACTACCGCGGCGACCGACATGGACCCAGGCTTCCAGCCCCTGGGCGACGGCTTCCCCCTCGTCGGATCCGTCAACTCGACATTTAATATCAACGAAGACGGTGACACCGTGACCCAGGCCATGGACTGGAGCCTGAGGCCCGTGGACACGTCTCAGGATCTTCCGCAGTAAGCGTTCGGCGCGATGGACGGAGGGCGCAATCCAAGTCCGCGATAACGACAAGCACCAACGACCTGATCGCGATTCCAGCCCATAGGCGAGGAAAACTCTTCCAGGGCAGATCGACTTTGGCAATGCAAGTGGACACAGAGGATGCGGGGAAGGTGAAGCACAGTACAGAGTGGACGGCCAGTTATCATGAATGGGTAATGATAGCTCTCGTATTTGCGCAGAACATGCCCGCGTAACATACGCCAAGATCGAGGAAACCAATGCGTGCAACACGTATTGCCTCTTCGATCGGGAAGAGCAATACCAGGAGGACAAGGAGATGAAAATCATGAAGATGCACCTTGTGCCAGCACTCGCTGCAGCACTGCTGTTTGCTTATGGCACTGCCTGGTCGGCAGATTCACCGAAACTGGCGGCCCCTATCTACAAGGGTGCGGTTCCGGCGATACCGGCCGACGGCTTGAAAGTTGATCCTGCGTACATTGGAAGCTTCGGCGGCATGAAGGCCCTGGATTGCCAGGCGACGGCAGAGTCGCGCAATATTGCAGGTCGTGTGATTTCCACTAAGGAAGCGCAAAAGACCGGCAATTTTCTCCTCGGTCCCTGGTGTTTTCTATCCCGTGATCCTGTCGACAAGGTGAAGGCCTACTATGACAAGGCCATCGGCCCCATGCATGCCATCCAGGGTACCTGGGGTAACCGCGCCAGTGTACCGGTGCAAGGATACGAGGTACTAGCGGAGCGCGCCTGGTTTTCCGGAGGGGATTCGGCTCCTGGTTATGGTTATTCCGCTGTGTCCCTGCACGCGCTGCCACCTCCTGGTGAACCCGGCAAGGAAGCGAAAAACACCACGGATAGCTGGGAAGGACAGGAAGCCTACAAGTTCTTTGCCGGCACACGGTTCGGTTGCTTCATCGATGCCGTTGACTGGTTTGGCGAACCCAGCAAGCGCAAGCCGGCAGAACTGAAGGCCTATTATGAAAAACACAAGCAGATTGAATCCGCCTTGTTCCAACGCAAGGGCCCCAAGCTGGCAGCAGTGGATGACGTCCTGGGCGCGCGCTATGCCGAAAAGCGAAAGCAGGCCGAACAGAAAGCTGGCATGATGCCGGGCCAGCAGATGTCGCAGGCACAAATGATGCAGATGGCGCAGATGGGCCGGACACCGTCACCTCCACCGGGTAACGCGCAAGGGACACCGGAGGATGCGGAATTCAATGCCTTCATGAAGAAGAATCCCAAGATCGCCAATCGCTACGTGGAACTGACCAGGAAACTAAATACCCTCATGCAGCAAGGCAAATTCGATGAAGCGGATACCGTAGACGAGGAACTGCAAGATCTCGTTGACGCCAATCCTGAACTGGCCGCTATCGAGCAACGCGCCGATGAACGTTCCGCCACAGCCAGTGCGGCAGGCCAAGCACAGGAAAATCAGGCCATGGCGAATTACCAAAAAGGCATGGATCAGGCGGTGTGGGGCACCTGCCAGGAATATATCGAAGCGATGGAGAAGGAGGCCTATTACACTCTTATCGTGATTGATAGCGCATTGAAGGATTATGAAAAGGGCTACTCTCGTGATCAGACGGTGATAGCCAAGGATACTGGTGGCTGGGTATCCCATCAACAGGTGTGGGGCTTCAGCTATGCAGCGAATCAAAGTACCCAGACGAACATACCGACTGTTTCTGAGCCGAAGACTGAGACTCCCCCCAAGTCGAAATCCGACACAAAGGATCAAGTGGAAGATGCGGTGAAAAAGGGCTTGAAAAGCCTGAAGAGTTTGTTCTAATTAATAAGGACTAACCAAAAGGGTCAGACTCGACTGAAACACAATAATTAGTTACTCTAGCCAAGAGCAAGTGCTGAACAAGGATTGTTAAACCGATTTAACATCAACACAGGGAGGTGGTTGATGCCCCGTTTAAAAGGGGCCAGGCTCGAATTTCTGAATATTTGAGCCAGACTGAATCGTATGCCCCGTCGCCCACGCATACATCTCGCCGGCATGCCGTTGCACATCGTTCAGCGGAGCGCAACGGGGTCAGGTCTTGCATTAACACATCCCCTCTACTAATTTTCGACCATGACCACTGTGTCAAAGTCGATCTTCGATATTATTTCTCGACACATTTTATGCAGCGCGTCATCGTTGGGTCCACGGCTAGCCTGCGGATATCGATTTCTTCTCCGCATACATAGCAGTAGCCGTAATCGCCCGACTCGATGCGGCGCAAGGCCGCCTCGATCCTGGCGAGCTGTTGCTGGCGGCGCCTCTCTGTTTCCTGCGCCATCTGTTGTGCCTGCATGGCATCCATGCGCGAGAGTCGTCCAACGCTGGCTTGATCAAGTTCAACGGGCTTGGCGGCGTCCTTGGCGCCTTCCTCCAGATCCTGAAGCTCCGTTCTTAGTCGAAGCAAATTCATTCTGAATTGCTCGGAGTCTGCTTCTTCCATCGTTATCCACCTCAAAAAATATTTGGGGTCAGAGTAAAAACTCTGCCTTCTCTTTTAGCTTAGGCCCTCGCTTCATGGGGACCACTCGACGACCCAACAAACAATAGGGGACGGAGGGATTAAATATTGAACAACTATCATACTGCCTGATTTGTAATCCCTCTGTCCTCTTCTTGGTTTGAGGCTCTACTGAGCAGCTCTAGAAGAAACTGTCATCTGACCCCAATCTAATTGAAGTGTCTATGTTGAATCGCCCGCCTCTTGCTGGGCCAGGGCCAGGGAGAATATGACGTAGAACTTGTTGATGTTGCTTACGTAGTGGACCGGCTCCTGCCCTATCGCTTTCAGGGCCGCAATTTCCACGTTCCGGAACCACTTGTTCGGGTCTAGCCCCATTCTGGCTGCCAGGGTGCGGGCCTCGCGTATCTTGCTTGGCCCCGCGTTATAAGCGGCAAGGGTGAAGCGCACCCTGTCCCCCTCCGCCAAATCGGTCTCGCTATAGTAGTGGTCTCGCAGGAAAGCCAGGTACTTTACCCCGGCGTGGATGTTGTTGTTTAGGGCGTGGACATCGCCAACGGCGATGTTCTTGTCGGCGGCGGTGGCCGGGCGCACCTGCATGATGCCCACCGCCCCCGCGCTGCTGTGCTTTCTATTGTTCAGCTTCGATTCCTGATAGGCCACGGCCAGAATGAGCTTCCAGTCATAGCCGTACTCCGAGGCGTATTTTTTCATGAGCTTCCTCAGACGAGCCAGCCGTTCCTTGTCGGTCTTGGTCAGGGGGTTTTCTATCCACTCGGTGTTCTCGAAATAACGCTGGAAGTAGATGTTGCCCACCAGGGTGCCGCTTCGCCGCGTTTTCATGAACCGGTCGATGCTGGCCCGAAGCTCCGGGTTGCCCGTACGCACCGCCCAGGCAATCTTTCCACCCTCGCGCAGGGTGAGATCCTCGTGCACCGTAATACCGTGCAGAACGCGGGACCAGATGTTGGCGATATTGCTGTCCGAGACCGTAATTTTCACGGCCCCGGAGTTCACCATCTCAAGGATGTCCTCCGTCTCCAGGGTCTCGTCCACCTTGACGATCCTTACGGGTTTCAGCCCCTCTTGCCTGAACTCGTCGTTCAACTTCATGAGGCTCTCATAATAGCTGCTGCTCTCTCGGACCATGACTTCCCTGCCGGCCAGGTCCCGTAGACTCCGGAGGCCTTTGACATTGCTGTTGGTGACCACGACCTCGTTCACCGTGAGATAAGGACGGGAAAAGTCCACGGTCTTATCCCGCTCCGGCGTGATGGTGAGGCCCGCCGCCGCGATGTCGCCGTAGCCCTCTTTGAGGGCCGGCAGGAGACGGTCCCGCGAGACGGGGATGAAGTCCAGGACCACCTTGAGATTTCTCCGCCGTATCTTCCTGTTCAGGAACTTCTCGTAGTCACTGAGCAGGGCGTACTCGAAGCCGAAGAGCCTCTCGCCGTCAAAGAAGAAGTTCGTGCGGTTGAACGTCACCAGGACGCGGATGTACTTACGCTTGAGCAGTCCGGGAAGATCGTCGGTGTATTGCTCGGTGAAGTGCGAAGCCAGGGGGTGGAAGAGTCGCTCAGCGTCCTGCTTCGCGGTGAAAGCGACTTCCTTGTCATTCGAGGCAGTGCCCTCGTCCTGGGAGCAGGCGAGAAGCGCGAGGGACAAAAGGACAACAAGCCCTGTAATTTGCAAATGGCGCAATAAAGCCATGATGCATTATAGCAATACGTTCAGCGGAAAATCTGGGACAGATTTATTTTCAGCCTCGTTATTTAAGGGGTCGGTGGCAAATGATAATTAATCTCATTTTTCACCGACCCCTTTATTGTTGTGAATATAATGGAGGTAGCTCAGCCTGGCCTTTCTGGAATCCCACCTTTACAGCATGATATCGACACCCGGCCTGGTTGATTCATCCTCTACGACCTTTGGCTGACACTGAAACAGCCGCTCGGGATTTACCCCCAGTGAGGTGAGCTGATTTTGTACAGCCATGCTGCGACGTTTGGCGAGGGCTTGCAGCTGTTCCGCAGTGATATGTGGTTTTTCTGCCGGTTGCTCCCGCCCTTTTTGCGATGCTTCCAGCAGCGCCTGCCTGTCCTGCACGACGGCCTTCCCGCACAGGGTCAGTTGAAGTTGAGGGCGCTTTGCCAGAAGGTCCGAGACCTTTTTCAGATAGGGAAGGGCATCTTCGCCGAGCACGTCGCTGCCGGGCGCGAAGGGTACTGGCTCGAAACGCACGGCGGTCATTTGCCCGGCAACGAATTCAGATGCGAGCAATATGCCGCCCCAGGGCTGTAACGCATACTTGAGGTAGGTCATGGTGGCGCCCTTGGTGGCCTTGACCAGGGCCTGGTTGATTGCATCGCTGATGCCGACATCCGGATTGTCGAGATCCCCAGCAATCGGCACCGCCAACTTGATGTTGTCGTGATCGTCGCGGAGGAGGTCGAGCGCGGTATCCAGCGGCATGCTCAGCTTCGCCGCTATTTCATCATTCTTGCTGTTGTCCACGGCTTCCAGTTTGAAGTTGCGCACGAGCAGTTGATTGTCGGCATTGATCCGGTTGTCTTTGACAGCCAGATTAGTGTCGAGATTCAACTGGCCGCTCAGAATATTGTAGCCAATGTATTGGCGACTGTAAGCTGAGAATGAGTGCAGTTCAACCTTGCCGACCTTGAGTTTCATAGTCGCCGCCGGCCGCCCCAGAAACGGCTGTAGCTCGCCGCTTAGCTGGATTATTGCCTGCTTGTTCATCGTGGCGTCCAGGGAAACGCTGATGGCATGGTCGGGTTGCGCGCTGTCCAGATCGACCAGGCGTAACTTCAGCGGCTTTATCTCCATCCGGAATGTCGGTTTGACCGATGCATCTTCGAATAGGATTTTGCTGTTGGCGAGGATCTCAAATTCACCGAGTCGGATCTCCAGTGGTGCGGTTTCCTTTGACTTATTATCCTGGGTGGTTGCTGGTTCCTCATTCGGTTGGGGCTGGGTGGTTTCAGAGGCGCCCGTTCGCTCGGACTGCTGCAGTGAGGCGAACTGTGGCAGGGCTCCCTGTTTGTCACGAATCAGCTGTGCCGTCAGGGCGGACAGCTCTATCTTGCCGACATCGACCGCCTTAAGGCTTTTGATTTGAATATTGTCAATCCTGGTCTGCTGTACGGATATGGCCGGCCGTTCGTGCTCATTGCTTTCGCCTCCGCCGTCCATCAGGGGGCGGATGAAACGGGCATCGTCGACTTGAATCTGCGATGCGCTGATTTCATCGGTTCCATTGACGCTGATTCCGGACAGGGTAATTGCGCCGACTGCCGCGAGTTGTGTTGATTTTCGAGTGTCGACTACACGTAGTCCATTGACGGCGGATTCGCCCTTGGTCTGGAAATCCAGCTTACCCGATGCGATATTGACGGTTGTATTGCCGTCCCAGCGAAATTGATCGTTGTCGATCGAATAGTCCTGACCACTCATATGAAATTTATCCAGGCTGAGCTTGCCTTTGGCCTGCAGCGCAACGTTGTCGGGTGAGTCCTGTTTCGCGCTGATTAACATATCCAGACCGGCAAGCCCCTGCAGGTTGTCGATACCCTGGGCTTTGGCGATCGCATCAAGAAATGACAGGTTGATATCGTGAATGCTGACCTTGATTGCTGCGGCGGGTTGCTCGTTGAACGGCGTTGTATCACCTTGGAGATCCAGCGCACCACCATTGAGCCGCGCATTGACCCGCACGATTGCCGGTAAGGTACGCCGCCACGTATAGAGCTTGGAAATCTGCAAAGCGTTGATTACCAGGTCGGCGTTCAGCTGTGGATCATGATAACGGATCTTAACGTTATCAAGTGCCAATGTGTCCAGACCAAGCCCCCAGGTAAACGAGGCCTGTTGTTTCGGTGACTCGTTGTCATCGCTTGTATTCTGGGCGAGATCGATGCCGCCGACGGTGATGTGGTCGGCACTGCGCTCAATTGCGATCTGGGTGTCTCGCAATGATATTTCGGAGAGGTATAAGCGCTTACGCAATAGGCCGCTCCACTCCAGATTGACGGCTGCCTCGCCGAGACTCAGTGCGGTACCACCTTGGGCGGGTATGCGCAGTTGTTTGACCACCAGTCGCCCGCTGAATGGATTGAAATCGACGTCTTCCAGAGTTGCCTGCGTGGCACCATTGTTTTTGAGCCAGTCAAGTACGGCGTAGCGAATACCGAACGGCGTGACCACAATGACGATAACGATGAATACCAGTACGGCAATACCGGCGCGGAACCAAGTATTTTTGTATAGGGATGGGGGCATTTCCTTCTCTCAATCTCTGCTGACCGACGAAGCATCAATCATCCGGGAAGGGGGGAGTTCAGTCACCAGTCGCGGATAGCCTCTTTTCCGTGTATATATATTGTAGCGAACAGGAAGATAATGGTTGAGTTGATGGATATTTGAGGTCAGAGTAAATACTCTGCCTTCTCTTTTGGCTTAGGCCCTCGTTTCATGGTGACCACTCGAGGACCAGCCAGTCGCTCAATTTCCGACTTGAATCGCTCGCTACCGAGCGCCATCCCCTGATTCGCGGCCTGTCGGATGGTCCTCATATATATGAATGTAATGAGCCACCCCGTTACGGGTTTTGACTCCAACACCATCTTTTCCACATATTGCGATAGGCATCTTCCAATTCGCGAGTGAAGCCGATCTCGTCGCACACAGGCGATTTGAGTAGTTGAGTGCGCAGTCCGCTGCGCAACTGGGCGAGGCGGGGAAGATCGGTCGCCAGGGTCAGCGCCTTGGCGATATACTCATCCTCATTGCCGGCCACGCACTCCTCTAAGCCGGCGTTTGTCAAGATGGTCTCTCCCATGCGGCCGGCAAAGCGGTTGCCACGCAGGGTGATTACCGGCACACCCATCCATAGCGCGTTCACCGTCGTCGCACAACCGTTAAAAGGGAAGGGGTCCAAGCCGATGTCGACCTCCTGATAGGCCAAAAGATAATCGCCGCGTGAGGATTGTCCGGCGAAGCGAATTCGCTCCGGTGCGATGCCCAGTCGCACGAATGAGTCTTGATGACGCTGCCTGACTTCGACATCGGCATAAAATTTGTATTTCAAATAGAGCTGCGATCCGGGCTGCGCTTGCAGCAGTCTCGACCAGCAGGTGATCACCGCGTCGGTTATTTTGGCAGGGTTGTTGAAGCAGCCAAAGGTAACTTTTCCTGACGCAAGCGCCGGCAACGGTCCCTGCTCGAGAATGGGATCGGGGTCGGCATAGCAAAGATAGCTTCTCGGAAGCCGCACCACCTCTTCCGTATAGTAACGTTCATCACCCGCAGGGATTAGAAATCGGTCGGCGATGA
>Ga0210074_1000490_pt1 | contig 13845 bp, 10 predicted proteins | sample China_Galinas_Co_FD_184860 | JGI IMG/M metagenome (GOLD analysis project Ga0210074, IMG submission 184860) | Wetland microbial communities from San Francisco Bay, California, USA, that impact long-term carbon sequestration -... | ecosystem: Environmental > Aquatic > Marine > Wetlands ... | reverse complement strand
CCCGCGGCCGTGCAGTCGCGGCAGGTCTGGTCGCCGGTGCCGCACTTCTCCGTCGGCGGGATCACGCAGCCGGCAGCAGCGTCGAAGTCCAACCGGACCGTGAAGGTCTTCTGGCACTTTCCGTTGTTCTTGCAGGCGACTGCCACCAGGTTCGCCGTGGACGCACCGGGGCTGAAGCAGTTGGCATGACCGGTGACCGTGGCGGTACCGAAATCCTGCGTGATGGTCTGCCCCGGGAATCCGCACTCACCGATGAATCCCCCAGACAGGGTCTGGAGATCCACGGTGGCAAAGCTGTAGCTCGAGTTGTAGCCGTTGTTGTGGTTTCCCGGGAGCTCGGCGTCGACACGGGCGCTCCCATTGCACGTACCGAAGTAGGGACTGCAGCCAGCCGAGAAAGTGTAGACCGGCTGAGCGAGGGTAGGTTGCTGACAGATGGCGGAGATGGTCCCCATGTTACAAACGTCGGTGATGTCATCTCCGTTGCCGGTTTCCACATAACTGATTCGGTTTCCATAGCAATCGATCGCATGTGCGGCCGCGGGAAGGCAAGACGCGGAGAGCAGCACGAAGAGGATGCAACCGCGAGCTCGTGAGCGACCTTCTCGGAGCATGCGAGACCTCCTCTCGAGGCTGCCGCCGGCGCCTGGCCGCTCCCATGGCGCCGGGCCACCGAATCAAGTCAAGAAATTGAGACCATCCTCGAATCTACCGTCTTCCCGCACATCTTGGCAAGTGCTCAGGGCGGAAGAGAGCTGGTTGCGAAAGAGAGCGGACGCCTTCGCGCGGGACGCGTCCATCAGAAGGCCCCGTCCGGCAACGTTCATTGCAGAGGTCCATCGTCCGAACGGCAGCACGAACCGAAGGAGAGGAGACCATGGCCTGCAATGATTGCGAGAACAATTTCCAGGGCTATCAGTCGATCGTCGTCAGCATCACCAAGTCGGGATCGAATGCGCTGGTTTACGTGAAGAACCAGGGTCGCAACATCGCCCTAATCCGAAGGATCCTGCTCTGCTACACCACGGGCTCCGGTGGATGGGGCATGCTCTACTTGAGGCCGCCGCCGGATCCGATCTCCTGGACCTACCCGTCGAGCTACCTCGAGACGGGGATCACGGCGCTCTACTACCAGCTCAACGCATCCAACGCCAAGATCGTCCAGGCCCAGGCGGAGTACATCGAGATCGAAGGGCGCAGCAGGAGCTGTGCCGAGGCTTTCTGAGGAGGAGTCATGGCGACGAAATTCTGGCGACTGAAGGTGAAGGGCCAGCGGCCGATGGACGAGCTACAGACCATGGTCGGTTCCGGCGGGGCGAACCTCCTGAGGGTCCACGTCGAGGGGGACGAGACCCACGTCTACTACGCCGCCGAGGAGGAGCAGAGCCACGCGATGGCGAAGTCCTTCAAGGCGGCGGGCCGCGAGGTGGGCAAGGCCGAGCCCGTGAGCGCCGAAGAGGTCACCCGGCTGGGCTAGTAGCCTGCGCGGCAGAACCGGGCGGCCGCGTGGTCCCGACGCGCGGACCCCGGCCAGCGACGGTGGCTAGGGGCCGGTCTGCGGGCGCAGGCCGGCGACGCCGAGGCGCCAGGAGAGGGTCGCGGTCCAGTCCGGGGCGGCGTCGTCCAGCCCGGCGGTGACGGTGAGGCCGAGGGAGCCGGTGGTACTGAAGAAGCGGCCGGCCCAGACACCGGCCTCGGCGGAGGTACCGGCGCCGTCGACCACTTCGGTGGCGCCCCGGGTCAGCGCGGCGATCGCCCAGCGGCCGCCGGCGAGGCGCCGGGTCAGGAAGGCGCGCCAGACGAGCGGGTCGGAGAGCTCGTAGGTGGCCGGATCGCCCAGGGCCCAGTAGCCCAGCTCCACGTAGACGTCGGTCAGCAGGCCGGTGCGCCAGGCGAAGAGCCCGGCGCCGAAGTCCCACTGCTCGGTGCCCAGGTCCCGGTCCGCCAGCGGCACCTTGACCGCGCCGAACAGGCCGAACCGAGCGCCGGCTGCGAGCACGCCGGGCAGGGCGACGTCCAGCCGGAGCACCGGATCGCCGAGGCCGGTCCGGGTCCGGGACGCGGGCTGCTGGTCGGCCGCCGTGGCCGCCGAGCTCGTGGTGCCCGTGGAGCCTTCGGTCTGCCCCAGGCTCCGGTGGCCCGGATCGGTGGTGACGTTGCCGCCCCCGTCGCCCCCGCTGCCTCCTCCTCCGCTGCCCCCGCCCCCGCCGTCTCCGTTCCCACCGTTGCCGCCGTTGCCACCATTGCCTCCGCTTCCGCCATTGCCTCCGTCGCCGCCGTTGCCGTCACCCCCGCCCGCACCTCCGTCGTCTCCTCCGCCCCCGCCGTCTCCGCCCATGTCTCCGTTGCCGCCATCCCCGCCGTTGCCCCCGTTGCCGTCATCCCCGCCCATGTCCCCGTCGCCGCCGTTTCCGCCGTGACCGTCGTCCATGCCGCCGTCGCCGTCGCTGCCCGGGGGCTCGACCGCGTCACCGCCCTGTGGCCCTCCCTGGACGACGGCCGGCCCCACCCGGATCAGCTCGGTCACGTCCTGCCGCAGGATCGGCACGGTGAGGGTCAGGCTCCAGCGCGGTGTGCGCCAGGCGAAGGCGGGCGAGAGCGTGGTGGCGCTTCCCGTGGGGTAGTCCGACTGTTGGAGAGACCCCTCGAAGACCAGAACGCCGGCCGCGGTGGCCGGCGGGGTCCAGAGGGTGAACAGCAGGGGGAGAAGGAGCACCGCCAGGGGAGGGCGCGGTACGCGAGCGGAGTGGGAGTGCTCGAGTCGGAGTCGATAAGCACCCATGATGAGCAGAGTCTACGGAAGCTCCCAAAGGAAAGCCCCGCCCAAAACGGCGGGGCTCTCTGAGGCCGGTCGGGCCGGGCGGGAGGTGGAGGGGCGGACGAGGACCTCCCACCCGACCTCGACCGGGGGGGTCAGTTGCCGTCTCCGGGGCCCGGCCCGTAGCCGAAGCCGGGGCCGAACCCGCCGCCGCCACCGGTCACCGGGTAGCCGGTCTCCGGGTCGCGGAGCTGGACGGTCAGGCCGGTTGCCGGGTCGGTCACCGCCAGGGTGACCAGGACCTCTTCACCGCCGAAGATCGTCCAGGGGGCGTAGGTGATCTCCAGGACGTCGCCGGTCTTGATCAGGAAGCCGGCCGCGGCGAGCGGGGCGTACGGCGCGAAGACGATCTGCATCTCTTCGCCGTCGACGTCGAGCAGGACCGAGGGCCGGGACTGATGGAAGCCGACCTCGAGGGTCACCACGGTACCGGTGACGGTCGCGACCTGGGTCATGTCGGGGCCGGTCCACTCACACTGGCCGCCCTGGTTCCCGTTGGGGCCCGCCGCGGGACCGTTGCCGTTGGGTCCGGCCTCGGGGCCGTTGCCGTTCCCCGTGCCGTCACCGTTGCCGTTGCCGGCGTTCGGGCCGGAGCCCTGGCTGCCACCGTTCCCGTTGCCACCATTGCCGCCGCTGCGCTGCTCACCGAACTGGGATTGCACCCCGTCCGCCTGGGCCGCGCAGAAGCCCTGGCCGCCGCCCGTGCCCTGGCGCTGGATCCACAGCGGGACACCGTCGTCGCCGCGGAGCACGATGGACGCGCCGGTGGTCAGGTTGTCGACCCAGAGGGCCACGGTCTCGGCGGAGCAGATGTCACAGGTGACCACCAGGGCCTCGACCTCGTCACCGACCGCGGCGGTGAAGCCGGCCTCCTGAATGAACCAGAGCGGTCCCAGGCCGATCTCGACCGACCCGAGCGACGGGTCGTCGACGACCAGCATCGGCATGCCGGAGCCGAAGGCGGCGGTGAACGAGGTCACCGTGCCGGAAACGGAGAAGGCCGCGGCCGGGTCGATCACCGGACCGGGACCCGATCCCGTCCCCGAACCGGGGCCGTTCCCGGCCGCGACCGGTAAGGCAACCAAGAGAAGGGCGAAGGCGAAGGGGAGAGCTTTGCGTGTCATGGTTGTGAACCTCCTCGATCTGCGATTTCGTCGGCACCGTTCGTCGGTGCCTGTGCCCCTGGACATTGCACCCGCGGTGCCACGGTGAAGCGTGGGCTCGAGGCGGTGGATCGACGGACCTCGGGGGCGCGTGTCGGGTGCCTGGAAGGCCAATGGCCACGGGCACGATCGAGGGGAGTGGGTCGCTGAGCGCGGGGCCGGCCGCCCCGGTGGGAGGGGGGCGGGGCCGGGTCGCTCCGACTCAGGGGGCGGGTCGGAGCGACCCGGTCGTGCGGTCGCTCAGGAGACGCGCTCTGCGTCGTCGGGTGGTGGACCCGACGGGGCGGTGGGCGGGGGGCCGGAGGGTGTGCTCGGCGGTGGGGCCGGCGCGGCATTCGGGCCGGTTCCCGGGTTCGGTCCCGGGGTGGGGGACGGGATGGGTGATGGACCCGGAGCGGGGGACGGCTCGGGGCTCGGAGACGGGCTCGGCGCGGGACCCGCCCCCGAGCCCGTCGCCGAGCCTGTCTCCGGGCCGGGGTCGGCGGCCGGTCCCGGTCCCTGTTCGGGGCCGGGTCCCGGGGCCTGCTCCGGTGGCTGGGCCTGGCTCTGGCTCGGGCCCTGGGAGCCCGAGGTTCCACCTCCGGAGCTGGTGGATTGGGGTGGTGGACCGTGCTGCCCCTGGTGGGTCTGCTGCTCCGGCCCCACCCCCGGTTCCGTCCCCGGTCCGGTCGATCCGGCTCCCCGCCCCGGGTCACCGGCACCGGCGGGCGGGCCGCTCATCGCCGGCATCGCGCCCCGGTCCCAGTCCCGGGGTGTGAGGCCGTGGTGGCGGGGCGCTCCGGTGGGTTGGCCGCTCCGCACGTGGATCGCCTCGCCCGCCCGCACCAGGACCGGCGTGCCCGGTGCACCTGTCACGGTTGTCAGGGGGGTGACTGCCACGACGCCTTCGAAGACCACCAGGGTGGTGCCGCCGTTCCTGCCCACCGCGACGCCGTAGGCGGTGCCGCGGACGGCGAGCACCGCCGAGGGTGTTTCGACCCGGCGCTCCTCTTCCTCGCCGCCGGCCAGCTCACCCAGCTTGTCGAACAGGGCGCGGAGCCGGCCGCGATCGAGCACCAGGAGGACCGACGGGTCCTCGACGCCGAGGCGGACGTGGGTGCGGCTCTCCAGGTGGAAGCGGGCCGCCGCGCGCGGCACGGCGAGATCCGCCGACGACAGCCAGCCGGTGCGGAGCTCGGCGCCGCCGGCGAGCCGGTCGCCTTCGGCCACGCGCTCGTCGCCGGCGGGGAGCCGGTGGAGGAGCTTGCCGTCGAGCGCGCTGACTTCGTAGACCACCGGATCGTTCGGGGCCTCAAGGGTCTGTGATGCCGCGGGCGGGGCGGCCCCCGGCAGCAGGCAGCCCGCCAGCAGGAGCGCCGGCAGCAGCCGGGTCGGTCGCGCCGGCGGCTGGGTCGTGGAGCGTCTCCAGGCTGTCATGGTCCACCTCCTCCGCGGTCAATCGCCCTCGGCGTCATCCCCGGTGTCGCCGTCGTCTCCGCCGTCATCTCCACTAGACGCCAGCCCGAGGTCGATCCCCAGCCGGCGCGCCTTGCGATAGAGGGACTTGCGCTCGATGCCAAGGATCTCGGCCGCCCGGCTCTTGTTGCCGTCGCAGCGCTCGAGAACGGCCTCGATGTGCAGCCGCTCGAGCTCCTCCAAGGTCAGATCGTCGCCGACCGCGGGCCGCACGGGCGCACCGCCGGCGCCGGTCCCCGTGGCCATCTCCTGCAAGATTCGTGAGAGGCCCGAGGCGTCGGCCAGGCCGCCCAGGTCGACCAGGGCCCGCTGGACCAGGTTCTCGAGCTGGCGCACGTTGCCCGGCCAGGGCTGGGCGGTGAGGAGCTCCAGGGCCTCCGGGCTCGCCGGGTCCACCCGGCCGAGGCGGAAGCGCTCGCGGGTCCGGTTGCGGAAGTGCTCCACCAGGGCGGCGATGTCGCCGGGCCGCTCCCGGAGCGGCGGCAGGACGATCTCGTAGGCGGTCAGGCGATAGAAGAAGTCCTCGCGGAAGCGCCCCGCGTCCACCTCGCGGCGCAGGTCCTTGTGGGTGGCGGCGATCACCCGCACCGGCACCTCCACGCTCCGGTCGGCGCCGACCGGGCGGATCTCCCCCTCCTGGAGGAAGCGGAGCAGCTTCACCTGGAGGAGCGGCGGCAGCTCACCGACCTCGTCGAGCAGGAGCGTGCCGCCGCGGGCCGACTCGATCGCTCCCCGGTGGTCGCGGACCGCGCCGGTGAACGAGCCCTTCTTGTGGCCGAAGAGCTCGCTTTCGAGCAGTGTTTCGGGGATCGCGCCGCAGTTGACCGCGATCCACGGGCCGTTCGGATGGGCTCCGAAGCGGTGGAGCGCATGGGCGACCAGCTCCTTGCCGGTGCCGGTCTCGCCGCGGAGCAGCACCGGCACCGGCAGGGGCGCCACCCGGGCCACCGCCTTGTAGACCTCGACGGTCGCCGGGTCGCTGCCGATGATCATGGACTCCGGGCCGGCCGGCGGGGGTGGTGTCGCCGGGCGCCGGCCGGCGGCGGCGAGCGCGGCCTCGACCCGTTCGACCAGGGCATCGATCTGGAACGGCTTGGCCAGGTAGTCGAAGACGCCGGCCTCGCGCGCCGCGGCGACGGTCTCGACCGTCCCCTGGGCGGTGATCAGGATGACCGGAACCCCCGGGTGGGTCTCCTCGACGCGGGCGAGCAGGTCGAGGGCGGTGCCGTCCCCCAGGTAGATGTCGCTGACCACCAGGTCGAAGGGCTTGCTCCGCTCGCCGCCCTCGTCGTCAGACTCCCCCGCGAGCGCCCGCTCGACGCCCGCGGCGTCGGCGGCGGCGGTCACGTCGTACCCCTCCTTGGACAGGGACAGGCGCATCATCTCGCGCAGGGCGAGGTCGTCATCCGCGACCAGGATGCGGGCTGCGGCCTTCGTCACGATCGGTCCCCCTCGTTCGCCGGCGCGCCGAGCGCCGGCAGCCGGACGGTGAAGACACTCCCCCGCCCGGTCTCACTTTCCACGCTCACGCAACCGCCGTGCCACTGGACGATCTCCCGCACCAGGGCCAGGCCGAGGCCGGAGCCGCCGGCCGACGCGCCGCTCTCCCGTGCGCCGCCCGGCACCCGGTAAAAGCGGTCGAACAGGCGGGGCAGCGCCTCGGCCGGGATGCCCGGCCCGTCGTCCGCGACGGTCAGCTCCACGTCCTCAGCCGGTCCGGCGGGGCTCCCCGATCCTGTCGAGTTGGGCGACCTGATCGATCCGGCCGACCCGCTCGGTACCTCTGTGGTCCCGGGGCGGAGGTGGTGGACGCCGAGGCGGACGTGACCTCCCGCGGGCGTGTACTTGATGGCGTTGCCCGCCAGGTTGTCGACCACCCGGGCGAGGAGCGCCGCGTCGCCGGCGACCGGGCAGGGGCCGTCCGCCGTCACCTCCAGGGAGAGTCCGCGGGCCGCGGCGGCCCCGGCCAGGAGCTCGCACCGCTCGCGGGCGAGGGCGGCGAGGTCGACCAGCGTGCGCTCGGCGGTCCAGCGGCCGCCGCCGATCCGCTCGAGATCGAGGAAGGTGGTGACCATCTCCAGCAGGCGCTCCGACTCGCCCCGGATCAGGCCGGCGATCCGCGCCAGCTCCTCGTCCGACAGCTCGTAGCGCTCAAGCATGCCGCCGAAGCTGGCGATCGAGGAGAGCGGCGTCTTGAGCTCGTGGGAGACCAGCCGCTGCATCTCGCGCCGGCGGTCTTCGAGCTCGCGCTCGGCGGTGACGTCGCGGAGCACGCCCAGGGAGCCGCCATCGTCGAGCGGCCGGACGAGGGCGCGGAGCTGGCGGCCGCCCCGGCGGAGCAGGGCTCCCGTCGCGCCGGTGGGGGTCTCCGGAGCCTCTTCCTCCGCCCGCCGCGGCGAGGCGCCGGTCGCGGCGAGGAGCTCGTCCCGCGACGGCACGGACCGTCCCGCGGCCTCCGGCGGCGGTGCTGCCGGCGGTCGATCCCCCGGTGATCGACCCGCTGGCTGGGGGTCCGGTGCCTCCGGTCCGCTCCGGCCGCTCCAGAGCGCGGCGGCGGCGGCGTTGGCGAGCACCACCCGGCCGGCGACATCCCAGCGGATCACGCCATCCTCCAGGGAGTCGAGCAGGGCCCGCCGCAGGTCGCGGTCCCGTATGACGTGCTGCTGGAGCTCCCGGGCGAGGGCCAGGCGGCCGGTGGCGCCGCGGGGTGTTCCGCGCTCCGGCCCCGACCCCGTTTCCAGGTCGGGCCCCATCCCCAGCCCGGCCGCGTCGGCCGCGACCAGCGAGCGGAGCAGCCGGCCCGTGTCCCGCTGTGCCTGGGCCGACTCCGCCGCCTCGCGGAGGAGCGCGGAGGCGCCGAAGGCGGCGGCCAGGGTGACCAGGGGGAGCTGGAGACCGGCGATCGGCAGCGCGAGCACGCCGGCGGCGACGAGCGCGACGCCGACGGCGGCGAAGTGGAGCAGGCGGAGCCGGCCGGCGGCGGCACGCGCGAGCTGGGCGAGCGCCGCGAGGGCGAGGCAGGCGGCGACGAGGGCCGCGGGCGGCAACGGGTGGAGCAGTGCGTGGGCGCCGGCCGGGGCGAGCAGGGAGGCCGCCGCGGACGCGTGGATGAGCACCCCGGGCATCGGTCCGCCGCCGGGCGGCACCACGAACTGATCGGTCGCCGCCGTCGCGGTCGTACCGAAGAAGACCAGCCGGTCTCTCAGGATCGACGGGTCCGCGGCGGCCGCTTGCGGGGCTCCCTGGCTCTCGTTCAGCCGGTCCATGATCAGGTCGAGTGCGCTGATCGTGGGGACCCGGACCGGGAGCAGACGAAAGTCTGGGTGGAGCGCGGCGCCCGGGGTCACCGGGATCGCCGGATCGACCAGCCGGGCGGCGGCGAGCGACAGGGCCGGCAGGGCGACGCCGGCGCGCTGCTTGGTGGCGAGGATCGTGCGCACGACCCCGTCCGGACCGACCTCGCCCTCGGCGTGGGCGGCCCGCCGTGCGCCGCCGAAGGCCGCGTCCGGCAGCAGCCAGCCGCCGTCCGGCCGGAGCGCCGCGGCGAGCACGACCGGGCGATCGTCGAGCGCCGCGGCGAGGTCCCGGTCGCCGTCCGTCGGAGTGGAAGGTTCCTCGGCGCCGGCCAGCACCAGATCCAACGCCAGGGCCCGGGCACCGTCGTGGAAGGCGAGCCCGATCAGGTTGGCGATCCGTTCCCGCCCCCAGGGCAAGGGACCGAGGGCATCGAGCGAGGCATCGTCGATCACGATGGCCGCCACCGGTGCGCTCGCCGGGTCGGTGGCGGGGCGTGTCCGGAGGATCAGGTCACCGACCGGCAGGTCGAAGGGCCGGAACGCCCCGAGCAGAGAAAGCGCGGCCACAAGGGAACCGCCGACGACGGTCGGAAGCAAGTGGATGAGCGAGGAAAAGAGCCGGCCCATGCTGACGTCATCATACGCAGCCAGGAAAGGGCTGGGCACACCCGCCCGAGTAGGCCGGGGTAGGGCACAAGAGTCCTCCATGGACTCGGGCGGGGGCGTCCCTTTCCCCCCGGAGGGCGGGTTTCCGTTTCAGTGCACCCGGGTCGGTGCGTGGGGGCTCTCCTGGACGTCGTAGCCGTGCACCATCACGAAGAAGTAGGCCGTGTACCGGTCGTTCTCCGTCTCCGTCACCAGCTCGAACAGGAACTCGCCCTCCCGGTCCCCGGCCGCCCCCTGGACGTAGGAGATGGACTCCGGCTCCAGAAACAGCTCACCCATCGGGCGCTTGCCGCGGAGCGCCTGCACGAGCAGTGTCTCGCGGCTTTCGGCGGCGAAGATCCAGTGCAGGTCCTCGTCGTCGTAGAGGACCATCTCCGGCGTGCCGGCGCGCAGGATGCAGTCCGGGTGGCTGATCAGCCAGTTCCAGAAGCTTTCGAAGGGCAGGGTGATCGGTTCGTCCATGAGACCTTTGATCCTACCCGAAGGCCGGATGGGGAGCGGCGGGCCGGTCGCGACGGTGGGCGAACGAAAAGGAGGCGGTTCGCCCGGCCCCGGGAGAGAGGGAGAGACCGGGCGAACCGCCATGGGAACACTTCGGGATGGCGCGGCAGGTCAACGGGAGGCGGTGGCCTCCTCGTCCTTCGGCTGCTGGTGGACGGCTTCGATGTTCACCTGGACGTCGACGTCGTCACCCAGCAGGTAGCCGCCCTGGTCGAGCGCCTGGTTCCAGTTGATGCCGTACTCCTGGCGGTCGAGCGTGGCCTCCGTAGAGAAGCCGGCGCGGGTGTTGCCCCACGGGTCGGTACCGACGCCCAGCATCTTGACCGGCAGCGTGATCCGCTTGGCGACGCCGCGCATGGTCAGCGTGCCGGTGACGGCGTAGGTCGCGTCACCGGTCTTGCGGACCGCGTCGCTGGTGAAGGTGATCTCGGGATGCTCGGCGACGTCGAAGAAGTCCTTCGACTTGAGGTGGCCGTCGCGCTTCTCGTTGTCGGTGTCGATGCTCTTGGCGTCGATGGTGAAATCGACCTTCGAGGCCTCCAGGTTGTCCGGATCGAGCTGGATCGTGCCGCTGAAGGCGTTGAAGCGTCCGCGGACCTGGGTGAACATGTGCCGCACCTGGAACGACGCTTCCGAGTGGTTCGGGTCGATCGTGTAGGTCTGTTGAGCGGCGGCCACGGGGGCGGCGCCCGCCAGCGGCGCCAGGAGCAGGGTTCCCACGATCAGGGCGAAGAACAGGGTGGAATGGGTCGGGCGATGCATCGGTCTCCTCCGTTCGGTTCGTTGGTTCAGTCTTCGTTGTCTGCTTGACCGTATAGTCAGATGCTCGGTCAATAGTTGATCAGTCATCTATTTGCTCCAGAGAGAGCGGTCTTGATTCACTCCGTGGATCGATAGGAGGCGCGGACCGCATCGAGCAGCTCGATCAGCCGCTCGACGTCGCCACGATCCATGTCGTGGAGCGCCTCGGCCTCGGTACGCTCGATCGGGCCGTCGAGCCGGGCGAGCATCTCCCTGCCGGCGTCGGTGATCCAGCAGAGCATCTGGCGCCGGTCCTGCCGGCACCGCTCGCGGCGCACCAGGCTCTTCTTCTCCAGCCGGTCCAGCAACCGGGTGATCCCCGGGGACCGTTCGATCATCCGCTCGGCGATCTCGAGTGTCGGCAACCCCTCGCCGCCCGCGCCGCGCAGGATGCGCAGCACGTTGTACTGCTGCACCGTGACGCCGTGGGGCGCCATCAGCTCCGTGAGCTGGTGGCGGAGATCGTCGGCCGTGCGCAGGATGGCCAGCACCGCCTCTTGCCCGATGGACAGGAACGGCTTGGTCTGGCGGATCTCCCGCTGCAGGTTGCCGGTTCCTCGCTCCATGAAGATACTATACGCGTCGATAGTTGACGTGTCAAGCATCTTGTCGACGTCCTACTTCTCCTCCCGGGGTCTAACCTGCGCCGCCGCCGGACGCTCCGCCCGACACACCTCGGGCGCTGGCCCCGAAACCTCCTCGTCCCCGCGGCCGTAGGGCTGATCCGGGACGACGACAGGGAGGTTCCACCGATGGCCGCGCTCGACTCGATGACACAAGACATCCGCTACGCCGTACGTTCGCTCCGGAAGTCGCCCGGGGTCACCGCCCTGGTGGTGCTCTCCCTGGCGCTGGCGATCGCCGGCAACACCACCGTCTTCAGCCTGATCAACGGCATCCTCTACCGTCCGATGCCGTACGCGGCGCCGGAGAGTCTGGCTCTGGTCGGCACCTACCAGGACCCGATGCTGGCCGGCCAGATCAACGGCGCGTCGGTCGCCAACCTGGAGGACTGGCGCGAGCGCCAGAAGGTGTTCGACGGCATGGCCGCCTACAACCCGGAGGTGGTGAACGTCGGGCCGCCGGAGTCGGCCGAGCCGGTGACCGCGGCGGCGGTGACTCCGAGCTTCTTCCCTCTGCTCGGCGCCGAGCCGATCCTCGGTCGCGCTTTCCTTCCGAATGAGGGGCGGCCGGGGGCGGGGCCGGTGGTGGTTCTCGACTACACCTACTGGCAACGCCACTTCGCCGGCGCCCGGGACGTTCTCGGGCGGACGATGACGATCGATGGTGAAGAGCGGACGATCGTCGGCGTGTTGCCCGAGCGCTTCGAGTTCCTCGATCCCCAGGTCGAGCTGTGGGAGCCGATGGCGATCGACCCGGCCACGGTGCGCGACGATCCGCGCGGCGTGCTGGTGGTGACGCGCCTCGCCCCGGGGGTGAGCACGGCGGAGGCCGACGCGGCCATGAAGGCGGTCAGCAAGGGCCTGGAGAAGGACTACCCGGACGACTACCGCGGCTCCGTGACCGAGGTGCTCAACCTGCGCCAAAGCCTGCCGTCGGCGCAGGATCGCCAGCTCCTCGGGCTGATCCAGGGGGCGCTCGTCTTCGTGCTGCTGATCGCCTGCGCCAACGTCGCCAACCTCCTGCTTGCCCGCACCCAGGGCCGGATCACCGAGCTCGCGGTGCGCTCCAGCCTGGGCGCCGGCCGGTGGCGGATCGCGCGCCAGCTCGCGGTCGAGGCCCTGGTGGCGTCCACCCTGGGCGGCGTGCTCGGTCTCGGCGGCGGTCTCTTGGCGACCCGCGCCATGGCGGACGCCCTCGCCGCCCGCATCCCTCGGTTCTGGCTGCCGACGGTCGATCTGCACGTGGTCCTGTTCACGGTCGGCGTGACTGTGGCCGCGGGTCTCCTGGTGGGTCTGCTGCCCGCCCTCCAGACGGCGCGGTTGAAGGTCCAGACCGCGCTCAAGGAGGGCGGCCGGAGCGCCAGCTTCGGCGGCCGCCGGCGGCTGGTGACGAAGGCGCTGGTGGTGGTCGAGATCGCGCTCGCCCTGATCCTCCTCGGCGGCGGCTCCGTGCTGATCCGGACCTTCCTGGACATCCAGAAGCGGGACCCCGGCTTCTCGACCGCCGACCTGGTGACCTTCCGGGTGACCCTACCCGACGCGCGCTACGGCACACCGGCCGAGCGCGCCACGGCCTATGGCGAGATCGTCTCCCGGCTGGCGGCGCTGCCCGGCGTCCGCCACGCCGCGGTCTCGGAGGTGCGCCCCAGGACGCCGGTCCTGCCCAGCCAACCGTTCACCCTGGACGGCGCGCCGCCCCCCGAGGGCCAGGCGCCGCCCAGCGCCGCGGTGATGGCGGTGGGGCCCGGGCTGTTCGATACCCTCGGGGTGCCGCTCCTCGCCGGCCGCGGCTTCCAGTCGACCGACGCACCGGGGAGCGCGCCGGTGGCGATGGTCAACCAGAGCTTCGCCCGGAGCCACTGGCCGGGGGGTGACCCGCTCGGCCACCAGATCACCGTGCGCGGGGAGACACGGCGGGTGGTCGGCGTGGTAGGGGACGTGATCCACGCGGTCTTCTTCGAGCGCGACGTCCAGCCGGTGATCTACCTGCCGCTGACCCAGACGGCGCCGGTGGCGGCGGCCGTCACCCTCCAGGCGGCGGCGGACCCGGGCACCCTGGGCAACCCGGTGCGTGACACGTTGACCGCCTACGACCGCGGCCTGGTCCTCTCCGAGGTCCAGCCGCTGGACGACTTCACCGCCCAGTTCTTCGTCGGCATGCGGATCATCACCCTGATCCTCGGCGGCTTCGGCACCCTCGCCCTGCTGCTCGCCGCCCTCGGCACCTACGGCGTGCTCGCCTACTCGGTCGCCCAGCGCACCCACGAGATCGGGGTGCGGATGGCGCTCGGCGCCGAGGGTGGGAAGGTCCGGCGGATGGTCACCCGGCAGGGCCTGACGCTGGCCGCGATCGGCATCGTCCTGGGGGTGCCCGGGGTGATCCTGGTCACCCGGGCGATCGGCAGCACCATGGCGAACATGGCCGAGATCCGGCCGCTGACCGTCCTCGCGGTGGCTGTGGTGCTCGCCGTCGTCACCGTCCTCGCGAGCTGGATGCCCGCCCGCCGGGCGGCGAGCGTCGA